>Ga0315338_1001753_pt1 | contig 24790 bp, 20 predicted proteins | sample ASW8metaG_FD_204518 | JGI IMG/M metagenome (GOLD analysis project Ga0315338, IMG submission 204518) | Ammonia-oxidizing marine archaeal communities from Monterey Bay, California, United States - ASW #8 | ecosystem: Environmental > Aquatic > Marine > Coastal | place: USA: California | collected... | reverse complement strand
AGGTCGAGCTGATCGCGCCGGATCATTCGGACGAGAAACTGGCTTCGGGCCAGGAGATGATGAAAGGAGCTGCTCGAAAAGACGAGCTCCGCACCAGAAACGTGCCGCAACCGATAGTAACGACGGAGGCGCTCTTTCAGACGCTTGGCCGCTTCGTCAGACTCGAGACCAAGATCCAAAACCTCGGCCTGGCGAAGCGCATGGTCCTGCCGGAGGGCCCGTTCCTGTTCCAGGAGAGTCGTCAGGTACCGGTGGGTCAGCTTACGATCTTTGTCGAGGGCATTCTGGACCCGGGCGGTCTCTTCTTCCTTTTGGCGAAGTGACTCGATGCGATCGCGATTGTCCCCTATTTCCCGCTTGAGTTCGTCGAGTTGGGCCTTGCGACCGTCGATCCCCTCCTCGGATGCGAGAACAAAAGAGCCGAGCCCGAGGGCAGATCCGAGGACGAGCACGAGCCCGCCTCTAACGAACGACTTCATCACCGTCCTGCTCGAGCCGACGAAGGGCGGGTTCGATCGCAAGTTGCGAGGCGAGAACACCGAGCGCGATCGCCCCGCCCACGAAAGACACCTTCCAAAGCAGGGGCAACGGTGCCACCCCAGGAAAGAGCGCTTCGAAGAAAATGCGGGCCCCGTCAAGAAAGAGCAGAGCCAACACCGCGGCGATAGCACATTGAATCCCGCCGAGGAAAAGGAAAGGCGTACGGATGAAAGGATCCGTCGCTCCAACGATTTTCAGAATACGAAGCGTGTCGCGTCGCCCCACGAAGAGAAGTTTGAGGGTTGTCAACAAAACGACCACGACAGCAAGGGTGGCGAGGCCCCCCACGGAAAGGTTGGCGAGACGGACGAGGCGGAGGTTCTGGTCGAGAGTCTCGACCCACTGGTCACCATAGATGACCTCGTCGACCTGCTCGTAGTTCTCCAACTCGTGGGCCAGCCCGGCCAATCCTCCCGGTCGCTCGGCCGCTTCCTCAGCCAGCTCGAGCCGCAGAGTGTGGGGCAACGGGTTCTCCCCGAGCGTGCTTCCGATCGGGAACCCTCCTAGTTCTTCTTCGAGCTCGGCGAGGGCGTCGTCACGATTGATGAACGAGGCGGTCCGAATTTCTCCAAAACCCTCGAAGAGCACGGCCATTTCCGCCGCCCGTTCGCTCGAGACGCTCTCGACGAGAAAAAGAGTCAGGCCCTTGCGGCTCTCGAATTGTGCGGCCAAACGACCGACATTGTGCGAAACGAGAAGAACGAGCGTGAAGAGAAAAAAGACAGCGAGAAGCGCGACGAGAGAGGCCAACGAAGTAGCTCGTCCGCGAATCAGGTATTCCCAAGCTTCACCGAGAAAAAACCGAAGTTGATTCAAACCGAGACTCTCTTAGAGCACGTACGCCTTAGCCGAGCGCAGCCGCTGATCGGACCGCACATTTCCATTTTCGAGCACGACAATACGGTCCGCGAAACGCATGGCGAGATCATGATCGTGAGAAGCAACCACGACGGTAGCGCCCGCCAGGTTGACTCGACGGAGTACTTGAAGGATTTCATACCCCATCTCCTGGTCCAGATTTCCAGTCGGTTCGTCCGCCAGAACTATAGACGGCTGATGAACCAGGGCGCGCGCGATCGCAGCTCGCTGTTGTTCCCCGCCGGAGAGTTCTTCTGGATAGTCGTTCCGTTTCGGAAAGAGGCCGACGTCAGCCAGAACCTGGCGAGTGAGCTTCCCGAGGACGGCCCGATCGAGAACCCCGGTCATCTGGAGGATGTAGGCGATGTTCTGCTCGACCGTCTTATCCCGGATCAGCCGAAAGTCCTGGTAGACCACACCGCAGCGGCGTCTCAGCTCCGGGATCTGCCGGCGGGTGATCGTATCCGAGCTGAAATTGTGGATTGAGACGGATCCCTCCGTCGGCCGTTCTTCGAGAGTGATCAACTTGAGGAGAGTAGTTTTACCCGCCCCGCTCGCTCCGAGGAGGAAGATCATCTCGCCAGACGGTATCTCGAGGTCGAGATCTTCCAGGACCCAACCCTTCCGAGAACCGGAATAGCGTTTGCAGACTTGCTCAAATCGGATCATGGATGTTTGCTTAACCTTGGTGTTTTAGCTCGACGCGCTCCACGGGCGTTCGATCTCGCGCCGGTCAAGAACCCGGTACATCTCCTTGGCCCGGGCCTTCGAAACCGATCCCTTCGGTATCTCGAGCACTTCGACGTCTTCCTCGTATCGCGAAAGCTCGTCTCGATAGCGAATCCGATCTCCCGCTACGACCGCTCGAGAAGATTTTGCTTTCTCTTCGTTTATCCAGACGCGGCCACCATCACAAGCCTTCCCGGCCTGCGACCGCGTCTTGAACAAACATAGGCGATTGAGCAGCAGATCCACCCGCATCTCTTCATCCATCCTTGAACACGCGTCGACCCGCTCCGCTCAAGCCTGCTCTACTTCGACCAGGCCGCCCGCCGTTCGACAAAGTGCTTCTGCTCGAGTTGGTCGAGCCATTTGCGTAGCTCAATCTCCATCTGATTCTGAAAAGCAAGATCGCGGATCTCTTTTTGGATTTCATTGAACTCGAAGTCGCGCTCGGGCTCCTCTTCGAGAATTCGGAAGATATGATAGCCGTTATCTCCCGGCACGGGTTCCGAAATCTGGCCGGCCGTGAGGCCCGCAATGGCTGCGCCTACCTCGGGTGGAAATCCCTGCACCGGGATCCATCCTAGATCGCCATCGTTCTGACGGCTTACGTCGTCATCGGAGAACGTCCGAATCGCTTCGACGAAATCCAATTCACCGGAGACGACTCGTTCGCGCAAATCGCGTCCCCGCGCCTCGGCCCGGGCCACGTCGGAGCGACTCGAGTTGACGGCAAAGAGGATCATGCGGAGGCGAACCCAGTCTCCGGCGGTGTCCTTCTCTTCGACCTTGAGCAGATTCCAACCGAAGGCAGTCCGGACCGGCTCGCTCACGACATCACGAGGGAGGGCAAAGGCGATCGCCTCGAGCCCAGGGTTTAGCTGACCGCGCTCGATCTTGTCGGGAAGAAGACCTCCGTCGGTCTCCCCAGTCGGATCGTCGGAATGGAGCCGGGCCGCCTCCGCGAAGTCGAGTCCCCCGACGATCTCAGCGCGGATTGTCTGGGCCCGATCGAAGGTCCTTTGCTCCACGACTGTATCCGGCCGAACAGCGAGAAAGAGGTCCTGGAGATGAACGGCGCGGGGTTTCTTCGGAATATCTGCCCGATTTTCCTCGTAGAACGCAGTGACGTCCTCCTCGGAAATGAGGACCTTCGGACTGATTTCCCGTTGGACCATCCGGCTCGTCATGCCCTGCTTCTCGGCTTCCTCTCGAAAGCGGGCCCGAAGCATTTCCATGGTGAGACCTTCACGGGACAGCTCCCGCTCAAAGTTCTCGGAACCGCCAAGGGCACGAACGTTGTCCTGAATCGCTTGCTCAACCGCTCCATCGAGCTCTTCCGGCGAAAGGCTGACGCCCTGGGCCTTGGCTTCGAGAAAGAGGAGCTCATCGTCGATGATGCGTCGTAAGATATCTCGCCGCAGACCATTGACCGCAGTGGTATCGGTGGCGTCAATCTGGAACTGAGCCGCCAAAACACCGAGCTGCTCGTCGATCTCACTGCGCATGACCGGTCGATCCTCGACCACGGCGACGACCTCGTCGATCCTGCCGCTGAAGGGATCAGGAGCCTGGGCCGAAGCCGCTCCGACCCATGCGGTAAATCCTAGGGTCAAAAAGACGAGGGCCCGCCGGCCCTGTTGGATCCAAGATAGTGCGAACTCTACGGACAATCTGATACCTCCTCCTAACACCGACCCGGCATTTCTTGCCGCCGAGACGAGACGGTAGCGCAGCCTTTTGGTAAGGAGCAAGAGCCGTCGCCCTTAAGATTCCCGATCTGCCCCCCGTCCGCCCCCCGCCAAAGTCGTGCAGAGAGCACGATTTGGCATGCGAAAGAGACTCGTATTGGGCAAATCGCATCCCCGACCGTGTTTGTCGGAACGCCCCAATTGCTTTGTACACAGTCCCTCACGTTTTTGTTGCACGTCTGGCCCCGGTCTTGCGGAAGAACCTCTGGGCGTCCTACGACAAGACGCCAGTTCTAGGGGGAACCAGCATGATTTCGGCCCGCATTCTCGTCGTCCTGGACGACGGACCCAAGCGAAGTGCACTGGCACGACAGTTGGAATGTCTGGGAGCCGAGGTATTCATGTCCGGCACGGGCTCAGGGGGACTGCTCCTCTTGGGTCGTCTGCAGCCGGATGTGCTCGTGCTCGATCCAACCGCTGGCCGTGGGCGGTCCGAAGACTGGCGACGTGGAGTCGAACGCTACCGGTCCAATCGCTCTCTGTCCCTCTGGGTTCAGGGCAGCTCGGAGTTCACGCGTGCTTCCATGGCCGCAGAGGCCGATCTCGGATCGGGTCCGGTCGGGGAACACGTCCAGCTCCTGGATCAGATCGAGAATGAGTTCGGATCGGGGGACTTCCGGCATCGCGCCGCGTGAGACATCCCTTTTGTAGACAATCGAAATGCGCACGACGTCACCACCCCATTGGCACATCACCAATCTCGAATCGGGGCCGCAAGCGTGCGTTTTGGGGAGGTAACGACACCATGGTCTCAATCGGGATCGACACGAAGCGAGGCTCGACCGCAAGGCGGCCAATCAGATGGATTCTGGGATTCTCTACCTTGGCCACGGTGGCCTCGTTTAGCACCGACTCGGCCCTGGCCGCGACCATCATCGTAGGGGCGGGCGGCGCGCCCGAAGCTCCAACCCTCTCGTCGGGAGTGGCTCACGCCAGCGACGGCGACATCCTCCTCGTCCAACCGGGGACCTATTCCGAGATCATTGTAACGAGCAAGTCGCTGACCATCGCGCCCAATGGCGCTGCTGGCTCGGTTGTTCTGAACGCGAACAACTTCGGCTCGGCCCTCGCCTTTTCGAATCTGACCGGTGATCTCGTCCTGGACGGGCTGGCTATCCAAAACGGTGCCGCGGATCGGGGCGCTGGCGTCTCAATCGCGAGCGTGAGCGGATCGGTCACCATCACCGACTGTGAATTCTTCGGCAACGTGGCCGAGCGAACGGGCGGTGCTCTCGACATTTTCGATGCCGTGGCCACGATCGAAGGCTGCTACTTCGAAGGTAACGCAGTGTCTGGCAGCAGCGAACTCAAGGGCGGAGCGGTTTCCTTCCGCGGCGACACCGACGGATCGGTGATCGAGGACTGCCAGTTCGTCAGCAACGAGGCCCTCTTCGGAGGCGCGGTCTGGTTCGACGAGGGATGCACGATTGGCAATAGCGTCTTCGACGGCAACGACGCCGACAAGGGCGGGGCGATCTACGGAACCTCTGTCTCCGATGCCGTCGTGACTGAATGTACCTTCGAGTCAAACACGGCGGCGGAGACGGGGGGAGCTCTTTACGCTTCCGGTTCCGGTCTCGTCGTCAAGTACTGCACTTTCGAGACCAACGTCGGTGGTACCAATGGCGGTGGCATCTATCTCGGATCAGGCTCGAACGCAGAGATCCTCTGGAACGTTTTCAACGGAAACAGTGCACCCAAGGGCGGCGGCGTCGCAGTCGCCGGCATGCTCTCGCGGCTGTATCGCAATACGTTCTACGCCAACGGCGCCTCCAATCGAGGCGCGGGAATCCACCTCCAGCAGACCAGTGCCGAAATCAATCAGAACATCTTTGCCAACAGCACGGGCTCAGCCGCAGTCTACTGCGAGGTCACATCTTCACCGTCGTTTCTTTGCAGCATGATGTGGAACAACGCGAGTGGGCACTTCGATGGCGGATGTGATCCCATCGATAGTGACGGCAACTTCGTCTCCGATCCTCTCTTCTGCGACGCCGGAAATGGAGACTTCGGGGTGAACGCTAGTTCGGCTGCCGCCAGCGGCAACGAACCGGTCGAATGTTTGGGTGGGTCCATCGGTGTCGGGGGAGCTTCATGTGGAGCGACTCCCGCTGTCAAAACGACATGGGGCTCCCTGAAGGCTCGCTTTCAATAGTACGGGTGGGTTGAAGGACCGGTCGGCGAGCTCCGTCGACCGTCTTCGCCCTGCCGGCTCGACGCTTCTGCCCCCAACGAGGCTGTAGCCCACCGTTAGTAACAACCACGCCAACCGATCAGGCGTTGGCGGCGATCGGCTGGAGCAACGCCCTCTCTCCACTTGCATGCTCGTAGCAGGAAATCACCGAAGCTTCGATGGCTTTGCGAGCTTTCTCACGAATGGGATGCGCGATCGTTGTCCAACTCCCGTCGGAAGCTTGCAGACGCGGCATCAGAAGTACACGGGTGCCGTCGTTTCGCTCCAGAAGGCGAAGATCGTGAATCACCATCGTGCCCCACAGCGTTATGTCGATAAACGCGAGGATGGGCGGGCGGCGAGTGAGTTGGACGCGAATCTCGGTGACCAACTCGGACGTCGAGAATGTGTATACTTTTTTCATGCTGATTAAGACTCCGATGGCTCGCTGCACGGTACCATACCGACGCCTTTTAGGCGACCGAGACTGGCAGTCCTGTCAAATTTGTGCGCAATCCGAGTAGAGCGTAGACCTGCGGTAGAACGTCCGCGATCGCTTCGTGCATCTGCGTCGGCAGCAACACTCCCGATGCTGTCGTTCTTCCGCCGCCTCCCAGTCCTTCCGCCAAGGTTCCGACGTCCTGCCGACCCTTCGAACGGAACGTCGCCTTGATACCGCTACCGGGAAGCTCGCGAAACATCACGCAGACCTCCACTCCCTGAAGAGCGAGTAGAAAATCGAGGATGCCATCGGCATCAACGAACTCCGCATTGGCGAGGCGAAAAAGATCCTCCGAGATCGAAAGCCAGGCCAACCGTCCGTCACACTCTCGTTGCAGAGTTCCCAGCGCCAGGCGGAGAAGGTGCATCCGCGCCCAGGTCTCGGCTTCGAAAAGATGCGTACACACATGTCGGTGATTGGCGCCAAGCTCGAGGAGCTCCGCTGCGATTCGAATAGTGTCGTTCTTGGTGTTACTGAGACGAAAGCCCCAGGTGTCAAAGAGAATCGATGCGTACAATGCCTCGGCCATGGCCGGAGTAATCAATGCATCGGTCGCTCGAAAGTAGTGGTAAAGCACTTCGCCTGCCGAGGACGCCTCTTTCATAATGATATCGAGAACACCAAACTTCTCATCGCCGGCGTGGTGATGATCAACGGCCACCACCGAAGTGCCCGCTCGCTGAATCCACTCACCGATGCGTCCTGTGTAATCCCAGGAACTCACATCGAGACAAACCGCCACGTCGAAACGATCCGGATCCGGGTGCGCAGCGAGGTCCTCGTACGTCCCTGATGGAAAGAGTCGGGTCAGGAACTCGTACCGTTCCACAGTCGGGCCGTCGTTGACGACCAGAACTTCCTTCCCGAGATGACGGAGATGCAACGCAAGCGCAACTTCCGAACCGATCGAATCGGCCTCGGGATAGATATGCGATGTGAGAAGAAAACTCTCGGCGGCGTCGACAATTTCTTGCAGACGGGTCCACTGTGCCGCAAGGCCCATGCGCACTCCCTTACACCTTTTTCCTCATCCCATCCTTGGGTGAGGGTCCTAACTGTCGTTGTCGAGATTGGTTGAGTCGACGTGACAAGTCAAGGTAGAACCGGGAGATACGGGAGATAGAAGAAGTCCTGAGGCCAGGGTGAGCGCACCGCCTGACTCGCGGGCTTTGCGATGGAGGTATCCGAGCGCTACACCAGTCCCGTCTGGCGTCACTGCAGTGCTCGTGAGCCATCCTACCCGGTTTCCGTCGGAGAGGAGGTCAGCGCCGGGCGCAGCAGACGGACCGGTCGGAGAATTCGCGTCAAAGCGAAGCGATTCGAGTTTCCAATTGAGCTTTCCTCGGTAGTGCAGACGAGCGATCGTCTCCTGGCCCAGGTAACACCCCTTCTCGTAGCTGATCCGATCGGCAAAACCAGGCTCAGGAACCAGGCGTGCCTCATCAGCATCGATCCCGAACCAGGCACGACCTGCCCGAATCCGCGCTACGTCGAAAGCTTTCCATCCTGTCATCGGTACTCCCTGCTCACCCGTCCACGACTGGAAAGAAGCCGCTGACCCGGCAGGAATCGAAACGAAGACATCCTCAGCCGTCACCTCGCTCACGGTCATCCAATGAGCACCGTCCCCGAATTGCGGAGCAAAGCCGGACTGGGCCTGCTCCAGCGCGGTAGAGCTCTCGTTCGTCGCTGCCTCGGCCGTTGCCTGCGCTTCTTTGACCAGTCGTTCGAGGGTTGTGATCGCCTTTGGACCAACCAATAGATAGGAGACAGACGGCTCCGGGTCGGTTTCCCAAGCGACATCTTCGACGATGCGATAGCGGTCAAGGGTCTCGATAAAGGAATCGACGAGGCGACGCTGGAGACGAATGCGAAACCCGTCACCGAAACGAGCTACGCGGAGATCGGCTTCGAGATGGCCCTTGCGGGAGGCCAGGGCGGCAGGGACGCTGGCCCCGTCGTCCAGACTGAGGATGTCCTGGGTCAGGAGGTTCTGCAGAAAGGCACCGGCGTCTCGCCCTCGCACCGAGAGAGAGACCTCCCACGGAGCGGGCAGAAGTGCGACGGATTCCGTGACGGCACGATACTCGGCCGCGTATTCACCATGGGCGAGAGGAATCTCACGGCCGAAGACGTTGGTCAGCTCAGACGGAGAAGGACTCACCGCACCCACAGGTTCCGCTCGCATTCGGATTGGTGAAGACAAAGCCCTTGCCGTTGAGGCCGCCTGAGTAGTCCAGCTCCGTTCCCTTGAGGAACATCTCACTTTTCGGATCGAGAATGAGGCGAACACCGTCCTTCTCGATGATGAGGTCATCGTCGCGGCGCTCATCGGTGAACTCGAGATCGTAGGAGTAGCCCGAGCATCCTCCAGCGCGTACACCGACCCGGAGATACCCTTCGGGACTGCGGTTCTCGGTCCGGATCGTCTCGTGCACGGCCTGGACGGCGGCATCCGTGATCGTGATAGAGGTGACGGCAGATTCGGTCATCAAAACTCTCTTTCTGGCTCAGGGCACGGCAAGACAACTCCCGCACCGGTTCAGATTTTCTCAGGCTTGCCCACCAGTCTACTCTATCGGGCGCTCCCGCTGGTACATACGCATTTGCCTGGGCACGGCCCGACATCCCCTTCGATGCCGCTGGTCACGATTCGTTTCGCAGCCTTTGCTGAGCTCGGCAGAGCTCCTCGACCGCTGCCCGGATCATGACAATGGCTCGTTCGACGTCCTCCTCGACGTTGAATCGACCGAGACTGAGGCGAAGCGCACCGCGGGCCTCCGCGGCTGTCCTCCCCAGGGCCAGAAGAACGTGGGACGGCTCCAGGCTGGCCGAGGCACAGGCTGATCCACTGGAGACAGCGACTTCCCGAAGTCCGAGCAAAAGGGCGTCGCCGTCCACTCCGGGGAAGCTAAGGTTGAGAATAGTAGGCAGCCGGCCCTCCAGGGGAGTGTTCCGAATGACTTTCTCCGTGACGAGGGCCGTCTCGAGGCGAGAGAGCCAATCCCGGAGGCGCTCGGACTCGGTCGGCATTTCTTCTGCAGCCAAAGTCGCGGCCTTCCCCATTCCGACGATCCCCGGCACATTGAGAGTACCGGAACGAAATCCTCCTTCGTGTCCCCCTCCATCGAGCGACGGAACCAGGCGGAGACGCGGGCGGCGGCGAGCGATGTAGAGCGCGCCCACTCCTTTTGGGCCGTAGAACTTGTGCCCCGACATCGAAAGGTAATCGACTCCGAGATCCTCGACCGAGAGCTCGACTTTCCCAACCGACTGAGTTGCATCCGTGTGGAAGAGGACCTTCTTTTCCCGACAGACCTTGGATATAGCCGGAAGATCCTGGATCACTCCAGTCTCGTTGTTGCCATGGATCACCGATACGAGGACGGTGCCGTCGTCGATCGCCGCAGCGACAGACTCTGGGCTGACTCTGCCCTCTCTATCCACCGGAAGATAGCTAACGCGTGATCCGCTCCGCTCGAGACGAGCCGCCGCATCCAACACCGCTGGATGTTCCACCCTGGTGGTGACGAGATGATCACCCCGGTTGCCATAAGCGGCGAGAGCTCCTTTCAAAGCCAGGTTGTTCGCCTCGGTCGCTCCGCTCGTCCAGACAATCTCCTTCGCGTCGGCCCCAATCAGTGCGGCGACCTGCTCGCGCGCAATCTGCACAGCTTCTTCCGCTTCCCAACCAAACGCGTGGGTCCGACTGGCCGGGTTGCCATATCGGCTCGCGAAATACGGGAGCATCGCCTCGACGACCCGGGGGTCCGTCGGGGTCGTGGCAGCATTGTCGAGATAGATGGGCGTCAAACGAGTTCGTGCCTTTTCTTTGGTCGCATTATCCCCGGTTCGGCCGGTTTGGGTGCGAAGACCCAAACCGTTGCTGTCGGCGTCTTTCTCTCCGATGCCTCGTTCGATTTCGTGAAGCTCGGGTTATACTTAAGAAACAACATCGAACAGACTATTGCATCAGGAGAGAAACCTTGTCCGATCTTCAACTCGATCCTACCGCCAAGAAGCTGATTTCTCTTCCAGAGACTCGCAAGCCCAGCTGGGTTCCGATCGCGTTGGAGTATGCCCATCAACTCGTGGTTGCATGTTGGGTCGGCGGTATCTTCGTCCTCGGATTTCTCGTCACGCCGAACGTCTATCGATTTCTCCAGAACAAGAATGAAGCCGCTTGGGTCTCTCTCGATCTGACCATGCAGTTCAACTTCATTTCCGCGGGCGCAGGCTCATTCCTTCTTCTGATTACGCTGGTGATGTATCTCCTCGCGCTGCGCGGTCACAACACAACCCTCCTCCAGATGGGACTCCTTCTCGGAATGACCGCTGCCGCGGTAGCCAACCACGTTTGGATCGCCCCGCAACTGTCGGACATTCTCCGCCAAACACCGAACATCCTCACCGATGCGACGCTTCTCGCCGAATTGGAGCGTTTCGACCACTTGACCCGGATTTCTTTGCTTCTGCAAGGGATCCAGGCAGCGCTCGGCGCCGGGCTCCTCTTTCTTGGGGTTCGCAAATGGTATCGGTACGTCGACGTCCCCAAGCCGAACCCACTTCTCGAACTGAAACTGGTCGGGCGGCCCACCGACTAGATTCCTTGGACGATCTGCCTCGAGACCACACTCTCATCTCCCGCGTTCTGGATTCGTCCCAGGGTTCGTCGAGATCGAACTAGACTTCGAGAACGGCCGGCTGTTCGTCGCTCTCGACGGTCGGGGCCTCCGCGATTCCTTCAGCGATGAGAGTATGGCTGGTCGCGCGGGCAATTCGCACTGAACGAAGCGTGCCGGCCCTATCACCACCCGGGAGAATGACCGTCTTGCCATCATCGCTCTTTCCCATCGAATGTTGGGGATTGCGTCGCGAGGGTCCTTCGATGAGTACGCCAACGTCGCGCCCTACCCAGCGCTGATAACGCTCGAGGGAGATCGATTCCTGCAATGCGACCAGGCGTTGGAGACGCTCACCCGAGACAGCATCGTCGATCTCCTCGTCGCGCAACTTCCGATAGGCGAACGTCCCGCTGCGCGGGGAGTAGCGAAACATGAAGGCAGAGTCGAAACGCGAGGCCGTCACAAGCGAACAGGTGTCGGCAAAGTCTTCTTCGGTCTCCCCGGGATAGCCGACGATGATATCGGATGTCAGTCCCACGTCGGGCAGATGGCGACGAATCATCTCGACGAGTTCCAGGTACTCTTCACGAGAATGACCACGTTTCATCGATTCGAGGAGTCGTGTCGACCCTGACTGCACCGGGAGATGGATGTGGGGACAGAGGTTCTCTCGTTCTGCGATGAGGGCAAAGACCGCTTCTTCGAAATGAACCGGGTGGGGCGAGGTGAAACGTACCCGGAGAACACCTTCGATTCGGGAAACCGCATCCAGGAGATCAACGAATCGTCGCCCCTCGTGTTTGTAAGAATTGACCGTTTGCCCGAGCAGAGTAATCGTAACGGCACCTTGGTCGACTGCCCGTGTGACCTGCCGCACGACATCCTCGAGGGGTAGGGATTTCTCGCGACCTCTCGTAAACGGCACGACACAAAACGTGCAGAAGCGATCGCAACCCCGCATGATCGGGACAAAAGCGTGTACTCCTTCGACCGAAACGGGATCGAGGTCCGCGTAGGTCTCGTCATCGAGACGAAGGGCAAGGGTCGGCTCCTGTTGGGCCTGTTCGACCAACTCGGGGAGATGGCGATAGGAATCCGGCCCGATGAAGAGGTCGACCTTCGGCAATCGATCGAGAAGTTCCTTACCGAGGTGTTTGGGCATACAGCCGGTCACACCAATGACGAGATCGGGGCGGACCCGCTTGAGATATCCCAACTGGGTCAGACGAGACTGGACCCGCTCTTCTGCTTTCTCGCGGATGGCGCAGGTGTTGATCAGAACGAGAGACGCGTCGTTGAGGTCTTCGGTCATCTCAAAACCGGCTCCCTCCAGAACATTGGTCATGAGGGCAGAGTCTGCCACGTTCATCTGACAACCGTAGGTTTCGAGATAGGCGCGCTTCACGTTAGACCGACTCCTCTTTCATTTTCCCAGGACCGACCGCAGCCGTCACCTTGACCGGCGCTGTGACCGCCGTGTTGCTGGGAGAGACTCCGAGTCGTCCTTCCACTCGGCCATCTCTCACTCGTTCGATCCGAATCGCCCGCGCCTCTGAGCCAGGCGGACTTTCGTTTTTCCAAGGAAAGCGCACGCGGACGTAGTTGCCGGTCAGTCCCTGCCACCATCCGTCTCCGGAGGGAGCTTCGGGAATGACGGTCTGCATCGAGCCGATCTGACGTCGCTCGTGGGCCTCCCGCAATTCTGTGGAGAGGCGCCGCATCCGAGCACTACGTTCCTTTCGTTCGGGAACAAACACCGGTTCGCCCAGTTTCGGCGAGGCCGTCCCGGGCCGCGGCGAATAGCTAAAGACATGAAGGTAGGCCAGCGGCAGTGAAGAGAGGAACTCGAGGGCGTCCTCGAAATCGTCGTCGTCTTCTCCGGGAAAACCGACCATGACGTCGCAACCGATTGCGGCATCGGGCATGCGTTCGAAAGTGGCCTCGATGACCTCCCGGTATCGTTTCAGATCGTACCGCCTGTTCATCCTGCGGAGGATCCGGTCGCTCCCACTCTGGAGCGGAAAATGGAAGTGGCGACAGAAGCGAGAGTCCGACGCGAGCAGATCCAACCAGTCGAGCGTTACGTACTGTGGCTCCAGCGAGTTCAAGCGGATGCGGGCGAGACCGTCGACCCAAAGGAGTGCGCTGAGAAGTTCGGAGAGATTTGCAACCGGCTCGAGGTCGCGTCCCCAGAGGGCAGTATTGATCCCGGTCAGAGCGATTTCCCGATAACCCGAAGCCGTCAGTTTCTCGGCCTCGGCGAGACACAGAGCGAGGGGACGGCTCCGGCTTCGGCCCCGAACTTGCGGGATGACACAGAAGGTGCAGTGTTCGTCGCAACCATCCTGGACTTTGAGGGTCGCCCGGGTCCTTCGTCCGTCCGTGGACGATCCGTACTCAGCGAAGCCTCCCAGAGTTGGGTCAGCTCCAACAAGAAGACGCGTGCAGCTGTCGGCTCCTTCGAAGATGGAATCCGCGGGCAGGGCAGACTCATCAAGGATCCACCCCGCGAGGTTCGCCTTCTCCGCGTTCCCAACCACCCAATCAACGCCCTCGATTTTCGACACTCCGAGGGGATCTCGCTGAACCATGCAACCGGTCACGACCAACTTGCCTTCACCTTTGGCTCGGACCGCCCGCCGGATCCACTGCCGGCTGTCGGAATCCGCGGCCTGGGTGACCGTACAGGTGTTGACGATCGTCCAATCGGCGGGCTGACCAAAGGGAACGACGGCAAATCCATTCTCGGAGAGGCGACTGACGAGGCACTCGATCTCTTCCTGGTTCGCCTTACACCCAAGGGCATGGATGGCCACCCGTCCTCTCCAGGAAGAGTCGGTGGCAGGGTTGCGTCCTGTTTCGAAATCTAGCTCGGTCACTCTACCTCCCCAATCGGGGAATCGTACCCGGCCTATCCCAGGGCTGACAAGAACGCCGATTCGAAACCTTTCCGCGCACTCGCCCAAAGTCATGTTCGAGGATGAGGATCCGGGGTTTCCCGGACGTAATACTGATTGAAATTGCTGTCACTCAAAGCGATGATCGACAGTAGAAAATCTGGTAGCATCGCGAGATTCGAATTAGTTTCACTTATTGATCGTAGCTCGCCGGTATTACGTCCACTTACGTTCGCAGGAGGTCCCAACGCCATGCAGATCGAGACGCTGAAGATCTTTTGCGACATCCTCGAAACGCGAAGCTTTTCGAAGGCGGCCAGCCTCAACTACATCTCACAATCTGCCGTCAGCCAGCAGGTACGAGGCCTCGAAGAGCGCTACGATCGCAAGCTGATCGAACGCGGCAAGCGGACCCTGACGGCCACTCAGGCCGGCGACGTCCTTTACGAGGGGGCGAAAGAGATTCTGGAGAAGTTCAACTCCATGGAGAATCGGCTCCAGGTTCTTTCCGATTCCATCGCGGGCACGTTGCGGGTCGCAACCGTCTACAGCGTCGGGCTACACGAGCTTCCCCCCTACCTCAAGGCCTTCATGCGTCGGTATCCCGCCGCAAACGTCCGCCTCGAGTACAGCCGTTCGAACCGAATCTACGATGACGTCAGTGCAGGCACGGTCGACATCGGGATCGTCGCCTATCCGGTTCGTCGTTCCGGTCTCGAGATCCTCCCCTTTCGTGAAGACACCCTCGTGGTGATCTGTCCGCCCGATCACGAGCTCGCCTCGAAGCGATCCGTTCATGTAACAGACCTGGCCCGACAGTCCTTCGTCGGCTTTGAACGGGATGTCCCAACGCGACGAAACATCGACCGCCTCTTCCGTCAACATTCCACGACGGTGGAAATGGCCATGGAGTTCGACAACATCGAGACAATCAAGCGCGCTGTCGAAGTCGAGGCGGGCATCTCGATCGTTCCTCTGATTTCCGTCCAATCGGAAACGAAACTCGGCACACTCGTCGCCATTCCTTTCGCAGACGAGAGCCTCATGCGGAACCTCGGGATCCTCGTCCGGAAGGGACGCGAACATACGCAGGCGATGGACAAATTCGTCGAGCTTCTGCAATCCGACGAGGTCAAACTCGACTTCTAGACGCTCGTCCAAAAAGTTCAAACCAGACCGAGCAGTATTTTATCGTCTCCCATTCACGCTGAAACGGCCGTCGCTCAATCGCTTGCGGTCGCATGGCGAGACCGTTCCAATCGCCCCTCGCATTTCTTTTTGTCAGGCCCCAGGTTTAGTGTTAGCGTCGCGCTCGGCCCACTAGATGTATGGAAAATCGACGGTGGGCCTTGTCTTTGCTGCAGCTTCATCCCAAAGGCACCTATAACTCTGTAAACTATTATCAACCAGTAACTTTTGCCCTTACGTGAGTAAGGATCTCAAGGAGACTCGAGCATGGCTCGAACGGAATCGAGAAGCGGTGATGCAACAGGGACTCCTGCTTGGTCCTCCGATCCTATTGTTCGTCGTGGCCTCCGGATCCCGCGCCGGTTTACCCGACCTGGGTCCCACCCCTTCGACGGAATCAGTTGGGAACTCAGAACGGCCAACCTTTCGAATGAGAAAGGCGAAATCATCTTCGAACAGGCCGGCGTTGAAGTTCCGAGTTTTTGGTCCCAGATGGCGACGAACGTCGTCGTCTCGAAGTACTTCCACGGAGGAATAGGGACCGCCGAGCGCGAACACTCGATCAAGCAATTGATTGGTCGGGTCGTCGGCACGATCGCCCGATGGGGACGCGAACAGGGCTACTTTGAGACCGACGCAGATGTCGACGCCTTCGAGTCCGAACTCTGTCATCTCACCGTCCATCAGAAGGCAGCCTTCAACTCCCCGGTCTGGTTCAACGTGGGCGTGGAAGAGAAGCCACAATGCTCCGCCTGCTTCATCAATTCGGTCGATGATTCGATGGACTCGATCCTCGACCTGGCCAAGACCGAAGGAATGCTCTTTAAGTGGGGATCCGGATCGGGCACGAATTTCTCAGCCATCCGATCCTCCGTCGAACCCCTCTCTGGCGGCGGAACCGCGTCCGGTCCTGTTTCCTTCATGAAAGGCTACGACGCGTTCGCCGGAGTTATCAAGTCAGGTGGCAAGACCCGTCGCGCAGCCAAGATGGTTATCCTCGATGCGGATCATCCCGACATCGAAGAATTCATTCACTGTAAGTCTGTCGAAGAGAGCAAGGCCTGGTCCCTGATCGACGCCGGCTACGACGGAGCGATCGACGGTCCCGCCTACTCGAGCGTCTTCTTTCAGAACTCGAACAATTCCGTCCGCGTGACCGACGAGTTCATGGAATCAGTCGACACGGACGGATCGTGGTGGACCCGTGCCGTTCGCGACGGCAAGCCTATCGAAGAGCACCGGGCTCGCGACATCTTCCGTCAACTCGCCGACGCAGCCTGGAAGTGCGGCGACCCCGGTATTCAGTACGACACCACGATCAACAAGTGGCACACGTCTGCAAACACCGACTCGATCAATGCCTCCAATCCGTGTAGCGAGTACATGTTCCTCGACGACACGGCTTGCAACCTGGCCAGCCTCAACCTGATGAAGTTTGTCACGGAGACGGGTGAGATCGATGTGGACGACTTCCGTCACGCTGTGCGGATCCTCATCCTCGCTCAGGAAATCATCGTCGACGCGGCGTCCTACCCGACACCGCGGATTGGTTCGAACAGTCACGACTATCGTCCACTCGGTTTGGGATACGCCAACCTGGGTACGTATCTGATGTCGCGGGGGATGCCATACGACAGCGACTCCGGCCGCCATACCGCGGCAGCCATCACCGCTGTGATGTGTGGAGAAGCCTACGCCTGCAGCGCCGAAATCGCCTCTGCGATCGGACCGTTTGCCGGCTACGCCCGCAATCGCGAACCTATGCTCAACGTGATGAACCAGCACCGTCGGGCGGTTGGTGAGATCGATCCGGGCCTGGTCAACGAACGGTTGCTCGCGGGTGCTCGCCAGGTCTGGGAACAAGCTGAAGATCTGGGCAAACTCCATGGCTATCGCAACGCGCAGGTCACGGTACTCGCTCCAACCGGCACGATCGCCTTCCTCATGGACTGCGACACGACGGGAGTCGAGCCGGACATCGCACTGATCAAGTACAAGAAGCTCGTCGGTGGCGGAATGCTCAAGATCGTCAACCAAACGGTTCCGTCGACCTTGGAGTATCTCGGGTACACGCCGGAAGAGCGCCGCGAGATCCTCCTCTACCTCGAAGAAGAGGAGACGATTGAAGGTGCTCCCTATCTCAAGGACGAACACCTGGCGATCTTCGACTGTGCCTTCAAACCAGCGAGTGGCTCCCGGGCGATCCACTACATGGGACACGTTCGAATGATGGCAGCGGTGCAGCCGTTTCTCTCCGGCGCAATCTCGAAGACGGTCAACATGCCGCATGAAGCAACAATCGAGGATATCGAGCACGTGTACACCGAGGGTTGGAAGCTCGGACTCAAGTCGATCGCGATCTATCGCGACGGCTGCAAACGCTCCCAACCGCTCAACACGGGAGCGTCAAACTCCAAGGCATCGGAGAACGAACCACGGAAACAGACGGAGAGCACCCCGCCCGCCACGGTGGCGACAGCACCCGCAAGGGCAACAAAGGGTCTCTCGGCGGCGGCGGCGGCCAGCGACTCTTCGGCTACTCCAGCCATGGGACCGGTCCGGCGGCGGCTTTCTGATGAGCGGCAGGCGCTCACTCACAAGTTCTCCATCGCAGGACACGAGGGATACATCACGGTCGGGCTCTACGAAGATGGTTCACCGGGAGAGATCTTTGTGACCATGGCCAAGCAGGGCAGTGTGATCAGTGGACTGATCGATTGCTTTGCCACCGCCATCTCCCTGTCGCTGCAGTACGGGGTGCCCCTCCGGACCCTCGTCGACAAATTCACCTTTACTCGGTTCGAGCCGTCCGGAATTACAACGAATCCAGACATTCGGATTGCAAAGTCGGTGACGGATTACATCTTCCGCTGGATGGCGCTCAAATTCATTCCGGATCACGAGACGATCCGTCCCAACGGTGACGGTCTACTTATCCGGGACGAAGAGATGCCCGCAACGGAACCGGCCGCGGAAGTGGTCGGCACGGTCGATACTCCGGTGGTCGAGTCCCATCAGAACGGTGACTCCGTGCCTCGTTCCGAGGGGAACGTATCGCTCGATACCAGCGCTCCGGCGGACACGAGCTGGCGCCCGGAAGCCGATGCGCCTCCCTGTCCGGAATGTGGGTCTTTGATGGTGCGGAACGCTTCCTGCTACCGCTGTTTCAACTGTGGAACGACCAACGGCTGTTCCTAACGATCGAAGAAACGAGCCGCACGAACCGACGGTGGCCACAGGGCGACCGTCGGTGGTGCGCAATGAAGGGCAACCATCGGTGGTAAAGGTCTACACCAAGACCGGTGACACAGGTGATACCGGCTACTTGGGCAAAGGGAGGATTCGAAAGGACTCTCCTCGGATTCATGCTGTTGGCTGCCTGGACGAAACAAACTGCGCGATTGGGGTCGTGCTGACCGGAGCGGTCGACGGTTCACTCAGACCTGTTCTCGTCCGAATTCAACACGGGCTCTTCGAGGCGGGGGCCGCGATGGCCTCGGCCGATCCAACCGCCGCCGCGAGCTACCTCGACGCTGAGACGAGATGGCTCGAAGAGGCAATTGATGAATTGGAAGCGCGTTTGGAGCCACTGAGGAACTTCATCCTTCCGGGTGGCTCGGCTACTGGAGCTCGGTTGCACTGGGCTCGGGCCGTCGCGCGAAACGCAGAACGCTATGTCGTGGAAGCTTCTGAGGGAGAGGAAGATCGGATCTCTCTCATTCGCTTCGTGAATCGGCTTTCTGACGCACTGTTCATGATGGCCCGACGGGCCAATCAGCTCGAAGGGAATTCGGAGACGACCTGGGAATCGTCTTCCAAAGAATCGTGACGGGGCCGGTTGACGGTCCGCTCAAGGTCCTAAGCCACGGAAGGCAGGGGTGCGCATTCGCCTGTTGGCTCTAAGGATAGAGCAGGATCAAGAGCCCGAGGACCACCGGCCCCGTCTCGTACCTTTTTCAAACCCTAGCACGAACCCCTGGTTCCGGGGGCTCTTCACTCCGTCGATGCCTCGGCATCCGCATCTCTCGAAAACCGTGAGATCCCCAGAGTGACTGCCATTCCGAGGAGAATGAAGGCGAGCGCGGCTCCAACCTGTCCCCCCGATGGAGTGAAGTACTCGGTCGGGTAGTCCTCGAGAGCGAATTCGATAAGGTTCTCCGCCGTAACGACTTGCCCTTTGATCACCGTCTGATCCAGGATCAGGTCGATCGATTGCTGAAACGGCCACAGCCCCACTACCGCTCCCACTAACAACCCGAGAAGGACACCAAGGGTCGGTTTAGGGAAGCGGGCGAGCAACCACTTCAAGAGGTTGCTGACCATGACCACTCCCAGCACGACACCGACGCCGACGGGCAGAAGGACGGACACCGCTGGATCCATCGCCGCGGACATGTCTCCCGCTTTCAAGGCAATTTTAAAGGCATCGATCGCCGAGAGGATCGGGATGTACTCGCCGAGAACGAGGAGTAGGTAGCCGCCGCTCACTCCGGGCAGGATCATTGCGGAGGCACCGGCCAGACCGGCCAGGCCGTGAGTGACCACTCCTCCTCCTGATCCCGTCTCGGAAACTCCGGCCTGCTGGGCCAGAGCCAAAAATGCCATCACAAGAAAGCCGCCGATTGCTCCCATCCAAACAGATGCGTTCGGGGGTCGGACCATGCGCCAGACAATGGGAATCCCTCCCAGAGTCAAACCGATAAAGAGGCTGTACATGATCCATCGGTGCTCGACGACAAGACTCTTGACCGTACCCGCGAGAAGGACGACTCCAGTGACGGAGGCGAGCACGACCGAACCGAGCACAAGGATCGAGCGCATGGTGAAGCGAAACGTCGACACCTCGGCCACCGCGCGGATGAAATGGGGATAGATCCCGGAAGCCAACAGCATCGTCCCGCCGCTAATGCCTGGAACGAGGTTGGCCAGCCCCATGAGGAAGCCGCCGATCAAAGCCCGGAGTGGAAAGAGCCCTCCGGGTCGTTGTTCTTCTGAATCTATCACCGATCACCCTCCTTGTTTCTTCACGGAAAGGTAGAGAGCGAACGGGATGCAATCAACGTCGAGTTTTCGATCTGCTCCGGCCAATGTCCTTCTCTGTGACCGTGCGGCACGGAAAGTCTCAGGCGGGCCCTCCCGCGTTTGCGAGCGGCTCAGAAATGCCCAATCGTTTCATCTTGCTGAGAAGGGTCGTGCGCGAGAGCCCGCCGAGACTGGCGGCAGTGCGGGTGCGGTTCCAGCTGTTATCGTCGAGAGCCTGCGTAATGATTCTCCGCTCCATCCGCTCGAGAGTCCGCTCGAGGCCGAATTCAGCAACATCATCGGAAACGGCATCGAGGGCGTCGGGGCCTGGTTCCACGACTGGCCGAAAAGTCTGCTCCGCACCCTCCGCGAGGGGGAGCCCGAGGGTCTCCGGCTCGATGACACTGCTCCCGAGCGCCAGGCTCAGATAAGCAGCCCGAAGAAGAACTGCCTTGAGCTCCCGGACATTGCCTGGCCAATCGTAGGCGAGAAGCCGGCCCACGGCGGCGTCGCTGAGACGAAGAGCGGCCCGTCCGCGCAAAGGCCGCAGGAGGTGCAGGGCGAGCGGGGCAATGTCGTGGCGTCTGAAGCGCAAGGGGCTCAGACGGGTATCCAGTCCGCGGATCCGGTGGTAGAGATCCAGACGGAATTCACGCGACGCCACCAGGCTGGGAAGATCGCGATGGGTCGCGGCCACGATCCGTACCTGGACCTTGCGTACCCGCGTGTCACCGACCCGGCGGACTTCCCCCGACTCGAGAACGCGGAGGAGCTTCATCTGGGCCTCGGCCCCCATCTCTCCAATCTCATCGAGGAACAAGGTCCCACCATCGGCCACCTCGACCAGGCCCGGCTTCTCTCCCGCCGCCCCGGTGAAGGCCCCGCGAGTGTGGCCAAAGAGCTCCGACTCGAGCAACTCGCGAGGGATGGCTCCGCAGTGAATCGCGACAAACTCTCCATCGAGACTGCTCCACTGGTGGATCGCTCGAGCAATGACCTCCTTCCCGGTACCGCTCTCGCCCCCGACGAGAACGGGAAGCGGGCTTTGCGAGAGGACGAGGAGTCGACCCAATTCCCGGAGGAGTACCTCGTCCCGGGTCACGAATCCAACTGCGGCAGCTTTGCGACGGACCGTCGCTCGAGACAGGTCGGTTCTTCCCCGGCTCGACGGCAGGGGCCACAGGGCCTCGGCTTCACCACCGGATCGGGACTCTTCACCTTTGCTCTCCGCGTGCGACGACGCAATTTTGAGGCGGGTCAGTAGAGCCCATTGTTCTTCACACGTGGCAGCCCGTGCGTGCAAACCCAGCCGCCGAAAGAGCCCGGCCGCCAGCCCGAGGTCGGCCCGCAGTTCCGCGACCCGCAGACCTACTTGCGCGTCCGACCCTGAGTCGGCACACCACAGGGCCATCTCGGAGAGTGCGACGAGAGCGACCGCCTTCGGATAAGGCTCTTGTACACGTGCAGTCACTCCACGCCAGGCCGCGAGGAGGCGAAGGCGCAACGCACGATCGAGTCGCGAGGATCCTGCTTCGAGTCGGCGAGCCAAACCGGGAACCTGCCAAGCTGCCGCTGCCTGTGAGACATCCGCTTCGCAGCGGGCGATCCAACCCTTGATGGCCGCCAGCTCAGGATCGGAGAGAGAGTCGGGATCGATGTCGAGCTGTTCGTGCCCGACCCAGGTTTCAATCGAGAGAGGTCCCGTCCAAAGTTCGAGCAGGCGGTGCCAGCCAATCCGACTTTGCTCGATCGCCGGATTGAAGAGCACGGGGCAGGGAGAAGTAGGGACCGATTCGGCGGCTGGAGCCGCCCGCGAAGCTCGACGACCAAGCTGCCTCGCCCGTTCGATTCGAGCCAGACCGCTCGCGGCGGTGCCGAGGGATCCCGGACCGCGGTGCCGGGAAAACCAGAGGACGGTAGCCAGGGTGCGACGAAATCGATCGCCCCGCCCAATCTGGTAGTGCACGACGGCTCGAGACAGCGAGAGCCATCCGAGAAGGGCGGCGGACTGGGGAAATCTCCTCGAAGCTACGGGGATGAGTTCATCGAGCGTGTCGCCCGCTCCCGACCAATCCCGGGCCGAGAGTTGCCAACGAAGAAGGCGAAACCGCGCTCGAAACCACACGGCCTGCCTGGTCCCGGTGTTCGTCCCCTCGGAAACCATGATTTGGATCGTGCCCCGAGGCGCGACTTCGCCGCCCTCCCCGCCCAGCCGGTGAATGTGGGCCAGTTGGAAAACGGTGGCACGTTTCCAGTGGCGTCGCTTCGCTGCTCTCCGAGCGTGTTCGCCGAGCGAACTCGTCCCCTTCGAATCTTCCCCCAACGCGAGTTTCTCTAGCGCCGTTTCCGTCGAAACTACAGCTGCTGACAGCATCGACATGAGACCTCCTTGATCTAGCCCAACCTCCCGTCCCGGACCTCCGGGAACCTCGATCCTCATCCCTCCAGGCAATCTGCCGGCCATTGTCAAAGGCGTTTGCAATCAGCGTTGTCAAAAAACCCCTATCAGACTAGATAGGGTGGGATTAGAGGGAGGAGACGATCCACCCAGGGCGACGTTCGAGCGGCCCATCAGCCAGACTGTCTCGTCCGTGCTACGTAGACCGAACAGCCCCGGACACTCTCGGAAGATGGAACACCAGACCAACGAAAGGGTAGGCTCTAGGGAACAACTGCCGGTACGATCCGTAGACGCAGCTTCTACGGGCTGCCCTAAACAAGGAGATCAATAGCTTGGTGCGCTCTCTCGTCTTTGGTTCGCTCGTCGCGGCCGCAGCTCTAATCAGTACAAACGTTTCCGCGGCCGTGGATTCCGACCTCCTCGGAATCGAAGCCAAAACTGGCCTCAAACGGGATGACCTCAATCAGCTCCGCGAAGAGTGGGGCATCGTCACGCAGTCCGGGATCGACGACAGCGAGTACCTCGCCAAAGTTCAGGCGCTCGCCTTTGCCCACCCGGAAGACGTGGATCTCGTGCGCCACTACATTCGTGTGGCTGTCACGGGCAGACAACTGATCGCATTGAAGGAGCAGATCGACGGCTACGTGGACTCTCATTCCGAAGACGCCGCAGCTCACTACTATCGCGGGATGATCGACCCAACCGCCGGCGGTCCCCACTTCACCCGCGCCCTCGAGATCGACCCTGATTTTTACTACGGCCAAGTTGCCTTGGCGAGTTACGAGATGACTCAGTCCGGATCCGACCTCGGCCAGGCCAAGAAACGTCTCTTGACCGCAGCGCGAAATCATCCGGATCGCTCACTCGCGTTTGTTGTTCTCGACCAGTTCTATCGCAAGATTGGGGACACCGAGTCAAGTCGGGCCGCCGTCGAACGCGCTGCCGTCGCCGACCCCTGGGATTCGCGCATTCGGGGCACTCTTCTTCAGATGCTCCAGGCTGAGGGACAGCAGGCTCAGTCCAACGGCACGCTGACCGAGTGGGCGACGAGCGCCTCGGAAACACTCGTTCCTCTGGCTCGGATCGGTGACGATCCCAGCCTTGCATTCATCGCTGCGCGTATCTGGGGCGGCGTGGCGAATCGGGCAAAGCTCCTCGAGCACCTTTCGATCGCGGCCGACCTTGGCTATCCGGACTATCACGCACTGACCATGGACCCGAGCATCTCGCGCGTTCTCGGCGCTGCCGAAGAGACCGATTCGATTCGGGAGAAGATGAAGGCAAACAGACTCGCCCAGTCCGACGAAATCCGAGCGCAGGTAGGGCGGGAGTTGATCAATGAGCCCGCCTCCCCCGCCAGTTTCCCGCTCCTTGGCGGTGGGAATGTCGACCTGGCTTCTCTCAAGGGAAAGACCGTCGTCCTCGACTTCTGGGCCACCTGGTGCGGCCCCTGTCGTCGGGCCCTGCCCACCCTCCAGACGTTCTATGAGTCGAAGCCGTCAGATGTCGAGGTCTACTGCGTCAACGTCTTCGAACGGGACGGTGGTAAATCGGTGGCGGCGTTTTGGGAACAGGGAAAGTACCCGATGCCGGTGGCGCTTGGATCGCAGGCCGACGCGACCAACTACGGCGTGAAGAGTATCCCCACGCTGTTCGTCATCGGTCCGGACGGATCCGTACGGTACCGGCACAGCGGCTACTCACCGTATCTCGCCGAGACGCTTGGCTTCATCGCCGAACTCCTTCGCGAAGAGGCCAACTAAACTCCACCGCTCCTGCCCGAATGCAGATTTGGCGTTAGTCCTCGAGGTAGGTCAGGAGCTGGTCATGAATCAGACCGTTCGAGCTGGCAATGGATTGGCCGGAGAGATACGAGTCGCCGCCGGAACAATCGGTGACACGGCCGCCCGCTTCCTGGACGAGCAGAATCCCGGCTGAGACATCCCAAGGATTGAGGCCGAGCTCCCAGAAGCCATCGTAGCGACCGTCGGCCACGTAGCAGAGATCGAGCGCGGCCGAGCCGCAGCGGCGGAGACCCCGGCTCACTTCGCTGACCCGAGTCCAATTGGCGAGGTTCCGATCTGCTGTCCCCTGCCCGTAGGCAAATCCG
>Ga0315338_1001752_pt1 | contig 24814 bp, 19 predicted proteins | sample ASW8metaG_FD_204518 | JGI IMG/M metagenome (GOLD analysis project Ga0315338, IMG submission 204518) | Ammonia-oxidizing marine archaeal communities from Monterey Bay, California, United States - ASW #8 | ecosystem: Environmental > Aquatic > Marine > Coastal | place: USA: California | collected... | reverse complement strand
GAGGGTCTTGACAAGGACGCGCAGTTCAAACATGAATGTGGACTCGAATGCGCGGTGAAATTCAATTCTGAACTAGTCCTCAACTTTGAGTTGGTCTCGCCGATTGGTCTATTGGTCCCTGAGACAAGGACCCATCGCACTCAGCGATTGCCACACACACCGGATTCGGCCTCGGTACCGACTCGCTCTGCGGGAAGGCACCGGGGCCGAGTCTGTTTTCCGGTATCACAGGTGAGATTCGGTGACCGTTGAGTCCGTTCGGCTGTGATGGACGTCAATGAGAGTGCAGCGTTCATCAATTCTGAATGAACTCTCAAGTGTTGCCCTCAGTCGCCGACTTGGATATTGGTCCGTGAGACAAGGACTATCGCGCTAGCGATTGCCACACACACAGAGTCGGCCTCGACTGCCTGGCGCCCGTGCCGGACGGTCGGGGCCGTCTTTGTTTTCGCAATTCCCGTCTGCTGCGAGATTGTGTTTTCTGTCGCGAGAACGAGATGATCGCGCCGCTACACTGCCGCGCTTGTGAACCCTCCCTCAGTGAAATCGACCGTCGAGGAACTCGACGACAACAAGGTCAAGCTCAGCGTCGAGGTCGACGAAGCAACGTTCGAGGTTGCTCTCGATGAAGCCTTCAAGAAAATCTCGAAGGAAGTCAGGATCCCCGGATTCCGTCAGGGCAAGGTGCCGCGGCGAGTGCTCGAGGCGAACATCGGAACTGACTACGCCAGGGCCGAGGCCATCCAGACAGCGATGGGCGACTACTACGGCGCCGCGTTGCGAGACAATCAGGTCGACGCGATCGCTCAGCCAGAGATCGACTTGACCGGTGGCGAGAGCGAGGGCCCGATCATGTTCGACGCCGTCGTCGAGACTCGTCCGATCTTCGAAGTGTCGAACTACGCCGGCATCGAGATCACGATCCCGAACCCCGTTCCCGGCACCGAACTCATCGACGAGCAGATCGACATGATCCGCGGTCGTTCGGCCGAACTCATCGACGTCGAGCGGCCAGCGACGTCGGGCGACACCGTCACGATCGACATCGTGGGCCAGGTCGACGGTGAGCCATTGCCAGGCCTCACCGCTGAGGACTACTCCTATGAAGTCGGAAGCGGGGGAGTTGGCCCCGAGCTCGACGAGCACCTCGACGGCGCCAACGCCGGAGACGAACTCGAGTTCACTGCCGACCACCCGGTCGATGAGGGGACCACCATCGACTTCGCCGTCACCGTTCATGCCGTGAAGGAGAAGGAGCTTCCAGAGCTCACCGACGAGTGGGCGGACGAGAACACCGAGTACGACTCGGTTGACGACATGCGCTCGCAGCTCACCGACAGGATGACGGAGTCGTTCCGGAGCCGAGCGAGCCAGGCGTTGCGTGAAGCGTCAGCCGCGGCCGTCGGGGAACTCGTCGACGCCGACATTCCCGAGTCGCTCGTGTCCGCCGAGATGAACGATCAGATTCAGAATCTGGCCTACAGCCTGCAGATGCAGGGCGTCTCGATGGACCAGTGGCTTGCCTTCAACGGCAAGTCGCAAGAGGAGTTCGCCGACGACTTGCAAGAGGGTTCAAAGACCTCGGCGAAGGTCGATCTTGCTCTGCGCGCCATCGCGCTAGCCGAAGGCCTCGCGCCCTCAGACGACGACATCGAAGAGGAACTCGACCGTATTGCAGGGCAGCTCAACGAGACCGTCGACGAGATCCGCGAACGGCTCGAACACAACGATGGCCTCATGTCGCTGCGCGCAGATCTTTCGAAGCGAGCAGCCCTTGAGTGGATGGTCGAGAGCGTCGCTATCGTCGATGAGGAGACAGGAGATCCGATCGACAGAGCTGCGCTCGAGGAACCTGAAGTCGAGATTGAATCCACGACAGCCGTGCCGACCGATACAACTGATGACACAGAAGCCGCCGAAGACGGTGGCGAGGCCGAGGAGAGCACCGAGTGAGCCTGGTAGACGAGAAGATCTTCAACTATCTGGTCCCGACGGTCGTCGAGCAGACGAACCGTGGTGAGCGGGCATACGACCTGTACTCGCGATTGCTGAAGGAGAACATCATCTTCCTCGGCACGCCGATCGACGACACCGTCGCGAACCTGATGTGCGCGCAGCTTCTCCACCTCGAGTCGGAGAATCCCGACCGCGACATCAACATCTACATCAACAGCCCCGGCGGCGACATCACCGGCCTGTTCGCGATCTACGACACGATGCAATACATCAAGAACGACATCGCGACGATGTGTCTTGGCCAGGCTGCGTCGGCCGCAGCAGTGCTCCTCGCGGCAGGCGCTCCCGGCAAGCGACTTGCTCTGCCGCATGCACGAGTGCTTCTCCACCAGCCGTACGGCCAGGCAATGGGTCAGGCAACCGACATCGAGTTGGTCGCCAAAGAGATCGATCGCATGCGCAGCTTGCTCGAAGAGATTCTTGCCAGACACACGGGCCAAGAGGTCGACAAGCTCAACGTCGACATGGACCGCGACTTCGTTCTGAACGCGGCCGAGGCCAAAGAGTATGGAGTCATCGATGAGGTCATCGAGAGTCGAGACTCCGTCGAAGACGGGCCGATCCGAGCGGCCTGAGCAGTCAGCGGAACCATCCCACAGGCAGGTTCGGAACGCGACATACTGAACCGTCTGGGCAGAGGGAAGCAGGTAGGACAGCGTGGCGAAGTTCGGTGAAGGCGGAGAGCTCCTCAAGTGCTCTTTCTGTGGAAAGTCGCAGAAGCAGGTCAAGAAGCTCATCGCGGGCCCTGGCGTGTACATCTGCGACGAGTGCATCGATCTGTGCAACGAGATCATCGAAGAGGAGCTCGCTGAGACCAGCGAAGTCTCGTTCGACGAGTTGCCGAAGCCACGTGAGATCTTCTCGTTTCTGAACGAGTTCATCGTTGGCCAGGAGCACGCCAAGAAGGTGCTCTCGGTCGCGGTCTACAACCACTACAAGCGGGTCAAGTTCGGCAATCAGATCGGTGACGACATCGAGCTCGCCAAGTCGAACATCATGCTCATCGGCCCGACCGGCTGCGGTAAGACGTACCTCGCCCAAACTCTGGCTCGCATGTTGAACGTGCCGTTCGCCATAGCTGACGCCACCGCGCTGACTGAGGCCGGCTATGTCGGTGAGGATGTCGAGAACATCCTCCTCAAGCTGATCCAGGCCGCCGACTACGACACCAAAAAGGCCGAGATGGGCATCATCTACATCGACGAGATCGACAAAGTGGCCCGCAAGTCGGAGAACCCATCGATCACGCGTGATGTCTCCGGCGAAGGCGTGCAGCAGGCGTTGCTCAAGATCCTCGAAGGAACCACTGCTTCGGTTCCGCCACAGGGTGGACGCAAGCATCCGCATCAAGAATTCATCCAGATCGACACCACCAACGTGCTGTTCATCTGCGGTGGCGCCTTCGACGGTCTCGACAAGATCATCAGCGACCGCGTTGGGCACAAGGCCGTCGGGTTCGGTGCAGACATCAAGTCGGCGAACGACAACTCGCTGTCCGAACTGCTCCCGCAGGCGCTGCCAGAAGACCTGCTGAAGTTCGGTCTGATTCCCGAGTTCGTCGGTCGCCTTCCTGTGACCGGAATCGTCAACGAGCTCGACAAGGAAGCGCTCGTGGAGATCCTCGTCGAGCCACGTAACGCGCTCGTGAAGCAGTACAAGAAGATCTTCGAGCTCGAAGACGTCGAGCTCGAGTTCACCGACGATGCCCTCGAGGCCGTCGCAGAGCAGGGCATGCTCAGAGGCACTGGCGCTCGCGGGCTTCGCGCCATTCTCGAAGAGGTTCTGCTCGGCATCATGTACGACCTTCCTGGTCGAGACGATGTCGAGAAGTGCATCGTCGATCGTGAAGTCGTGCTCGACAAGGTGAACCCGACCTTGGTTCCTCGTCGGGCCCCTGAGGCCGGCCGGCCTCGCCGCGCCGCGTCCTGACCTCACCCTCGCGTCGACTGGGTCTCTATGAACTACGCAGAGGCGCTGATCTATCTCGAACAGCACTACACGTTCGACCCGGCCGATCGTACGACCGCGCCAAGTCTCGAGCGCATGCAGGACCTCATCTCGGTGATGGGCGATCCTCACATTGGGATCCCGACGATCCATGTCACAGGGACGAACGGAAAGGGCTCGACGAGCCGCATCGCGATTGATCTGCTCGCTGCCCACAATCTCCACGTCGGGGGCTACTCGTCACCTCACCTCGAGCGGGTGAACGAACGGATCACGTCGAATGCCGATCCGCTGAGCGACGACGAGTTTGCGGCCGCGATCGACCTGGTCGCCACGGTCGAGCCGCTGCTCGAGGACAAGTGGGGCTCGACCATCACCTACTTCGAGGTGACGTCAGCCGCAGCACTCGGATGGCATGCCGAAACAGCGTGCGACGCGAGAGTCATCGAGGTCGGGCTCGGCGGAACCTGGGACGCAACCAATGTCCTCGACGCGGATGTCGCGGTGGTGACCAACGTTGCTCTCGATCATGTCGAAACGCTCGGCCCAGAGCGATCGGACATTGCCCGCGAGAAGGCAGGCATCATCTCTCCCTCGTCCAGCGTGGTCGTCGGCGAGGAAGATCCTGACTTGCTGCCGATCTTCCAAGCGCGAGAGAACGCCGAACTGTGGGCGGTCGGTCACGAGTTCGAGTTGATCGAGAATCGGCTCGCGATCGGTGGTCGGGCGATCGACGTGCGGACGCCGTTCGGCGAGTACCGAGACTTGTTCGTATCGCTCAATGGCGCCCACCAAGGCCGCAACGCACTGCTCGCCCTGGTCGCTGTCGAATCGTTCTTCGGACGAGCGCTCGACGCAGACCTCGTCGCCGAAGTGATGGCGAACGTCTCGATGCCTGCGCGATTCGAGATCGTTGGTCGTCATCCACTGATGATCATCGATGGGGCGCACAATCCCGATGGGGCAGCTGCAGTGACCGAGACCTTGTACTCAGACTTCGCCACCGAAGAACCTCCGGTGCTCGTCGCTGGATTCAACGTTCCACGTGATCCCCGCGAAATGTTGCTGGCTCTTGGGGCCGACAGAGCCAAGGCTGTCGTCGCGACGTCTGCCGATTGGTCGAAGGCATTGCCAGCAGACGAGGTGTCGACGGTGGCGAGTGAGATGTGCGACAACGTGGTGTGGGTGCCTGATGTCGGCGATGCCGTAGACACGGCGAAGCGGATCGCAGGCGAAGAAGGAACGGTTCTCATTGCTGGTTCCCTCTTCGTCGCCGGTGAGGCGCGAAAGCACCTGACGTGATGACGCGCGGCCATGCGTGAGACCCCTTGCAGACTGTCACCGTGCTGCTACTCTTAGTGGTTGAAGACCTCTCTGCGTCGAGCTGACGCCTCCCTTCTCCTGCTTTACATGTCATTTACGTGACACTAGGGTGACTATTTCATGTAACGAGTGGCGATTGACCACGTTCCGCGCGCTCTTCGGCCAACACTCAGGCAGAAGACACAAACCCCAGCGACCGTTGCGTCGTCATCGCACCTCACCCGGAGAATCGATGCCCCAGCAGACATACATCATGTGCAAGCCGGACGCGGTCCGCAGAGGCCTCGTTGGCGAGATCATTGGGCGCTTCGAGCGCAAGGGTCTCACCATCGCACGAGCCGAGCTGCGAACGATCGATCGCGCGACCGCGACGCATCACTATGCAGAGCACGAGGGCAAGGGGTTCTTCGAAGACCTCCTCGCGTTCATCACGAGCGGCCCATCGATGCTGATGGTCGTCGAAGGTCCTGACGACGCAGGAGACGACGTCTTCGCCATCTGTCGCACCCTCATGGGCTCGACGAACCCAGCAACCGCAGCACCGGGAACAATCAGGGGCGACTATGGCACCCTGGTCACAGAGAATCTCGTGCACGGTTCCGATTCGAATGCGTCCGCCGAGCGAGAGATCGCAATCTTCTTTGGCTGACACACTGCAGGGCCTGGCCCGGCAGAGTCCCCACCTTGCCTGAGTTCTGGAGCACCTCATGGATCATCCCAACTCACATGATGCCCTTCCGTTGAGGGGCTCATCAGCGTCGTCTAGGGTCCAAGGCGTCAGCGCGCCGCGGAGGCCTCGCATGTCCGAGTCGATGTTCACCGGTTTCGTGGGTCGCGACATGGCCGTCGACCTCGGAACAGCGAACACGCTCGTGTACGTCAGAGGCCGCGGAATCGTCCTCAACGAGCCATCGGTTGTGGCTGTCAACGTCCACGATGGCCGACCCCTCGCCGTTGGGCTCGAGGCAAAGAAGATGATCGGGCGCACTCCAGGCCACATTCAAGCCATCCGACCTCTCAAGGACGGCGTCATCGCCGACTTCGACATCTGCGAGAAGATGCTCCGATACTTCATCCAGCGGGTCCACAACCGTCGTTGGGCCAAGCCCCGCATGGTCATCTGCGTGCCATCTGGCATCACGGGCGTCGAGCAACGCGCCGTGCAAGAAGCCGCCGAGTACGCAGGTGCCCGCAAACCCGCCTACATCATCGAAGAGCCCATGGCAGCCGCGATTGGGGTCGGGCTCCCGGTCCAAGAGCCAACCGGGAACATGATCGTCGACATCGGTGGCGGCACCACGGAGGTCGCCGTCATCTCCCTCGGCGGCATTGTTGCCAGCCAGTCCGCCCGTATCGGCGGTGACGAGCTCGACGACGCGATCATCCAATACGTGAAGAAGGAATACTCGCTTGCCCTCGGCGAGCGCACGGCCGAGGAAATCAAAATCCAGGTCGGGTCTGCGATGCAGCACGACGACGAGGTCTACGCCGAGATCCGCGGCCGCGACCTCATCACCGGACTGCCGAAGACAATCGTGGTCAGCAGCAACGAGATCGCCGAATCGCTCGAGGAACCCGTTGCTTCCATCGTCGATGCCGTGAAGGTCACCCTCGATCTGACACCGCCCGAGTTGGCGGCCGACATCATGGAGCAGGGCATCGTCCTCGCAGGTGGCGGAGCATTGTTGAAGGGTCTCGACGCGCGGCTTCGCGCCGAGACTGGCATGCCCATCGTCATCGCCGACGATCCACTCAATGCCGTCGTGCGTGGATCGGGTCAGTCGCTCGAGGAGTTCGAAGCGCTGCGTGGAGTGCTCTTCTCTTCGTCGCACGAGCGCTGAGCTGACCGAGGACCGCTCCCGGTCTCGTGCTTCCCGCCACCCGAGAACCTCGTCGAAAAGAAGGCGCACGGTCGCGAGTTCGCCTCGGCCTGCTCGTGTTCACCGCGCTCGCGCTGATCACTCTCGACTTCCGCGGATCGACCGGCATCTTCGGGTCGGCTCGGGACACCACGCTCGACGTGCTCGGACCGGTCAGGTCGGTTGCTGATTGGGTCATGTCGCCGTTTCGCAACGCGTGGAGCGGTATCACCGAGTTCGACGAGCTCGAGGCCGAAAACGCCCGTCTTCGGTTGGAGCTCGAATCGGCAGAGAACTCGAACCTCGAGCTCGCGAACTTCCGTCGGATCGTGCGCGAGTTCGAGCTGCTCGAAGACCTGCGAACGAGCGCGAGCTTGTCCGAACGAGTTGTTGCGAGGGTCATCGACGAGCCGTTGTCGAACTTCGAGCGCACGATCGAACTGAACAAGGGTTCGAACGACGGCATCGAGGTCGGGATGCCGGTCGAGGCTGGCAGGGGACTCGTCGGACGTGTCGTGCAGGTGGTCCGCAACCGATCTCGGGTCGAACTGATCACCGACGCGTCCTTTGGCGTCGGCGTCAGGCTCGTCCGCTCGGGTGACATCGGCGTTGCGCGAGGCAACGGCGACGCAGAGTTCATGACCATCGAGTTCGTGAAGGTCGACACCGTCGTCATACCAGGCGAGAGTGTCGTGACATCTGGGCTCGACGGCTCGCTCTTTCCTGGCGGAATCCTCGTCGGAACTGTCGTTTCGGCCCGCCCCGACCCCGTGACCGGCTTTCAAGAAGTCGACATCGCACCCGTGGTGGACACCGACCGACTCAGCCTCGTTCAGGTCGTTCTGTTCACGCCACCCATCATCGACAACCGACCGGTGACGACGACCACCACGTCGACAACCGCCCCGCCTCAGGCCGAGACGACTTTCCCGGTTTCGACGACACCCGCGACTGCACCGACCAGAACGACCGTGACTCAGGTCGTCCCGACGTCGACCACCGCACCACCATCGTCGACGACAGACGGCGCGCGCGGCGCGCCGGGAGCGCCACCGCCAACAGTGCTCGCAGCGAGGGCTGCCGACACATTTGCGTCCGCTTCGAGGATCATTGCCTCGATGAACGCGTGGACCGGGCAAGCAGAGGCTGTCGAGTGATCCCCCGATCGCTGAGGTTGCCTGTGCTCCTCGCCGGTGCGCTCGTGGTGCAGACCGCCGTTCTGCCGCAAGTGACGTACCGCGGTCGCGTGCTCGACGTGATGCTGCTGCTGGCCGTGTGCGCAGGGCTGGTTGGTGGGCCAGACAGAGGAGCGGTCATCGGCTTCTTGGCGGGTGCGGGAACTGATCTCGTGGTTCAAACGCCCTTTGGGATGTGGGCCCTGGTCGGGTCGGTGATCGGGTGGTGCGTCGGATCTGTGTATGGCAGTTACATCGTCGGCGGGCGAGTCATGCGCCAGCTGACCGTTGGCATCGCGCTGGCCACCGGGACTGCTGGCTATGTCGTGCTCGGTCGTCTCATCGGTCAGTCGTTCCTGGGCGATGTGTCGCTGCTTCCGATCGTGCTCACCGTTGCCGTTGGCGGGATGATCCTCTCGCCGTTGGCGATGCGCGCAGTGGCATGGGGCTTCAGCCTCACTCGGATGCCTTGGGATGACAGCCAGTGAGCGAGGAAGCAAACGTCGCCGTCAGAATGGCGTTCCTCGGTGTGGTCGTGGTCGGCCTGTTCGCAGCACTGTTCGCCAGGATCTGGTTCCTTCAAGTGCTCGCAACAGAGGAGTTCAGGGTTCAGGCCGACACGAATCAGGTGCGACTCGTGACGACGAGCCCGATTCGCGGTCGAATACTCGACCGAAACGGCGTCATCCTCGCCGACAACGAGTACGTGGGCGTGCTGACAGTCGACCCGAACGAGTTCTCTGACGAAGCAGAGCGCGATTTTGTCTTGTCCGAGATCGAACGGCTCACCGGAGAGTCGCGCGCAGATCTTCTGGTCCGGCTCGAGGACGCAGCCGCCGATCCGTTCGCCTCGCGCGTTGTCGTCACCGGACTCGACGAGCAGATGCTCGAGATCGTCACCGAGCGGGCCCTGCCCGGCGTCACGGCCGAGGTCAGCGCCATTCGCATCTACCCGCAAGGCGCAACTGCGGCGCACATCGTCGGTTACGTCGGGGCTCAGCCTTTGGGGTGGGCCGACAGTCACGCCGACGATCGGTACCTGCCGAACGACCGCGTCGGACGGTCGGGTATCGAGTCGTTGTTCGAGAAGAGTCTCCGCGGCCTTCCAGGAGCCAGAAAGGTCGAGGTCGACAGAGAAAACCGGGTTGTGCGTGAGCTCGGCGAAGACCCATCGCTTCCTGGCGACGACGTGCACCTCACGATCGATCTCGAGCTGCAGGCGGCAGTCGAATTTTTCCTCGACGAAGGACTCCGCGAGCGCAGGGGAGTGCAATCCGAGGACGACAACAGGTTCTTCTACCCGGCCTATGGCGGCTCCGCGATCGTGCTCGACATTCGCAACGGCGACGTGTTGGCCATGGCCTCGAACCCAGGATTCGATCCGAACTGGTTCGTCGAGGGCATCAGCCGCGAACAATTCGACTCGACCTTCAACGATCCGCTGCGCCCAGGAGCGCTCAACAATCGAGCTGTCCAAGGGTTGTATGCACCGGGCTCGGTCTTCAAGCTCATCACATCCGTTGCCGGAACGAGGGCCGGAGTCATCGGCGCGCGCACCCAATTCGAGGACGAAGGCTTCTTCGAAGTCCCAGGCGACTGCGGTAGCAACTGTCGATTCAGAAACGCTGGCAATGCCGTGTACGGCAACATCGACCTGAGCCTCGCGATCACCCAATCGTCCGACGCGTACTTCTACTCAGTCGGTTACGACCTCTGGAACATCCCGGAACCCGACCAGCGCCAGTGGGCCATCCAGGACGCAGCCAAGGAGTTCGGCTTCGGGCAGCAGACCGGAGTACAGCTTCCGTTCGAGAAGGCAGGGCGCGTTCCGGACGCCCAGGTCAAAAAGAACTTGTTCGAAGCTCGACCCGACGTCTATCTGGCGGAGAACAACACGATCTTCTGGGTTCCCGGCGACAACATCAACCTCTCCGTCGGTCAGGGATTCCTGACGGTGACCCCTCTCCAGCTCGTCAACGCCTATGCGACGTGGGCCAACGGCGGAACGCTCTTCCAGCCGAACATCGCGGACCGCGTCGAGAGCAGACGCGTCGGCTCCGTCGGTGAGGTCGTGCTCGAAATCGGGCCACGAGTTTGGAAGCAGCTCGACTTCAGCGACGTGCCTCGCGAGGTGATCAACGAAGGCCTCGAAGGCGTGACAATCGCACGAGAAACAAGGTCAGGACTCATCGACGGAACGGCGTTTGAAGCCTTCCGCGGCTGGGACAACCGCGGGTACGGCATCGTGGGCAAGACAGGTACGGCTGAGGCCGACGGCATCAACAGAGCGCTCGGCCGCAAAAAGGAAGACACCGCGGTCTTCGTCGGATGGGCGCCCCGCGACGATCCTCGTTACGCCGTTGTGGTCGTCCTCGAAGAAGCGGGATTCGGAGGTGCTGCCGCGGCGCCAGTCGCCAGGAACATCTTCGACGCGCTGCGAAAGCTCGAGCAGAACTGGGAGGATCCGGTCGATCTACCGCTCGTGCCCGTGGATCAGCCGGGATCTTCGTGCCCGCAGGTGCCCATCACGTTGCTGCGCGACCCCACGTACATCTTCCGTGTTCCCGAGGGCTGTCCGTACGGCATTCCGACGCCGGTCATCACCGCGACCACCGTTGACCCGGAGGCCGAAGATCAATGATGACCCAACGATCGGTCCTCAACGAACGGCCCCGCCGCAAGGAGATGCAGTCGCCGCTGCGACACATCGACTGGTCACTTCCTGTCCTCGCAATCGGCATTGCCGTCTTCGGTGGGTTCATGAACTACTCGTCGACATGGCGTCTGCTCGAATTCAACGGCGACGATCCCTACTTCTTTGCTCGCCGCCAAGCCGTGTTCATCAGCATCGGCATCCTCGCGATGATCGTCGCCGCCTCTGTCGACTACCGCGTCGTTCGAGACTTTGCGCCTCAGCTGTACCTCGCCATCCTCGTCGCCCTCGTAGTGGTGTTGTTCGTCGGCAAAGAGGTGAATGGCGCCAAGGCCTGGTTCCAGCTGCCGGGGTTCCAGCTCCAGCCAGCCGAATTCGGGAAGCTCATCGTCGTCGTCACGCTCGCATCGTTCGCCGCGAATCAGGGCGGCCGACTCGGCCTGAACGGTTTGTTCAACGGCATCGCCATCGTTGCCATTCCGATGGTGCTGATTTTCCGTCAGCCTGACATCGGCACGATGCTCATCTACGTCGCGATCATGATGGGCATGCTCCTCATCGCAGGGGCGAAGATTCGTCACATCACCGTGCTGTCGATACTCGGCGCGATCATGATCGTCACGGTCTTCAACGCAGAGGCACTCTTTGGCACGCCGCTGCTCGGCGAAAACCAGTCGGACCGCCTCGTTGCCTTCCTCGATCAGGACGCCAACCTCAGCACCACCGGCTATAACCTCGATCAGTCGCAGATCGCGCTCGGTGCGGGCGGGCTCACAGGTCGAGGCTGGCTCCAAGGCACCCAGACCAATCTTCAGCTCGTGCCAGAGCAACAGACCGACTTCATCTTCACCGCAGCGGGCGAAGAGTTCGGCTTCCTGTTCGGATCGTTGCCGTTGATGGGGGCGTACCTGTTGCTGATGTGGCGCATCTTGCGCGCGGGACAGCTGTCGCGCGATCTGTTCGGCACGCTCGTGTGCGCAGGCGTGCTTTCGATGCTGATGTACCAGATTTTCCAGAATCTGGGCATGACGATGGGCATCATGCCGATCACAGGCATCCCGCTGCCGTTCATGAGCCATGGCGGCTCTTCGATCATCACCGCGTTTGTTGCCATTGGGCTCGTGATCAACGTGAGATCGCGCCGTTTCTCGTCCTGACGACCAAAAAACCTGCCAGGAAGCGGTCTTTTGGTGCCAAACGATGACGAGTTGATGTCGTTGTTGACGGTACGATGAAGGTTCCTCTCTACGACGGTCCCCTCCCCATGACCCTCCGGTCCGCAACGGACGCAACAGCAAACGACAATCTCTGGCCCCGCATCGAGCCACTCCTCATGCGTGTGCAGAAACCAGCCAGATACATCGGATGCGAGCTGGGCTCGGCAACTCCTGAGCACAGCGATGGCAAGATCTCGTGGTTCATCGCGTATCCGGACACCTACGAAGTCGGCTTGCCGAACCAGGGCATCCAGATTCTGTGCGAGATCCTCAACGAGCGCGACGACGCCGTTGCCGAGCGCGGCTACGTGCCGTGGACGGACATGACAGAACAGATGCGCGCGAATCGCGTCCCGTTGTTCTCGCTCGAGACGCACCGAGCGGCCGGATCCTTCGACATCGTTGCGTTCAACCTCGCCGCAGAACTCGTCTACACCAACGTGCTCGAGGCGGTTGACCTCGCCGGCGTGCCGATCCGCAACGAAGACCGCGACGAGAGCCATCCGATCGTGATGGCTGGAGGCCACGCGGCGTACAACCCCGAGCCGCTCGCCGACTACGTCGACGTGTTCGTGATGGGCGACGGCGAGGAAGTCGTCGGCGACATCACCGAAGCGCTCATTGGTTGGAAGGCGAGCGGCAAGCCGCAGTACTCCCGCCAGGATGTCCTGCGCGAGCTGTCGAAGATCCAAGGCGTCTACGTACCGGCGATGTACGAGGTCACCTACGACGGGGTCAACATCGCGGCGGTCGAGCCACGTCACGCAGATGTTCCAGAGATGGTGCTCAAGCGCACTGTCGCCGACCTCGGCGAGTGGCCGTACCCGAAGCAGCAGCTCGTCCCGCTCACCGAAGTCGTACACGATCGGCTCAACGTCGAAGTGTTCAGAGGCTGCACCCGTGGGTGCAGGTTCTGCCAGGCCGGCATGATCACCCGACCGGTGAGGGAACGGCCTGCTGACCAGGTCAGAACCATGATCCAAGACGGCCTCATGCGTACTGGCTATGACGAGGTCAGCCTGACATCGCTGTCGACCGCTGACTTCTCAGGCATCGAACGCGTCGTCGGCGACACGGTCGGCGATCCACTGAACTGCGGCCAGGTCAGTGTCTCGTTGCCTAGTCTTCGCGTCGACGCATTCACCGTCGGACTCGCCGCGCAAGTGTCCAACGCTCGGCGCAGCGGCCTCACCTTCGCACCAGAAGCCGGCACCTGGCGGATGCGCCAGGTCATCAACAAGCTCATCGTCGACGACGACCTCTTCGGCGCAGTCGAATCCGCGTACAGCGAAGGCTGGCACCGGATGAAGCTCTACTTCCTCACCGGGCTTCCCAGCGAAATGGACGACGACACCACCGCCATCGCGGACTTGGCGAAGCGCTGCGTCGAAATCGGAGAGCAATACACTCAGAAGGCTTCGGTGACCCTCTCGCTTGGCGGTTTCGTACCAAAGGCGCACACCCCGTTCCAATGGTTCGGTCAGAACGATCACCGCGAGCTGTCGAGAAAGATCGAGCTCGTTCGTGGCGCCGTCGGAAAGAACCGACGCGTGCAGCTCAAATGGCACGACTCGCGTGCCAGCCTGATCGAAGGCCTCGCCAGCCGCGGCGATCGCCGCATCGGTCGGGTCATCGAGCGAGTGTGGCGTGCTGGCGGAGTGTTCCAAGAGTGGGGCGAACACTTCAATCTGCAACTCTGGACCGAGGCAATGGAGGCCGAGGGTCTCTCCCTCGAGTGGTACGTCACGCGCCACCGCCACGAAGACGAGATTCTGCCGTGGGAGCACATCCACGCCGGTCTCCACAAGGATTTCCTTTGGCAAGACTGGCAGGACTCCCTCGCCGGGCACGGCCTCGAGGACTGCCGCTGGACGCCCTGCTACGACTGCGGCGCCTGCACGGAATACGGCGTCGAGCACATCGTCGCCTCACCTGTTCCTCCCGCTGGCGGAAGCCAAGGAACAGGCCAAGATCTCACCATCGGCACCTCCGTGCCGGTGACGTTGTCGGGTCGGCCCGCGTCGGCCGGAGCACGCGCATGACGCCGCTCCTGCCAGCGACCGCCGCGCCCGGTTGTCCGGATGCCCCATGCGCTCGCGCACTGGAGGACGTCCGGTGAGACTGCGTGTTCGATTCACCAAACGCGGAAAGGTCCGTTACACGGGCCACCGCGATGTGGCCAGAATCTGGGAACGCGCCATACGGAGGGTGGGTCTCCCCGTGGTCTACACGGAGGGCTTCTCACCCCGACCCAAGGTCAGCTTCGGGCTGGCCTTGCCAACCGGCTATCAGTCGGATGGCGAATACCTTGACATCTCGGTACACCCTGGCGCCTCTGGCGAACCGGGCGTGTTCGATGGCGTCGGGCCGACAACTGGCACCCAGCTGGAACCGGCCGGTCTGATGACGCTGCTCAACGAAGCACTTCCCGTGGGCATGGATGTTCAAGCAATCGAGCTCAATGACGATCGAGGGGAATCCCTCCAACAAGCAATCACGACGTGTTCTTGGCGATTCGAGATTCGCGATTTCGACGTGGCGGATGCCACCGAAGCAGTCGCGAAACTCCTATCGGCGCGAGAACTCCCGTCGACCCGGCTCCACAAGGGCAATGAACGCTCGGACGACCTTCGTCCAGCTGTTCATCGCCTCGAGGTTCAGGGGACAGGGAATGACGGAGCAGTGTTGGTTGCCGATCTGGCAGCCAAACCTCGCCTCGTCCGACCGTCGGAGCTCGTATCGATCCTCGCTCCAGGCCATGAAATGGCCGGCGCGGCTCGAATCCACCAATGGATTGAGACGGATGGCGCGCGACGGGAACCGGTCCCGTTCGACGCGACGCCGGCTCCGCACACAGAAATGTGTGCGTCATGAGAAGGGAAACTAACCATGAGCGAATCCCCGAAAGAGGGCGAAGTCGCCGAGACGGAGAGCCAGGGCCAAGAGGGCCAAACGGGCCCCGTTGTCCGCAGAAAGCGTCGAGTCAGCGCGTCAGCTGAAGAACCAGCACCACCGTCAGAGAATCGAACCGAACAACCGAACGCACCTGAGAGCGACGCCCCCGTCGTCAGGCGGACTCGCAAGGTCGGCGCCTCGAACACCTCGGAATCGAGTTCACCGAAGCCAGAGACGCCGAAGAGCGCGGATGGCCCGAAGATCACGCGGACACGCAAGACCGCTGGCTCATCGCAGAGCACAGACAGCTCGCCAGCCGATCGTGATGCAGCCGATGTTCCTCCGCCTCCGCCGGCAACGGGTGGCGCGCCGAGGCCCCGCATCGGCGATAGCCGGCCAGCACCGGCTCAGTCAGAGGGCCAACGTCAGCACTCCGGTTCGCAACGACGCACAGAAGCTTCGCCTGAAGGGCAGGGCCAGCGTCGTCGCCGCCGCGGCGGTAGAGGCCGAGGCAGGGGCAAGGGTGGCGGTCAGAACGGCCAAAGAACCGCCGGAGAGCAGACCGACTCCAACCGGAATCGCAATGGCGACAGAAGTCGTCAGGACCAAAACCCGGCGCCGGTCGAGTTCATCACCGACGACACGCCAGTGGAGCTCGACGAACGCGAGATGAAGCGGCGGAGGGGCAAGGAGCGCAAAGGTCGCCCCGTCGGTCGATATCAGATGGTCGTCCACGTCCATGGCGAACTGACGCACATTGCGATCCTCGAGGGTCGGTCGCTCATCGAGTACTACGTCAGTCGTCCAAGCGATGACGTCGCGCAGATCCACGGCAACATCTACATCGGCAAAGTCCAGAACGTTCTCCCAGGAATGGAAGCAGCGTTCGTCGACATCGGGACACCAAAGAACGCTGTGCTCTACCGCGGCGATGTCACGATCGACCAGGACGACATGGAGCAAGCAGGAGGCCCCGCGCCGGCGAAAGGGCGCCAGAAGCGTGGACGCCGCGAGGGTCCCCGTATCGAGCAACTCCTGAAGGCCAAGCAGAACATCGTCTGCCAGGTCACGAAGAACCCGATCGGCCACAAAGGCGCCCGTCTCACCACCGAGGTGTCGCTGCCTGGACGATTCGTCGTGCTCGTTCCGAACTCAACGACCTATGGCATCTCGAAGCGTCTTCCAGACAAGGAACGGAAGCGCCTGAGGGGCATCCTCGACAAGGTCAAGCCAGCCGGTCACGGACTCATCGTCAGGACCGCAGCCGAGGACGTCACCGCCGAAGAGATCAGCCGCGACGTCGCCAGGCTTCATGAGCAGTGGCTTCAGATCGAGAAGCTGGCCAAGAACACCAAGAAGCCTGCGCTGCTGTTCCGCGAGCCAGATCTGGCTGTCAGGGTCATTCGCGAGGAATTCACCCGCGACTACCGCGGCGTGGTCATTGACGACCGTGCGCTGTACGAACAGGTCAAGGGCTACATGGAGACCGTGACCCCAGCCCTCGCCGACCGCATCGAGTACTACGACCCTTCGGCAGAGTCGTTGCCGGTCTTCGAGCGCCACCACATCGAGGAGCAGCTCAGAAAGGCAGTCGACCGCAAGGTCTGGCTTCCATCTGGCGGCTCACTCATCATCGAACACACCGAAGCGCTCACAGTCATCGACGTCAACACCGGCAAGAACGTCGGCAAGTCGAGCCTCGAGGAGACAGTGTTCAGGAACAACCTCGAAGCCGCAGACGAGATCGCGAAGCAACTGCGCCTGCGCGACATCGGCGGGATCATCGTCATCGACTACATCGACATGGAAGAACGCAAGCACCGAGAAGAGGTGCTCAGAGTCTTCCAAGATGCGCTGGCGCGAGACAAGACGAGGACGCAGGCCTTCGAGATCAGCGATCTCGGTCTGATCGAGATGACGCGTAAACGCATCGGTGAAGGCCTGCTCGAATCGGTGTCGGCTCAGTGCCCGCACTGCGAGGGCCGCGGCGTTCAGCTCGACTCAGAGAGCCTGGCCTGAGTCAGGTTGCCGAAGTGTGATCTAACAGACGCGCCCCGGGGTCAGACACCCGCGTTCGCACGCGCGTTCGGCAAACCAGCAACGGGTGCCCCAGCAACGGGTGCCTGGCACCTGTCCCTGAAACCTCGTACGCGTGATCGGGTTGAACGCTCCCGTATCACTCGACCCCTCGCACCCGCAGGGATACAACAAACCCGCACGAAACGACGTGTCGCGACGGAAACACTTCCCGATAACCTGGGGACCTCTATGTACGCAGTTATCAACTCCGGTGGCAAGCAGGCCAAGGTCGAAAACGGGCAGACCGTCCGTGTCGATCTCTTGTCGAAAGCTGAGGGCGACGAGGTCACTTACACCCCGTTGCTCCTGGTTGACGGCGACACTGTTCTGTCCACACCCGACCAGCTGTCGGGAAGCTCCGTTTCGGCCCGAGTCCTCGGTGAGGAAAAGGGTCCGAAGATCGACGGATTCACCTACAAGAACAAGTCGAACATCCGTCGTCGCTGGGGTCACCGCCAGCAGTACACGATGATCGAGATCACCGGAATCACGAGGGGCTGAGCTCATGTCAAAAACCAAGGGTGGCGGCTCCACCAGGAATGGTCGTGATTCGAACTCCAAGCGTCTTGGAGTGAAGGTCTACGACGGCCAGACAATTCGATCCGGCGGCATCATCATGCGCCAGCGCGGCACCAAGATTCACCCCGGCCACAACGTTGGCCGTGGCGGTGACGACACACTGTTCGCCACCGCCGACGGCAAGGTGAAGTTCGGTTCCCGTCGCGGGCGCAAGCTCGTCGACGTGTTGCTCGACGACCAGTAGCCGTTCGGTAGTTTCCTCGGCTCAGAGGCCCAGGGCCAACGCGATGTCGAAGAAGTCGACGAACTCGTCGGCTTCGTCGGTCCGCAGATCGCGCGCGACGTCGACCAACTCGTCGAACACGTCTTCAGGGTCGACATGTGCGACCCACTCGGAACGACGTAGCAGCTCTGCTGTCGTTGCGACAGCAATGTCCCAGCGCAGATGCGGCGTTGCTCGACGCAAAGACGAGTCGAGAGCGGTGGCCCTGACCTGACCTTGGGTGTCTTCGGATCGCTGGCTGTTCGGATCGATCCACTTGAGGTGGACAGTTCCGAGCACATCGTTGTCTCCGGGTTCGACGCCTCGTGCGAGATCGATCTCGTAGAGCGCAGTCACGGTGTGGCCAGATCCGATCTCGCCAGCATCGATGCCAGGATCGTTGAAGTCGCGTTCGCTCAGGGCACGGTTCTCGAAGCCGAGCAGTCGCCATGATCGCACCGAGTCTGCGTTGAACTCGATCTGCACTTTGGCATCGAGGGCGACTGTGACGAGGGTCGACGTCAGCTGGTCGCTGAAGAGCCGCTCTGCTTCGTCGATGGTGTCGACGTAGGCGTACACGCCGTTGCCTGAGTTGGCGAGGCGTTCGAGCATGTCGTCGTTGTAGCTGCCGAATCCGTATCCGACGGCAAGCATCTGAATGCCGTTTCCTGCGTCCTCTGCGATGTCGGCAAGGATCCGCTCAGGATCGGTGTTACCACGGTTGGCGACACCGTCAGAGGCCAGGATGACTCGGTTGACGAGGCCCTCGTCAAATGTGTCACGAGCCAGCTCGTAGCCGAGTTGTAGACCTGCATCGACGTTGGTCGAGCCTCCAGGGCGGAGCCGGTCGATGGCGTCGTGGATGTCGTTCGAGCGGTCGACGAACGTCGGCTCGAGCACGACCCATGCTCTGTCGTCGTAGGCGACGATGGCGATGCGATCGTCATTGTCGAGCTCGTCGACGAGGAGATGAAGGCTGTCTTTGACCAGCTCCATCTTTCCCTCTTCCTTCATCGAGCCGGACACATCGACCACGAATGTCAGGTTCGCGTCTGGTCGACGTCGATCGCTGACTTCGCGACTCGCAATGCCGACGCGGAGAACGTACGTGTTGTCGTCGACCAGCTCGTGTGGCGCGCCGTCGGCGTAGATGGCGAAGGTGTCACGCGAGGGTGCCGCATAGTCCTGGGCGAAGGAGTTCACGAACTCCTCGACCCTGACGGTGTTCGGATCTGGCAGGAAGCCGTCGAACACTGCGCGTCTGGCGAAGGTGTAGCTGGCCGTGTCGACATCGAGCGCGAAGGTTGAGGTCTCTTGCCGCGATGTTCTCTCGAAGTCGCCGACCTCTGGTTCCTCCTGCGATTCGGCGGCGTACGTGGTGGTCGTCATCACTGAATCGGAAACGGTCGTGGCGGGCCGCGAAATACGTCCACCTGATTCGGCCGCTGTCGTTGCTGGCGCGGAGGTGGTCTCCGAAGATGCTGCCGTCGTTGCCGCCCGGTCGTCGTTGCGGCGGTCGCCGTCTGGCCGGCTGAGCACACTCGTGTCTGCTGAGGAGTCTCCTCCCGAGTCTCCGCAGGCTGTGCCGAGCAGGGCGATGACCAACGCTGCCACGGCTGCCCGCAGCAGCGCGCTCGTCTTCTGTTGTCGATTCGTTGTCCGTCCCATGTGATCCTCCCCAGGTTCGTGGTGGGTGAACTTGGATCCTTGGACGGAAGGTCGGCGCTGCCAGGTTCCCGTGTCTTCGAATCGCCACAATGTCGACACCCGTCCGCAATCTCTCGCTTTGGACGCCAGTGCGACCCGTATCCTCGACATCGATGTCCGACTTCGTCGATGAGTGCCAACTTCACGTCAAGGCCGGCGACGGTGGCGCAGGATGCGTGTCGTTTCGACGAGAGGCCCACACACCGATGGGCGGCCCAGATGGCGGCACCGGTGGTGATGGCGGCGATGTGTGGCTTGTTGCCGACAGGAACGTTGCCTCGCTCCTGGGGTTCCGCGACCACCCCTTCCGCCGCGGTGACAACGGCGGCCATGGTTCTGGAAAGAAAAAGAACGGACGATCCGGTGAGGATCACATCGCGAAGGTGCCTGAGGGCACCGTCATCCGCGACCTCGAAGGCAACCTCATTGCCGATCTCGTCAACCAGGGCGACCGATGGCTCGCAGCCCACGGTGGACGCGGTGGCAGAGGCAACTCGAAGTTCCTCTCCAATCGTCGCCGTGCACCTTCTTTCGCCGAGCAAGGAGAGGTGGGGGAGGAGACGTGGTTCAACATCGAGCTGAAGTTGATGGCCGACGTTGCCCTCGTCGGGTTCCCGAACGCTGGAAAGAGCACCCTCATCAGCCGCATCTCCGCGGCAAGACCAAAGATCGCCGACTATCCGTTCACGACACTGGTCCCCAATCTCGGTGTCGTCCGGCGCGGCGAGCAGGAGATGGTCGTGGCCGACATCCCCGGCCTCATCGAAGGGGCATCCGAGGGTCGAGGTCTCGGACATCAGTTCCTGCGTCACGTCGAACGAGCCCGAGTGCTGCTCTTGCTGGTCGATCTCGCGTCAGTCGATAGTCGTCTGGCGGCCGAACAGGAGGAAGTGCTCCTCCATGAGCTCGGCAACTACCGGCCCGACTTGCTCGAGCGGCCGAGGATGGTCGTCGGAACAAAGAAGGACATGGTTGGGCTGACTGATGTCGATGACCCTGCGCTGGACTGGCACGGCACGGCGATCAGCTCGATCACGGGCAACGGCATCGATCAGTTGGTCGGCCGCTTGCTGACAATGGTTGCTGAGGCCAGGGAGAGCGAGCCGGTTTCTGACGGCGCATATGTCGTCCACCGTCCCGCGCCCGAAGGTATCGATCTGATTCATCACCACGATGGTTCCTTCGAGGTCATCGGCCGCGAGGCAGTGAGGGCGATTGCGCTTTCGGATCTGAACGACGTTGACGCCCAGGCGTTCGCCCAGCACCGGCTTCAGGAACTGGGGGTCTACCGTTCATTGGCCAAAGCTGGCGCAAAGGCGGGAGACACCGTGGTCATCGGCGCTCACGAGTTCGAGTACGAGCCGGACTGATCATGCGCGTCGTCGTCAAGATCGGCACGTCATCGGTCACCGCTGGTGCGGGTGAGGTCAACTCACTCGCCATCGACAAGCTCTGCACCGAGGTCGTAAACGCCCGTCGCCTCGGTCACGAAGTCGTCATCGTGACGTCTGGTGCCGTCACGGCAGGGCTGCAGATTCTCGGCCGCGACCGCCCGAACGATGCACGGACGCTGCAAGCCGTCTCTGCCGTGGGCCAGATCGAGCTGATGCGTGTGTACCGCGAGCTGCTTCAGCGTCACGGTGTGGTTGCCGGTCAGGCTCTGCTCGCTCCGCTCGACTTCATGGTGCGCCAGCAGTACGTGCACGCGCGGGGCACAGTCGAACGATTGCTCGAGATGGGAGTCGTGCCCGTCATCAACGAGAATGACGCCATCGCCGACGATGAGCTTCGTTACGGCGATAACGACCGGCTGGCGGCCCTCGTTTCGAACTTGATCAACGCGGAGCTGCTCGTGCTGTTGACCGACGCTCCCGGGCTCCTCACCGCCGACCCGCGCCTCCAGCCCGATGCGTCGCTGATCGAAGAGATCACCGAGATCGACCGGACTCTCGAGTCGCTGGCAGGGGCACCGGGTTCGACCGGCTCTGGCGGAATGGCCGCCAAGCTGGCTGCCGCTCGGATGGCGACGTGGACGGGCGTACGCGCCGTGATTGCTGCCGCCGATCGTCCTGGCGTTCTCCAGGACGCGATCGAGGGTCGGCCAGGCATCGGCACGATTGTTCACCCGCACCGCAGAAAGCTGTCTGCCAGGAAGCTGTGGATCGCGTTCGCGGTGAAACCCGAAGGCACCCTGGTGGTGGACGTCGGCGCCCGCGGTGCCATTGTCGGACGGGCGACATCGCTCTTACCGGCCGGATTGGTCGACGTGGTTGGTGACTTTGGCGCCGACTCTGCCGTCGAGATCACCACCGCCGACGGTTCAGTGTTCGCGAAGGGGCTGGTGCGTGCTCCGTCAGATGCCCTGCGATCGACGCTCGGTCTCCGCACGCACGACCTGCCTGCGGGCGTCATCCACGAAACTGTTCATCGGGACGATCTTGTTGTCCTGGTGGACGACTGAATACGGCGCACAATCCGAGTCTGCAATGATGCGACGATGTCTGTGATGGCGCCGAGAACACGAGCAATGGCAATGCTCGCCGCCGTTGCCCTGATCGTTGGCGCGTGCTCTGGCGGGTCTGACGGCTCGCTGTTGGCCGACCAGTTCGACACAACGACGACCGCCGCCTCTGCGACGGACACCAGCGACGCAGACGTATCAGACAACACAACGTCGTCGTCTGCTAACTCTGAGGACACAACGACAACCGAGCCGAGAACCACGTCGACGATCGTGACCACCACGTCGACGACACAGCTCGATCAACCGTTGCTGCCGGAAACGTGCATTGGGCTCGATACGCCGCTCTTGCCCGTTCAGCTCACCTATCTCGCTGAGGACAAGCTGATCAGCCTCGACCTGCTGGGTGAAGCCGAATGTCTGGTCGACTTGGCTGCGCTCCGCAGGAGTGAGGCACTCGAGAACGAGGGAGACGAGCCGGAGGAGACCGAAGAGATCGTTCCGGTCGTCGACATCGGACCGGTGGAGATCGTCGAGTGGGGCGCCCAGGCCGACCGGGTCATGTTCTCAAACGGTCGGGTCATCGTGTTGGGCGGGAAGGGTCGGGGGCCGGGCGAGGCCGGACCCGAGAACCTGTCATTCAGCTGGCCAACGGGCTTCAACATGATCTGGCTCGACGACGGCACGATCAACAAGTCGACCTCAGACGCTCGACAGCACAGAGAGATCGGCGACCCTGCCCGCTATGACGAAGTCACGTATCACCCTGACGGACTGCATCTCTTTCTCGTCTCCAACGACGAATCGCTGTCGACCATCGAGATCTCCGACAACGAAGGCGAGCTTGCCACGATCGTCGTGCTCGCCGACGACGCGAAAATCAGCGGTCTGACCGTGAGCGCAACCGGACGCTCGATCGTGTTTGTGGCCACGCATGATTCGGGCGCGATCCACCTCCACAGCCTGAACCTCGAGGAGGCGGTCGAGGAGATCCCGGTGGGCACCGACGAGATCGAACGGCACCTCGGTCCATCCGAAGAGGTGTTCATCAACACCATCTTCGAAGCGTCACAGCCGCTCGAGCACGTGGTGTTCGATGCCTCTGGGGAACAGGTGGCGTTTGCGGAGGGCAGCTGCGAAACCGGTTCGACCATCGAACTCGTCGACCTCGTCGCCGGCGGGTACCCGTTGCCGATCGACCCGAATCTCTCCGCGCGTCCTGTCGGCTTCCTCACCGAAACCCAGCTGGCGATCCTCGTGTACGACGACGACTGCATCGGCGGCGACCTCTACGTCGCCGACACGGTCACCGGCGCGACCAACCTGGTCCGCAAGGGCGTCGACAGTGCCGCGATCCGCAGGAGCGAGCCGGCCGCGAGGTTCACTCTGGTCGACGTGTTCATCACGGGCTTTGCGTGATGACCTGGCCTGGCGTCGGTCGACGCCTCATCTGAAGTCTTCAGAGTGCAGCGTGCTCAGGGTTGCCGCGTCTGGCAAAGCATGGTCGACGACACGCGATGCGTGAGCGACGACGGCGTTCTCGAACACTCTGCGTGCCTCGCGGCCGTTGCCGAATCCCTTGCCTCGCTCGAGTGAGGTTACGGCGTTGAGAACCGAATCATCGGCGGACTCGTCCACTGTGTAGCCGCCCCCTTCGCAGATGACGTGAAAGATCTCGACGAGCTCGTCGTCGTCATAGTCCGCGAACTCGATAGTCGACCCGAATCGCGATCGTAGGCCGGGGTTCGCGTCGAGAAAGTCGGTCATCTCGTCCGGGTACCCGGTGACGATGACCACGAGGTCGTCTCTGTGATCTTCCATTCGCTTCACGATGGCGTCGATCGCCTCTGTGCCGTATGCGTCGTCTCCTCTGGCGAGACCGTGGGCCTCGTCAATCAACAGCACCCCTCCGAGTGCGCTGTCCATCACCGTGTCGACGCGTGCAGCGGTCTGGCCGACGTATCCGGCGACGAGATCAGCCCTGTCCACCTCGACCAGATGGCCGGAGCGCAGCGCGCCGAGCGCGTTGAGGATCTTGCCGTACAGACGAGCGACCGTGGTCTTGCCGGTTCCCGGATTGCCGACGAAGACCAGGTGATTGCTGAGCACAGGGTTGCTGAGACCATGTTCGCTTCTGAGCGCTCGTACGCGAACGAGGTCTGCCAGCACCCGAAGTCTCGTCTTGACCGCGTCGAGTCCGACGAGTCGATCGAGTTCGCCGAGAAGCGTGTCGAGGTCGACGGACGCTTTTGCCGCGGCCCGTATGCCAACAGCGTGAGCCGCGGCCCTCAGCATCTTGCGATAGTCGTCGATGGCTTCGACCTCGACGTGGCTGACGTGATCGTCGAGAGCAGCAACGTGACGCATGAGTCCGGTCGCAGCTTCGACATAGTCGAGGCTGTGCGCCGTGCCTCCTTCGACGTCGGCTTCGAGAAGCCGCTGAAAAGTGGGCGGAGGGTCGCGGAGCCATGTTCTGGCTGCGCGGAACACGTTTGCGCCACGAAGCTCACCCGGAGAGGCAGCTTCGAGTCGTGAGTCATGGTCTGCGTAGTACGCGATGAACGCCTCGAGCTCCTCGTTCGTCTGGAGACCGTCGATGTCGATCATCGACATGATGAGCTTGCGCGTCTCCGACGCTGCCGAGTCGAGTTCGTCGTTCGATGCTGGCGAAACTCCGGCGCCGACGAGCAGCTGCGCGATG
>Ga0315338_1001751_pt1 | contig 24817 bp, 25 predicted proteins | sample ASW8metaG_FD_204518 | JGI IMG/M metagenome (GOLD analysis project Ga0315338, IMG submission 204518) | Ammonia-oxidizing marine archaeal communities from Monterey Bay, California, United States - ASW #8 | ecosystem: Environmental > Aquatic > Marine > Coastal | place: USA: California | collected... | reverse complement strand
TGATTTGGGAGAGATCTTTGGCGAGGCGCTAAAGATACGGGACCTCGATGCGACAGAGGCCATGTTGTCAAAATCCCGGGAAAAGCCGTTACGGGCACCCCTGATTATTGCCGTTATCGCCAAAGTCGAGGATCATCCAAAGGTTCCGCATATTGAACAGGTCCTATCAGCCGGCGCAGCAGCACAAAATATAATGATTGCAGCCCATGCCTTGGGTTATGCGGGGATATGGCGAAGTGGAAAGCCCTGTTTCGATGCCCATGTGAAGGAAGCTCTCGGCGCTACAGGAGAAGACCAGATTGTGGGGTTCCTGTATTTAGGCACGGCGCTTCGAACACCAATATTGCGGAATGAGCCAATCTCTGACTATATGGAGAACTGGGCGGGCTGACCTTTTGGTCGAAGTCTTGAGATAAAAAAGTATGGGCGCGTCATACGATAAAAAGGAGTTCTCCATTGTCTGATATCATTTTCCACCACTATAAACCCTCTCCATTTGCCGAGAAAATACGCTCTATTTTCGGCTTCAAAGATATTAGTTGGAACTCTGTACACATTCCCAGGATGATGCCGAAGCCAGACGTAATGCCCCTGACGGGCGGATATCGAAAAACACCTATGTTGCAGATTGGTGCCCATATTTTTTGCGACACGCAGACGATTGTTCGTGAGCTTGAGCGTCGGTATCCTGATCCGACATTGTTTCCGGGCGGCAGTCAGTTTCTGGGTTGGGGTACTAGTTTCTGGACAGATAAGCTTTTATTCGGGACGTCAGCTGCTATCGTATTCGGGGCATTTGGCGACTCCATGCCGGAAGAATTTGTCAAGGACCGGGCCGAATATTCTGGCGGTAATATTAATATTGAGAAGATGAAGGCTGCATTGCCACATTCGTTGCAACAGTTTGCGACCATGATGGATTGGGCCGAGGAAGGTCTAAGCGATGGCCGTTCTTTCTTTCTAGGGGAAGCAGCTAGCCTAGTGGATTTCAATCTATATTATAATCTGTGGTTTGCGGGTCGTGTTCCTGAAGCAAAGGCCATCCTTGATGGGTTGCCGTCCTTGGGAAAATGGTTTGAGCGTGTGGGAGCTATGGGGAATGGTAATGAAACCGAGATGAGCTCATCCGATGCGCTGGCCATTGCGAAAGCAGGTGATGTGTCTGGCTTTAGCGGCGTTGTCGAAGGCGGAGAAGATTTTAGCGCTGGTGATACGATTACGGTCATGCCGAACGATACGGGGCGTGTCCCGGTAACGGGCGAATTGGTCGTGCTCGGCAAGCAGGAAGTTGCCATCCGCCATAGCAACGATATCGTTGGCGACGTTATTATTCACTTCCCTCGGGCAGGCTTTATCATTCGTTAGGGATATATGAGAGGCGAGACCACGGTCTCGCCCTTTTTTGTCTCCATATTAAATTTACTAGTTTCTGCTCACAATTTCGCTATAGTTCCGTTTTCCTGACCACTTGTCTTGGAGCATTCCTTGGTAAAAAAACTTCAGATATTTGCGGTATATTTTTCTATGGCAATCCTGGCATTGGGAGTCACCTTGACAACCGGTGTAATATCGAATGCAGCGGCCCAAACGAAATTACCGGATGCTGTAATTGCAGTCGTTGACATCGAATATATTTTGAAGGTGTCGGATCATTCGAAAGTCGCACTGGATGAAATTAACGGTAAGATCAAAACTATTGATGATGCACTAAAAAAACGTGGTGAAGAGCTACAAAAGCAAAAGCAGGATATCGACAAGCAAAGAGCCATTATCTCGCCGGATGCCTACCGTAAAAAACTGGAAACCCTTAACGGTGAAGCACAAAGCTTGCAGCGGGATGCGCAAGTAACGCGCGGACGTTTCAACCAGATCATGCAAACATACCGACTTTACCTTCGCGAGCAGATCACGCGCCAGGCAGCGGAAGTGAGTAAGGAAAAGGGCGTGAATATCGGTATGGATCGCGCCAAGACTGTATTCTTTGATAATTCCATGGACATCACTGAAGAGGTCCTTGCGCGGTTTAACAAATCAAAACCGAAGCCGCTAGAAATTACTGTCGAAAAAGGCGCTGATGCGGGCGGCAAAAAGAAGAACTAGGTTTTTATATCAATCTCAGAGAGCAATCTCTCTTTTAAGTCCTCATCGCAGAAACTGGCGCGTATGGCGTTTGCAGTGATGCCTTCAAGATCCCTGTCATCAAGCCCATAGTGACGCGTAGCCTCGTCATATTCTAGACCAATGGATGTTCCAAAAAATGGCGGATCATCGGAATTGAGAGTGACGATGCATCCTGCCTCCATAATTTCCCTGAAGGGGTGATCAGCTCGGGATTTGTAAAGTTTGGTTGAGATATTACTTCCAGGTGAAAGCTCGAGCGGCATGCGACGGTCTGCCAATTCTTCAAGCAACAACTTATCTTCAATAGCTCGGACACCGTGCCCAATACGGCTGACAGGAAGGTGATCAAGGGTTGCCCTAATACTTTCGGGCCCGCCAAATTCTCCCGCATGGTTTGTTGTTTGATAGCCTGCGTCATGCGCCAGATTGAAGGCAGGGGCGAAGTTTTTGGGATGGAACTGTGCCTCATCCCCTCCCATGCCAAAACCAACCACATAGGGGTGCGGGTTATCAACAAATTTCTGCGCTACATTCAGGGCTTTCTCGGCTCCTAAATGTCGGACACAGGTTACGATGATCCGACCTTCAATACCGAACTCGGCCCGTGCGTCTTCAATGCCGGCAGCAATTCCCTCCAGATGATCCGTATAGCTCATGCCGACTTCCGCTGCATGATCGGGGGAGGAAAACATCTCCACATAGATCACATCCTCGAGGGCGCATCTCGCAAGATAATTGTAGGTGACGAAGCGGTAGTCATCGATTGAACGGATAGCGGCGGCAGCCTTGTCATAACAGTCAAGAAAACCCCAGAAATCGTCCCAGGCGAATTCCCCATCGGACTTAAAAGTCGTCGGATCCAGTGCTGCGCCATTTTTTGCCGCCAACTGCTTTACCAGGGCAGGCGTTGCTGTCCCTTCCAAATGCACATGGAGTTCGGCCTTCTTGACCATCATTGGCTCAAAAAAGAGTGGCCGTGTTTAAGCGGCGACAGTTCAAGATGGGTGGCGATTGATTGCCCGATATCAGCGAAGCTTTCTCGTTCGCCTATTGCGCGGCCGAAGATATCGGGGCCGAAAGCAATGACGGGAATCACCTCTCGTGTATGGTCAGATCCGGGCCAGGTTGGATCACATCCATGATCTGCCGCTAATATCACCATATCGCCTGATTTCAAGGCTGCCAGCAATTCGGGCAGGCGGGCGTCGAATTCCTCCAACGCGTTGGCATAACCCGCGACATCGCGCCGATGCCCGTAGGATTGATCGAAATCCACCAGATTAGTGAATATAAGGCCGCCGCCCTTGAGCCGGGCAAGAGCGGCTAATGTCGCATCCATCAACGCCATATTCCCGGCGGCCTTTACAACCTCTCCGGTACCTTGGTGCGCAAAGATATCCCCAATCTTACCAACAGAGATAACCTGATGCCCGGCATCGGCAAGCTTGTCCAGTAGCGTTGGCTCTGGCGGTGGCACCGCGAGGTCTTTACGGTTGTTTGTGCGGCTATAATTCCCGTTCTCACCCACAAAAGGACGGGCGATGACTCGCCCGATTTCAAGCTCATCCACCAGCACTCGTGCCTTGTCACAGAGTTCATAAAGACGCTGAAGCCCAAAGCTATCCTCATGCGCAGCAATTTGCAGGACACTATCGGCAGACGTGTAAAATATCGGCTTACCTGACAAAAGATGCTCGTCGCCTAGTCGATTGATGATTTCAGTTCCGGAGGCATGACAATTGCCAAGTATACCGGGAAGATTTGCTTGCTCAATCAGGGCGTTGGTCAAATTTTCAGGGAAACACGGAACCGTCTTTGGAAAATATCCCCAGTCAAAAAGTGCAGGAACGCCAGCCATTTCCCAATGCCCTGACGGCGTATCCTTGCCCTTGCTTTTTTCCTGTGCAACTCCGTAAAGGCCATCATATCTTCCGCGGCATGGAACATCTTTTTTATAAGCTTCGTGGGCCGCAAATAATCCGAGCCGCTCGAGGTTGGGAAGGGACAACGGTCCGGTGCGATCCTCATTATCCGCCTTACCTTCGGCGGCAGCATCGATGATATGACCGAAAGTATCGGCGCCTTCATCCCCGAAAATCGCAGCATCATGTGTGGCGCCCAAGCCAAAGCTATCGAGAACTATCAGTATGGCGCGGCTCATAAGTCGTCCTTTGTAATTTTATCACGAACTGGCGGTGCTATCGATGGCGATTCCTCAGCGATTGTGATGGCTCTCAGAATACGCCGTTCCGCCTTATCTGCATCGGCGTCATTTCGAGCGATAATTGTCGCCACTGGATTGCGGGGGCCAAGTTTTGCGCCAATTCCCTTGATATTGGTAAGGCCGACGCCGTAATCAATGCTGTCCGTTGCTGTCTGACGGCCGCCCCCGAGATCCATAACAGCCACACCCATTTCCCGGACATTAATAGCACCGATATAACCCCGGCGCGGAGCGAGCACCTCCCGAAGAACCGTTCCAAGTGGTAAATGAGCATCCGTATCGGTCATCAGATCCTTCGGTCCGCCCAGGGCAGTGATCATCTGTGCGAATTTCTCCGCCGCAGTTCCGCTTGATAATGCAGCCTGAACGGCCAAAGGCGCGGCCACCTCATCGGCGATACCTGAAATGACAAGCATTTCAGCGCAGAGCGCAATCACAACCTCAGATAATCGGGGGTCAACATTCCTGCCCATCAAAAAATCAATGGTTTCGCGCACTTCAATGGCATTACCGGCGGTGCTGCCCAGCACTTCGTTCATATCGGTAAGCAGCGCGGTGGTCGGCATGCCATAGCCATTGGCGACGGTGACGATACTCCCGGCGAGTTCAACGGCATCGCCATAGTCTTCTTTAAAGGCGCCACTGCCGAACTTTACGTCCATCACCAGTGCGTCCAGCCCGGCGGCGAGCTTCTTCGACAGGATCGACGCGGTGATAAGAGAAATGGATTCGACAGTCGCGGTTACATCCCGCGTTGCATAAAAACGCTTGTCCGCCGGCGCCAGATCGTCGGTCTGGCCGATAATGGCGCAACCGATATCTTTAATGGTTTTCGTCAGCAATTTAGGGCTTGGCGCGGTGTTGTATCCCGGAACACTATCGAGCTTGTCCAACGTCCCGCCGGTATGACCAAGACCACGGCCGGAGATCATGGGTACCGCACCACCGCAAGCGGCAATGATGGGAGCTAGCATTAAACTGACTTTATCCCCAACGCCGCCGGTAGAATGCTTGTCAACAACAGGTCTTCCCAAATCCGCAAGGGACCAGTCCATCACATGGCCGGAATGCACCATAGCACGGGTGAGGTGGACCCGTTCGTCCATGGTCATATCCCGGAAAAAGACGGCCATAGCGAAGGCAGCTATTTGTCCTTCGGAGACCGAACTATCAGTGATGCCTTTCACCATAAACTGGATTTCGGCCTCGCTTAATTGGCCGCCATCGCGTTTTTTGCGAATGATTTCCTGCGGAAAAAACTGGGGAGAGCTATTCGCCATAGGGGATCCAGATATTTTTGATTTGCGTGGCATGACGGAGAAATTCCCGGCCTTCGCCCTGGACGATATCGAACCAGTCGCGGGTTGTACCATGATTAACCCAGGTGCGTTTCATGTTGCCAACAGACGCCGCTTCTACTTTCTGACTGCCGCTTTCGGGGCCGAAATACCAAACGGACTTCACATCATCATGTTCGGCAAGGGTTTGCATTAACTCATCGCGTGGGCCGGTGACAATATTAAAGGTCCCCCCCGGCACATCGGAGGTTTCCATAATCTGGTAAAAATCGGTGGCTGACAGTGGGTTTTGTTCTGATGGGATCAAAACGATCCGGTTGCCCATAGCAATCGCCGGCGCTGCGAGCGAGATCATGGAGAGTAGCGGGTTCCTATCGGGGCAGGCAATCCCGATCGTGCCGACGGCTTCCTTCATGGCCAGGGTCACCCCTCGCATTGGCGGCGTGTGAACCCGGCTTTCGTACTTGTCAGCCCAGGCCCCATAGGAAAAGAGACGGCGGATGCTGGCGTCTACTTCCGATCTGGCTTTCGCGGCCGGGATCCCGATCGTCGCAACGAGCCGGTCTGCGAATTCCTTTTTTCGGACGTCAAGATTCTCCGCCATATAATAGAGCACTTGCGCCCGGTTATGAGCGCTGGCTTTGGTCCATGCCGTGGCTTTACGCGCCGCTTCGACAGCGTTGCGAATATCCTTGCGGTTGCCTTGCCCGACTTCCGCGAGCTTATCGCCATTGGCCCCATAAACTGCCTGGCTATAGCCCGAATCAGCACGAGCCTGTTTACCGCCAATGTAAAGTTTTGCAGTACGGTCGAGGCTTGCTAATGATGCCGTACTTTTCCCACTCGGGGCCGCTGGTATATGGCCTTTGCATTTAGACAGCTTGGCGTGAAATTTGGGTTTCAGGACTTCCAACATGCCTTCATAACCGCCTTCACGCCCATAGCCGGATTCCTTGTTGCCGCCGAAGCCGCAAGCCGCATCAAACTGGTTGGTGGAATTGATCCAGACAACACCGCAATCCAGTTTAGGTGCCACGTCCAGTGCCAGGTTTATATTCTCGCTCCAGACAGAGGCGGCAAGGCCATATCGCGTGTTGTTGGCCATTTGAACGGCTTCGTCTGGCGTGCGGAAAGTCATGCTCACCACGACGGGACCAAAAATCTCCTCCTGCGCAATGGTTGCGGCGGGCTGGACATTGGTGAAAAGAGTCGGTGGATAGAAGCAGCCGTCTTTGGGGATCGTCCCGCTTGGTTGCCACATCTCGGCGCCCTCATCGCAGCCTTTTTTCACAAGCGCTTCGATTGTTTTGAGCTGCACCGGCGCAACGATCGCGCCCATATCGATGGATTTATCCAGCGGATCGCCAATTCGCAGCGTTTCCATGCGGGCGCGGAGTTTGGCAATCATCGCGTCGGCGATGCCCTCTTGCAACAGGAGCCGCGATCCGGCGCAGCAAACCTGCCCCTGATTAAACCAGATTGCGTCGACCACGCCTTCCACCGCGCTATCCAGATCGGCGTCTTCGAAAACGATAAAGGGGGATTTGCCACCAAGCTCGAGCGTCAGGTGCTTGTCGCTACCGGCGGTGGCGGTCCGAATACGGCGGCCCACGTCGGTGGATCCGGTGAAAGCGATTTTATCCACATCGGGATGATTGACGAGATGCTCCCCGGTACTGCCATCGCCGGTGATGATGTTGACGACGCCATCGGGCAGTCCTGCATCCCTACAGATTTCTGCAAAGCAGATGGCAGTGAGCGACGTATATTCTGCTGGCTTCAGGATGACAGTGTTCCCGGCGGCAATGGCGGGGGCAATTTTCCAGGCAAGCATCAGCAGCGGGAAATTCCACGGGATAATCTGGCCAATGACACCCATGGGCTCAAAATCCCCGAATTCCTGTTCCTGTAACTGGGCCCAACCCGCATGATGGTAAAAATGCCGGGCTACCAGTGGGATATCTATATCCCGGGTTTCCCGGACCGGCTTGCCATTATCCATGGCCTCCAGCACCGCCAGCAGGCGGGAATTGCGTTGCAGGGCGCGGGCGAGAGCATAAAGATGCCGGGCTCGATCGGGCCCGCCGAGGGCAAACCAGGCGTCTTGTGCCTTGCGCGCGGATTTAACGGCGGTGGCCACATCTTTATCATTGGCCGAAGCGATTTGCGCGAGTTTTGTTCCTTCGGCTGGATTATGACTGTCGAACCATTTGCCGGATTTAGGCTTGACCCATTTTCCGCCAACGAACAAATCGAATTTTCTGCCGTGACCGGCAATCCAGTCCAGAGCCTCTTTACTGCTTTCCGGGGCGGAGCCATAATCCATGGTATCAAAGATTTCAGAAATGCTCATAATGTGATCCTTCACGCCATCGGATGGCGGAAATCGGCCGAATAGCGACCGGTGATAAAATGCTCCAACTGGCGTTCGATATCCCCGAGTAGGCTGGAAGCGCCTATACGGAAAAGATCGGGTTGCAGCCAATCATTATCAAGCTCTTCCTTCATCATAATCTGATAACCCAGAATATCTTTGGCCGTACTGATGCCACCTGCAGGCTTATAGCCAATTTTATAGCCGGTCATGCTCAGATATTCACGGATCATGCGGATCATGACCAGGGTAACGGGCAGAGTGGCATTGACGTTTTCCTTGCCTGTGGATGTCTTGATGAAGTCCGCCCCTGCCATCATGGTGATCATGCTGGCCTTGGCCACATTGCGCATGGTGACCAATTCGCCTGTTCCTAATATGGCTTTCAGATGCGCCGCCCCACAGGCGGCGCGGAAGGTTTTAACCTCGTCATAGAGTGCCTGCCAGTTCCCAGTGAGCACATGGCCTCGGGTGATGACAATATCGATCTCGCTTGCTCCCGCCGCGACGGAGGCTTCGATCTCTTTTACCCGCAAATCAAACGGGCTCAACCCGGCGGGAAAACCGGTGGAAACCGCTGCAACAGGAATGTCGCTCCCGTCCAATGCTTCCACGGCTGTTTCGACCATTGTGTGATAGACACAGACGGCACCCGTGGTTAGTCCGCGTGCGCCCATGCCCATGGCGTCAAGTAAATCGGCGCGTACTGGTTGGCGGGCCTTTGCACAGAGGCGCTTTACCCGGCCTGCTGTATCGTCGCCGCTTAATGTTGTAAGGTCCATGCAGGAAATGGCTTTCAGCAGCCATGCCGCCTGATATTGCTTCTTGACAGTCCGTCGTCCGCCAAGGGTCGCAGCACGGCGTTCCACCGCGCTTAAATTAACCCGGATGCGATCCAGAATGTCGAGATCCAGGGGCAGGCCCGGATTTCGGGCATGGCCGTGAGACGGTTGTTTCAGGGTGCTAACTGTCGCCATTTTCAGTGCTCCGCAAATGTGCTTTTAACAACTCCCGTTTCAGGGTTTCCAGGAAGATCACGATCAGCTTTTCCAGATCACCTGCCGCAATTTGTGCGCATTCCAGGGTTTGTTCATGGCTGAGCTGGGTTTTACTCATCCCCGCCACCAGATTTGTGATATTGGAGATGGCCGCGACTCTCAATCCACAATGACGCGCGACTAGAACTTCCGGGGTCGTTGACATGCCGACAGCATCGGCACCCAGTTTCTTGAACACTTTTATCTCCGCCGGAGTTTCGAAATTTGGGCCGAGATAATGTAGATAGACGCCTTCATGAAGCTTGATCTCCAATTCCCTGGCGACCGCCAGAAGATGCGCCCGCAATGCTGGATCATAGGCGTCTTCCATGGAGAAAAAGCGAGGTCCAAATGCCTCGTCATTCTCGCCGACCAGCGGATTGAGGCCGGTGAAATTGATATGATCGGTCAGCATCATCAGGCTACCGGGCTCCATCTTCTTGTGGAAACTTCCGGCGGCATTGGTCACCAACAGAATCTCGATACCCAAAAGTTTCAGCATTCGGATCGGTACCGCCAGGTCCTGAGGGTCCACACCCTCATAGTAGTGAATGCGCCCTTGCATACAGGCGACGGGCATACCACCCAAACGCCCGAGTATTAACCGCCCGGCATGACCTTCGACAGTGGAGCGAGGAAAATGTGGGATATCAGCGTAGTCGATGCAGGCCACTTCCTCGACTTGATCCGCGAGGCCACCAAGGCCGGACCCGAGTACAATACCGACACGGGGAGAAAAACCGGGAACAGCTTCTTTAATGAAGTCTGCCGCCGCATGTGGGTCAAGCGTCATTATCTTTCCTTGATGTAAGGCTCGCCAATGGCTTTGGGCGGATTGGCTTTGCCAACGAACCCTGCCAATAGCAGTACTGTCAGTATATATGGGAGTGCCTGAATGAACTGTACAGGGATCGCGCCGATAATTGGTAACTCAACCCCTTGCAATCTGGCTTGAACGGCGTCTGTGAATGCAAATAACAGGCAGGCCAGCATAGTCGGTACGGGCTTCCACTTCCCGAAAATGAGCGCGGCAAGCGCAAGATAGCCTTTACCTGCCGTCATATCGCGGATAAATCCAGCGCCATGAGCGGTTGAAAGATATGAGCCTGCTATACCGCACATAAACCCCGTGATGGCGAGTGCTTTATATCGCATTAAATCGACCGATATTCCGGCGGTATCAACAGCGTGAGGGTTCTCGCCCACCGCGCGAATGCGAAGACCAAAACGTGTCCGATAGAGGACCCAAGCTGTTATTGGGATTGCGGCTGCCGCTAAATAAACGAAAATATTATGGCCTGAAACCAACTGCTCATAAATATAGCCAATGATGGGAATTTCGCCTAATTCCTGCGCAAATGGCAGGGCAATGGGGGTAAAGCGAGCATCACCTGTGAGTGCGGGCGTTTGGCCGCCCATACGGAACCAGGCGAAGCCCAATGTCGGCGCCAGACCGGCAACGACGATATTGATGGCCATGCCGGAGACGACCTGATTGCCTTTATGCGTGACGCAGGCATAGGCATGGAGTGAGGAAAGGGTGAGGGATGTGAGAATACCTGCGCCCAGGCCGACCCAGGCCGACCCTGTGGTGGCGGCAACGGCGGCGGCGGCGAATGCAGCGCCCAGCATTTTACCTTCAAGACCGATATCAACCACACCGGCGCGCTCGGAAAACATGCCCGCAAGTGCGGCGAGGACAAGCGGCGTCGCCACTCGCAGCGTGGCATCCAATAGCAGGACTATGAGCTGGAAAGTCTCCATTTATCCTGCCTCTGCCAGTTGAGAAGGAGCCAGCCGCCGATAAAGAGCCTCAATCTTCGGCCGGAACATATGTTCAAGCGCGCCGGAGAACAGGATGATCAGGCCCTGGATAACAACCACTATCTCTTTGCTCATACTGCTCATTTCAAAGGTGAGTTCTGCGCCGCCCTGATAGAGGGCCCCAAACAGCAAGGCCGCCAGGATGATACCAATGGGATGGTTGCGGCCCATAAGGGCCACCGCAATACCAACGAACCCATAACCACCGGTGAACTCAAGGATCAGACGATGCTGGACACCCTGAATTTCATTGACCCCGACAAATCCAGCGAAAGCGCCGGAAATCATCATGGCAAGGATGATATTACGGGCCGGGGAAATACCGGCATTAAGTGCCGCTGTTTCATTTTGGCCGACCACCCGGATTTCATATCCCCAGCGCGTGTGCCAGACTAGAAAATAGAAACCCGCGCTTAAGACAAGCGCATAGATGAAAGAGAGATTCAATGGTGACTTCGGTATGTCGAAGACATTATGGAAAAAGGGAAGCCATGTTGACGGGCTAAATGCACTACTTTGTGGAGACTGTCCAATGGGGTCCGTAATAACATCCACAAGCAGATAGGTTATCACCGAAGCGGCGATAAAATTGAACATGATCGTCGTGATAACGATATGGCTACCGCGCTTCGCCTGAAGGTATCCCGGAATATAGGCCCAGCCTGCGCCAAATATGGCGGCAGCGCATATGGCAAGGGGAATGACCATCCAGATTGGGAGCCAGTCGAAATAAAGACAGACAAGCCCGACGCCGAGGCCGCCAATTGCCGCCTGTCCTTCGGCGCCAATATTAAACAGGCCGCAATGAAAAGCGATGGCGACGGCTAGTCCCGTGAAGATGAAATTCGTTGTGTAATAAAGGGTATAGCCAATGGCTTCGGGATATCCAAACGCGCCATAGATGAGAACGTTTAAGGCTTCCAGAGGGTCGTCGCCAACAATCAGAATCACAATTCCTGAGATAACGAGCGCCGCAAACAAGTTTACCAAAGGGATCACCGCGTAGTTGATCCATCCGGGTATTTTGGCAGGTGTGCCGAATTTTGGCTTTTGCGTTGCCATCAGCCTACTGCCTTATCAGATGTATCGCCCTCGCGAATGCCCGCCATCATCAGGCCGAGTTTTGTCTCGGTTGCTTCGGTTGCGGCTATCTCACCGACTATTTCACCGTCAAACATGACGGCGATGCGATCGGAAATGGACATCACCTCGTCAATTTCGACGGAGACCACAAGAATTGCTTTCCCAGCATCGCGCATTTTTATGAGCTGATTATGGATAAATTCGATAGCGCCAATATCGACGCCTCGGGTCGGTTGCCCGACCAAAAGGACATCGGGATCCTGCTCCATTTCACGGGCGAGGACAATTTTCTGCTGATTGCCACCTGAAAAGCCGGAGGCTTTCAGATAAGGGTCCGGGGGGCGAACATCGAACTTTTCAATATGGGCTTCGCATGTCTCGACCATTGCCTGTCGGTCGAGGCGAAGGCCCTTGTTATATTCCGGGCTATCCTGATACCCTAAAATCGTGCATTCGTTTGCGCTGAAAGGGAGGACAAGCCCAGCCCGGTGGCGATCTTCTGGAACATGGGCGAGACCAATTTTTCGAAGGTTGCGTGCCGTGAAATTTCGGGAACCAACCAGTTCTTCACTCTTGTATTTTATACTTCCCGACGCCGGCGGCAGGATACCGCTCAGGACTTCCAATAGCTCTGACTGGCCATTGCCGGACACGCCTGCGATACCTAAAATCTCACCGGCCCTCAAATCCAGGTTTATTTTTTTCAGGCGGGCAACCCCATCTTGATCCAGATAATTAAGGCCGCGAATGGACATGAGCACGTTGCCGGGCTTCGCCACGCCCTTTTCAACTTGTAACAAAACGGAGCGGCCTACCATCAGTTCAGCCAGTTGCTCTCGGCTCGTCTCGGATGTCTTGACGTGGGCGACCATTTCGCCGCGGCGCATAACCGCAACATTGTCCGTGATAGCCATTATCTCGCGGAGCTTGTGGGTGATTAGAATGACGGTTTTCCCCTGATCCCGCAGGATATTCAAGATGCGGAAGAGATGGTCTGCTTCCTGAGGTGTTAAAACGCCGGTGGGCTCATCAAGAATAAGAATTTCAGCGCCACGGTAGAGGGCTTTCAGGATTTCCACGCGCTGGCGCAGACCGACCGGTAATTCGCCGACAATCGCATCCATATCAACATCAAGCGCATATTCTTGCTCTAGCCGTTCAAGTTCCTTGCGGGCCTTGGCAACTCCGTCGGTCAGGCGAAAACCTCCTTCAACCCCGAGGATGACATTCTCGAGTACGGTAAATGTATCCACCAGCATAAAATGCTGGTGGACCATGCCAATTCCGGCAGCGATCGAGCTTTGCGGATTATCGATGTGACAGGGTTCCCCATTGATGCGTATCTCACCGCTATCTGCTTGATAGAAGCCATAGACGATACTCATCAACGTGGATTTTCCGGCGCCGTTCTCGCCAATAATGCCGTGAATGGTTCCCCGTTCAACTTTCAGGGAAATGTCCCTGTTGGCATGGACCGGGCCAAAGCTTTTATTAACATGGGCAAGCTCCAGCGCCGGAGCAGTTTGGATCATGGTCAGGAGACTTACCTGTCCATATAGTTGGTTACCTTAATTTTCCCTTCGATGATTTCCGTACGGGCTTTATCCATGGCGGCAATCATTTCTGGAGTAAGAACGTCCTTGTTCCACTGATCAACAGAGAATCCGACGCCGTTTTCTTTAAGGCCGAGAACCCTGATCCCAGGCTGCCAAGTTCCGTCTTTTGCTGATGCAAAGGCATCTTTCACAGCAACGTCAACGCGCTTCAGCATGGAAGTGAGCATGGTTCCCGGTTGCAGATGATCCTGATTACTATCGACGCCAATGGCGTATTTTTTGGCATCTGCTGCAGCCTGATACACGCCGATGCCAGTGCCGCCCGCTGCCGCAAAGATAACGTCTGCGCCACGATCAAACTGGCTCTGGGCAAGCTCGCCGCCCTTTGTTGGATCATTCCAGGCAGCCGGTGTTGCGCCGGTCATATTCTCAATGACTTCAGCCTTTGGGTTGGTGTACATCACGCCTTCCTTGTAGCCGAGCGCAAATTTTCTGATGAGGGGAATATCCATTCCGCCGACAAACCCGACTTTACCTGACTTGCTGGCCATGGCCGCAGCCACACCCACTAGAAACGAGCCCTGTTCTTCGCGGAAGATCACGGATTGCACATTTGGAAGGTCAACAACCATATCGATGATGGTGAATTTCGTGTCTGGATTGGCCAATGCGGCCTCTTTAACTGCGTCAGCCTGAGCGAATCCCATGGCGACGACAATGCTGGCGCCTTTGCGGGCCATGCGTTCCGCGGCCTGGGCCCTTTGTGAGACCTGGGTGACCTCGAAATCCATATAGTCGATGCCGGTTTCCTTCTTGAACTCCTCGGCCCCGTTATAGCCTGCTTCGTTAAAGGATTTATCAAACTTGCCGCCCATGTCGAAAATGATGGCCGGTTTGAAATCTTCGGCTTTTGCCAAACCGCTAGCTGTTAAGGCGACGGCAGCTAAGGCGCCGAGTGCGATGCGTTTAATCATTTTGTTTCTCCCTGTAGTTTTTTTACTCGATCTGATCCCTGAGAGCAGAATACTTGTAACCATCCAAACAATAACCTGACTGATTGGTCAAGAATTTTTCTTTACTCCCCTCAGTATATGATCGAGAATTTACCGCGCCTAGAACATTTCCCCGCAATTTAAAGCAGCTTTTGTGCTTTTTGCCGGGAATCGGTCTATAATTGGCAGACCAGAGTAATTTATAAGGGAGAACAATATGGCTTCTGAACGAAATGATGCACTTGATTTGGATGAAATGGTTGTAAATGCCATGTCCGGTAAATCGGGATTCGCAAACACAAAGAAGTTGAAATCCCTTGGAATTGACGGCTACAAAGTTTGGCTTCAGGGACAGTTGACTGAGAGAACCCTAAAAATAAACGACCCAAGAAAGAGAAAACGCGCTGCCCGCAAGGCAAAAGCGGTAGTGTAATTATTCAATACTTTTATGCAAACTTCTCGATTGTGCGAATATATAGACTGGAATTATTGGTCAATCGAAGGTACGAAAGTTAGCGATAAACTATACAAAATTTCGACAGGTAGCATATGTGATGGCCATTGATCCGCGATTTCCAAATCTTCATATCCTCGATCACCCGCTTATTGTTCATAAATTGAGTCATATGCGGAAGAAAGAAACGTCAACAAAGACATTTCGACAACTCCTAAAGGAAATCGCGCTGCTGATGGGCTATGAGATCACTCGTCAACTGCCGACAGAGCTGGAAGAAATAGAAACGCCTATTTGCCCGATGTCCGCGCCGGTGCTGGCGGGTAAAAAATCGGCGATTGTTCCTATTTTGCGTGCTGGACTTGGCATGGCTGACGGATTGTTGGAATTGATGCCGTCGGCGCGAGTTGGGCATATCGGCATGTATCGTGACCCTGTTACGAAACGCCCCGTTGAGTATCTTCGCAAACTTCCAACGGCGGAGGGGCGGCTATATATTCTTGTAGATCCCATGCTGGCCACGGGATATTCCGCTGCAGCAGGGATAGAAGTATTGCGAGACCACGGCGTCGCCGAGGAGAATATCCGATTCATGGCCCTTGTCGCGGCACCGGAGGGTGTGCAGGTCCTGCTGGACAGCCACCCCAAGGTAAATATCTATGTTGCCGGGCTTGACGAGAAGTTAAACGAAAACGCTTATATTGTGCCAGGGCTGGGCGACGCGGGCGACCGGCTCTACGGTACATTGTAAATAAAAAAGGCCCCGATTTACTCGGGGCCTTTTTTGGGAGACCGGCTAAAGTCTATTCGTGTCCGCGTCTGTTATTACGGACAGTCACATCCATGACAAGGTTTTGTGGCATTTTGATGGCTGTGAAGCGCTTCGGAAATGGATCCGAAGACCTGGGCAAATAGACTGAAAAGACTGTATCTAGTGCGTACCATCATGACCCCCTTTGGTCGTTACGTTTGATATAATGATAGTACATGGATACTCCTCTACCCCCAAGGAAAACAGGTGTGCGCCTCGTCACAGGGGCGTCACTATGTATTCGGAACCCTACGTCAGGACAATAATTACGGCCATTTAACTTCCGGCGGCAGGGACATCAGTATTGCTTCTGTCTTGCCACCGGTTTTCAGCCCAAACGTGGTGCCCCGATCGTAGAGCAGGTTAAATTCCACGTAACGTCCTCGGCGGATAAGTTGATGCTCCCGTTGCGCTTCTGTCCAAGGCAGGTTCATATGGCGCCGGACAATTTCGGGGTAGATATCGCGAAAAGCCCGTCCGATATCCTGTGTAAAGGCGAAATCCTTCTTCCAGTCTGTCTCCAGCTTGTCATAAAAGATACCGCCGACGCCCCGGTGCTCTTCGCGGTGAGGTAAATAGAAATATTCATCGCACCAGTCCTTAAATCGCGTGTAATAAGCCGGATCATGTTTGTCGCAGGCGGCTTTCAGGGCCTGATGGAAATCTTTGGTATCCGAATCATTCACATACATTGGTGTTAAATCGGCACCGCCACCAAACCAGGATTTTTCGGTCATAATATGCCGTGTATTCATATGGACTGCCGGCACCAGTGGGGACCGCATATGGGCGACCAGGGAAATCCCGCTGGCCCAGAAATGCCCATCCTTGTCTGTGCCAGGAATTTGTGCGCGGAATTCTTCTGAAAATTGGCCATGCACGGTCGAAATATTGACGCCGACCTTTTCAAAGACGCGGCCTTTCATGACTGACATCTCGCCGCCGCCTCCACCGGGGCGGTCCCACTCTGTTACGTCAAAACGACCTGGCGGTAATTCGCTATCGGGCCCCGTGAGTTCATCCTCGACGGCCTCGAAGTTGCTGCGAATTTGATCGCGTAGCTCACGGAACCATTTGGCGGCAGTGGATTTTCTCAATTCAGTTAATTCTTCGGTCATGTCTCGCCTTGAGAAATTGAAATCATGGAAAACGTTCGGTTTGTCGCAATGCCTCGCCGGTTACCATGGCAGCGGCGAGCGCAACATTGATAGACCGCATACCTTTTACCATCGGGATGATGATGCGCTGGTCGGCCTCATTATGGACTTCCTCAGGCACGCCGGCGCTTTCGCGGCCAAGAAGCAAAATGTCTGATTCTCGAAATTTAAGCTCGGTATAAGGAATCGCCCCTTTGGTCGTGAGTAGAATGAGGCGGCACCCATTCGTGGTTTCTCGGAATTTTGCCCAGGACGCATGACGGGTAACTTCGGCAGCGCCTGCATAATCCATCACGGCGCGCCGTAAATCCTTGGCACCAAAAGGAAAGCCACAGGGCTCTATAATGTCCACCGGGGTTCCAAGGCAGGCACCGAGGCGCAGCATTGTTCCCACGTTCGGAGCGATGTCAGGTTGATAAAGGGCAAGTCGCATGGCGTTGTTGTAATGGCAAGGAAGCGACAAATACAGAAAAAATCCACGTTTTATTGTCGCAATTGGCACGTTCGGGCTGGACATAACGGCTATATGATGACAAAAAGCGGTCGCTAACCTATTTATTTTTTCAGGTCTGGGGACAAGTAAATGACGACCACCACCCCTGTAGAGGAAGACGGCGTTACCCGCCGCGATTTTCTATATGTTGCCGCTGGCGGATTGAGTGCCGTTGGGGCTGCAGCGGCCATCTGGCCCTTTATCTCGCAAATGAACCCATCAGCAGACGTTCTGGCGCTTTCAACGACGGAAGTCGACTTAGAGGGCATTGAAACAGGATCAGAAATCACAGCAGTGTGGCAGGGGAAGCCGGTTTTTGTCCGGCACCGCACAGAAGGTGAAATCAAGAAGGCCGAAGATGTTGTGGTCGCTGACTTACCGGATCCAGAGCCAGACGCAGACCGCGTGATCAAGCCTGAATGGCTGATTATGGTCGGCGTTTGCACGCATCTTGGCTGTATTCCGTTGAAAGAACAAGGGGATTACAGTGGATGGTTCTGCCCATGTCACGGATCGCATTACGATACCTCCGGTCGCATTCGTAAAGGCCCGGCACCAACAAATTTGTTGATACCGCCATACGAATTTCTCGACGACAATAACATCAAGATCGGGTAGGGGGATCAGATGTCATTTGAACCAAAAAATTCAGCTGTAAAATGGGTCGAAGATCGCTTGCCAATCATGGGCATGCTGCATCACGCCCTGTACGAATATCCAACGCCTAAGAATTTGAGCTACTGGTGGACCTTTGGGTCCCTGGCCGGCATCATGCTGGTTGTTCAGATTGTTTCCGGCATTGTTCTGGCTATGCATTACACACCGCATGTGGATATGGCGTTTGAAAGCGTTGAACATATCATGCGCGATGTGAACTATGGATGGCTGCTCCGGTATATGCATGCCAATGGCGGCTCCATGTTCTTTATTGTTGTGTATTTGCACATGTTCCGTGGATTATATTACGGATCCTATAAGGCCCCGCGCGAGCTGCTCTGGTGGCTCGGCCTGATTATTTTCGTACTGATGATGGCGACTGCCTTTATGGGTTATGTCCTTCCCTGGGGCCAGATGAGCTTCTGGGGTGCGACGGTTATCACCAACCTGTTCAGTGCCATTCCAATAGTCGGTGAAAGCATCGTATCCTGGCTCTGGGGTGGCTTCTCGGTCGATAATCCAACGCTGAACCGCTTTTTCAGCCTGCATTATCTGCTGCCGTTCGTGATTGTCGGTGCGGTTATCTTGCATATCTGGGCGCTACATACCAACGGGTCCAACAACCCGACCGGGATCGAACTCAAGGACAAACAGGATAGCATTCCTTTCCATCCGTATTACACGGTGAAGGATCTGTTTGGGCTGGCGATCTTCCTGATCATCTTCTCGGCATTCCTGTTCTATGCGCCCAATTACATGGGGCATCCGGACAATTATATTCCGGCCAATCCGTTGTCTACGCCAGCGCATATCGTGCCTGAATGGTACTTCCTGCCTTTCTATGCAATCCTGCGTGCGGTGCCGGATAAGCTTGGCGGGGTTCTGTTGATGTTTGGCGCCATTGCCATTCTGTTCGCACTGCCCTGGCTCGATAAAAGCCGAATTCGTTCAGCCCGCTTCCGGCCTATTTTCAAGCAGCTATTCTGGGTATTTGCCGTAGTTTGTGTCGGGCTGACCTATATGGGCGGTCAAAGTGCAGACGGAAATCTTGTAGAGATCCATGGTATGGTTCCGGTGATGGCAGATGGTGTCGCACAAATGAAAGATGGCGTTCCTTTGATGGAGGAGGGAGTAACATTCGCAGTTAGCAATGTTCTGGTCTCTCGTATCCTGACGGCGTATTATTTCATCCACTTCCTGATACTGCTGCCGGTTATCGGATTATTCGAGAAACCAAAGCCGTTACCCGCGAGTATTTCTGAAGATGTTCTGTCTAAAACATCTCCGGCGAAGGAGGCAGGCAATGCTTAGAGTGATTAAATCATTGGGCCTTGCCGCTCTGGTATCTGTTGCTGCAATGGGCGGCGCCCAAGCAGCGGGCGGCAGCGTTGACTTAAAATCAGTCAGCTGGAATCACAGTGGGATGTTCGGTACCTATGATCGGGCATCGGCACAACGGGGCCTGCAGGTTTACCGCGAAGTTTGCGCGGGCTGCCACGGGCTGGGTCTGGTGGCATTTCGGACATTGTCCGATCTTGGCTTTAGTGAAGAAGAGATCAAGGCGATTGCAGCCGAATCCGATTATATCGATGGTCCGGACGGTGAAGGCGAGATGTTTGAACGCCCCGGTAAGCCGTTTGATGCCTTCCCAACACCGTTTCCAAACGAAAATGCAGCAAGAGCATCCAACAATGGTGCATATCCTCCAGATCTTTCACTGATGGTCAAGGCTCGCGCGAGTGGGGATAACTATCTTTACTCTCTGCTAACGGGCTATGTGGATGCGCCTGAAGGGTTTGAGTTGCCGGATGGCATGAATTACAACGCATACTTCCCGGACCATAAAATCGCGATGCCATCACCACTTATTGAAGATGGCGTGGAGTATTCGGACGGAACAGCAGCGACAATCGATCAACAGGCCAAAGATGTTACCGTCTTTTTGACCTGGGCGGCGGAACCAAAGATGGAGCAGCGTAAGAGCATTGGCCTTCGGGTTATTCTGTTCCTGTTGATCCTTGCGGGGCTATTCTATGCTGTGAAAAAGAAAGTCTGGTCTGATCTGCATTGATCTTCAGATAATTACAAATGACAAAAGGGCGCTTCATCAGGCGCCCTTTTTTGTATATGAATTTCTGAGATTAAATTACGGCTAAGGGAAAGATATGACATCGGAAAGCAGAAAACCGGTTATTGGTGTTATTGGCGGGAGTGGCGTTTATGATCTGGACGGTCTGAGCGAAACCCGGTGGGAGCAGATCATCAGTCCATTTGGGGCGCCATCGGATGATTTGTTGTTTGGCTGTCTCGATGACGTTGACATGGTATTTCTGCCCCGGCATGGTCGCGGCCATAAAATTCCGCCCAGTGAGATAAATTACCGCGCCAATATTGATGCCTTAAAACGGGCCGGGGTAACAGAGATTATCTCGGTCAGTGCCTGCGGATCATTCGAGGACGAGCTGGCTCCCGGTACTTTCGTGATTGTTGATCAGTTCATTGATCGCACCATAGATCGCAAGAAAAGCTTTTTTGGAATGGGGCTTGTTGCTCATGTCAGCATGGCGCATCCGGTTTGTTCGCGCCTTGGGGATGCGTTGGAGGCTACCGCCCGCGCACAAGGTATTCCGGTGCGTCGTGGCGGCACATATCTGGCCATGGAAGGGCCCCAATTTTCCAGTCTGGCCGAATCCGAATTGTATCGCAGCTGGGGCTGTCAGGTGATTGGCATGACCAATATGCCGGAAGCCAAGCTTGCCCGTGAAGCCGAAATTTGCTACGCGACTGTCGCTATGGTGACTGATTATGACTGTTGGCACCCGGATCATGATGCCGTTGATGTATCGACCGTCATCAAGGTGTTGATGCAGAATAGCGATAACGCCCGCAGTCTTGTACGATCAGTTGCACCAGCTCTTGGTAAGCGGGCAGGGGCCTGTTCCGTGGGTTGTGATCATGCTCTGGAAAATGCGCTCATTACGGCCCCCGAAGCACGAGATCCTGTGCTTGCTCAGAAGCTCGACGCTGTTGCGGGGCGTGTGTTGTAGCTAAGGAAGGAGTTCCCAGTGGATATAAAATCAGTCATTCGGACCATACCGGATTATCCGAAAAAAGGTATCATGTTTCGGGATATCACGACGCTCTGGCAGGATGCCAGTGGATTTCGTCATGTGATTGATCAGCTTGTCTGGCCGTATGCCGGTGTCCGCATCGACAAGGTTGCGGGGATTGAAGCACGGGGCTTCGTCCTTGGTGGTGCCATTGCCCATCAGCTCAGCGTCGGCTTTGTTCCTGTTCGTAAAAAGGGTAAATTACCATGGGATGTTATTGGCGAAGAATATGAGCTGGAGTACGGCACGGATCGTGTGGAAATTCATACAGACGCCATAGAGCGAGGTGAGAATATTCTGCTGGTTGACGATTTGATCGCGACGGGCGGGACTGCCACTGCTGCCATCAATCTCTTGCGCCGTGCAGGCGGTACCGTCGTCGGCGCAACATTTGTTATCGACCTTCCCGATATTGGCGGCCGCGCAAAGATTGAGGCCATGGGCGTCAATGTTAGAACACTTTGTGAATTTGAAGGGGATTAAATCTCGGCCTTAAAGTTTTTAATTAGTCTTAAAAAAAACTAGTTGTCATTCCCTACAAGCTATGTCTTTGCTTCGAGAAAATATGTAGGAGGCCGATATATGTCCCTGGAACTCTGGATATCTTTCTTTATTGCCTGTTCGGCTATACTGGTTATTCCCGGCCCGACGGTGATGATTGTCATTAGCTGCGCCCTCGCACGCGGGCGGCGTTCCGGCTGGGCGACAGTTCCCGGCGTGGCATTGGGAGATTTCACGGCGATGACAGCGTCGCTTCTTGGGGCAGGGGCCGTGTTGGCCGCGTCAGCCAGTCTTTTTACAGCTATGAAGATCGCCGGCGCCTTATATCTGGTCTGGCTGGGCATAAGACTATGGCGGACCAGCGGAAATCTCGGTACGCTTCATCAGACGAAAAAAGGCCAGTCCATGGCGGCCATGTTTCGAAATTCCTATGTGGTGACGGCGCTTAATCCCAAAAGTATTATCTTCTTCATCGCCTTCGTGCCGCAATTTGTTGACGTAAGCCAGCCTGTCTTTCCGCAGTTCGTAATTCTGGAAGCAACATTTCTTTCCCTTGCGGCCTTGAATGTTGCGATTTGGGCGGTCCTTGCGGGAGAGTTGCGGGCACGGTTTTCGAAGCCTCAAACCCTCAAATTTATTAATAGAGTTGGGGCAAGTTTTCTGATTTGTGCGGGCCTTCTCACAGCATTTGTTCGGCGGACCGCCTGATTTCCCTGCCCAAAAAAATGAATTAAAACGGAGCATTTATGCCGCATAATATTACCGGGATCGATCATGCTTTGATCGGCGTCAACGATCTGGAGGCTGCACGCATCGCCTTTCAACGCCTTGGCTTTGCAATAACGCCGCGTGGCTCCCATATCGGCTGGGGCACGGCGAACTACTGTATTATGTTCGAAAACGACTATGTGGAGTTACTGGGAGTTGTCGACCCGACATTGGAGACAAATGGCCTTGATGTCGCTTTGGCGGAGCGTGGTGAAGGGCTGCTCGGTTTAGCGCTTGCCAGTGATAATGCAGAAGGTACGCACGCTTCCCTGTCAGAGAATGGACTATGCCCTTCCGAACTATTAGACCTGAAGCGCAAACTCGAACTCCCTGAAGGAGATGTCCTGCCACATTTCAAGCTGATCCGTGTCGCTGCCGAGGGCCTGTCCGACAGACACCTGTTTATTTGCCATCATATGACCCCGGAGCTGGTTCGGCGACCAGAATGGGAGCAGCACGCCAATGGTGCCGTGAAAATAGCCTCCCTTGTCTTTGTGGTGGAAGATCCGGCCGCGCTGGCCGACTATTATCGTCGCCTCTTCGGATCGATCCATGTGACCCTGACAGATGATACGCTGACGGTACGGACAGGGATTGCGACCGTTATTTTTATTAATGATCAGGATCTGGATATGCTCTTTCCGGGCTTGTCTTTCGCGGAAGACATGCCAAATCTACCGCATCCTTTTGCCATGACTATTGGCGTAAAAGACCTGACCCAGACAACGGAATATTTTAAAGAAACGGATATCTCCCCACAGGTCATTTCCAACGGAAGCTTGCGAATTGATCCGAAATATGCGTCAGGCGTTCTGCTGGAGTTCGTGCAGGCCTGATACTTATCCGATGAATTCCAATGTGCGCTCCAACGCCAGCTTAGCGGAAGCCGCATCATAGCTGGCCCGGCGATCGCAGTTAAATCCATGTCCTGCTGGGTAAACATGCACAGGAACATCCGGAAGGGCCGATTTGACACTTTCCACAGCGTCCATAGGGATAGACCCGTCCTGATCACCGAAATGGAGTAGAACAGGTACATTGGGTGTTTCCCCGATATTCTGGGCGACCTGTCCGCCGTAATATCCAACAGCTTTTTTAATGCTTTTCAGACGACAGGCGCTTAGATAAGCAAGGGTGCCTCCCCAGCAGTAGCCGATAACTGTGATATCTCCCGCATCGGCAATTACTTTCGCAGCCGCATCAATATCAGCAAGTGCCTGACCATCCTCAATTTGCATTTTATATTTAACGCCTTGTTGAACATCGCCCGGTTCATAATCAAGTGTGATGCCGGGCATGATGCGATCAAACAAGGCAGGGGCGATGGCGACAAAGCCGTTGGCTGCATACTGATCGCAAACATCCTGAATATGGGAATTCACGCCGAAAATTTCCTGCACGATCACGACGCCGCCCTTAGCTTCATTCGCAGTCGTCGCCCTATAGGCGGCGAGCTTATGACCATCGGCTGCCTGTAGGTCCAGCATCTCTCCCATAATATTTGTCCTTTTATTCTTTTGCTTCGACCACGAGGAGCGTTCCGTCGGTACCCGTCACGAGGACCGCTTTGCCGTCTTCCATATCCGGCCCTTCGACCACCCATTGTGTGTCGTCCACATGTATTTTCCCTCGGCCATTTACAATGGCTTCGCTGAGGGTGAATTGCCGTCCAATATATTGGGCGCCCCGCTTATTGAGCGTCAGGTTATCTTCGACGCCCGGATTTTTGCGAAGAAAGCGGCGAGAGAGAATAATGCTGACAATGGCGATGATGGCAAAGATTGTCCATTCATATTGCCAGGACAAGTCAGGGAGGAAGAATGCAATAGCACCAACGATCCCCGCAGATATCCCCAGCCAGAGAAAGACCGTGCTCGGGGCGAATACTTCTAGAATGATGAGGATCAGACCCATGATCCACCAGCCCCAAAAATCGAGCTGTTGGATCCAGTTTAAAAAATCTTCAGCCATGGCTCTTACTCGCTATTTGGAACAGACGCGCCACGTGGCCGGGAGCTGCGCGTTGAACCGTTTCCATCAGCATCACCACCAAATACTTCCTTGGCAATGGATCCGATACCCGCCAGGGATCCGACAAGGGCGCTCGCCTCCATTGGCATAAGGACAATTTTTGAATTTCGGGCCATACCAATTTCCTTCATAGCTTCCGTATATTTCTGGGCAATGAAGTAGTTAATGGACTGAATATCACCCGCGGCAATCGCTTCTGACACGTCATGGGTGGCTTTAGCTTCTGCCTCCGCGGACCGCTCGCGAGCCTCAGCATCTCTGTAGGCGGCTTCTTTTCGGCCTTCTGCTTCCAAAATGGCAGATTTTTTTGCGCCTTCTGCCCGGAG
>Ga0315338_1001750_pt1 | contig 24833 bp, 19 predicted proteins | sample ASW8metaG_FD_204518 | JGI IMG/M metagenome (GOLD analysis project Ga0315338, IMG submission 204518) | Ammonia-oxidizing marine archaeal communities from Monterey Bay, California, United States - ASW #8 | ecosystem: Environmental > Aquatic > Marine > Coastal | place: USA: California | collected... | reverse complement strand
TCGCCAGCGTTTGCATTGCAGCAAGACGGCGATGAGTGTGATGTCGGTGAAGAGCGCAATGCCGCAGGCGATTGTGTCGCCGCTTCTGATGACCGCATCGTTGTTACAGGTTCGCGCATCGCGCGGAACTCATTCACCACCGTTGCACCGCTTCAGGTCATCGACAGCCAGGACATCCGTGATGCCGGTCTGATCGACGCCGCGGAAATCCTGCAGACAACATCTGTCGCGCAGGGCGTGCAGCTGGACAACACCATTACCGGTGCATTCGTGACCGATGCTGGACCTGGTTCCAACACGATCACACTGCGTGGTCTGAACCCGGATCAGACACTGCTGCTGATCAATGGTCGCCGTGTGGCTCCATCAGGCGTTGAGGGTGCACCTGCACTGCCAAACCTGAACATGATCCCAACCGACGCGATCGCGCGTGTCGACATTTTGCTCGATGGTGCATCTTCGGTTTACGGTTCTGACGCTGTTGCCGGTGTTATCAATGTGATCCTGCAGGATTCCTTCGAGGGTTTCCGTCTCGGCGCATTCATCACATCGCCTGAGCAAGACGGTGGTGGTTCGCATCGCTGGTCGGCTGCCATGGGTGATTCATCTGAAAATGGCCGCTTTCTGCTGGCGATGGAATATACCCATCAGGACAGCATGCAGGTTCAGGATCGTGACTGGAACTATGATCCAACAGATGGCCTGTATTGCTCACGCGATATCGAAATTCTGCCGGATGGAACAACAGTTTCAGAGTGTGAAGGCGGGATCGTCAACCGGATCCGTACGTTTAGCTATTTCGTAGATGGCAACCCTGACCTGGCATCGTATTTCGCGCACCCTGGCCTGTTTGGAACGGATGTGTATGGCAGCCCTGGGACGACCGATTTGCCGGGCAATTTGCCGGTTGGATTCTCAACCGGCGTTTCCGCGAACGAGCAGTTCCGTTCCGGCTATCTGGATCAGCGTTCCGATGTGATTCCCGACGCCCAGCGCTACTCCTTCATGTTCAGTGGTGATTACACCATGGACCGCTTTCTCGGTCAGGAGAACGTAACGGTCTTTGCTGAGCTTCTGCACAATAATGCCCAGACAAACCAGAAGGCTGGCTATCACGGTCAGCTATTTCCGACGGTCGGCGCATCAAACCCGTTCAATCCTTTTGGATTTGATGTCGTTCCGATTATTGCGTCGCCGATCGAGCGCAGCAATGTGGCGGTGGAAATCCAGTACACACGCTTTATGGGCGGTTTCCAGGGCGATCTGAGCTTTGCTCCGGATTGGTCCTACGAAGTGTTTGGTGGTTATACCCGTTCCATGGGTTATTCCTCTCGTCCACAGGTCGATGAAGATCGCCTGCGCACATCCATCGCAACGACACGTCCGGACCCACTCAATCCGGGTGAGCTGATTTGTGGTTACGACAATCAGGATGTCTCACTGTTCGGTTTCCTCAATCCAACGGATTGTGTTCCGGTCAATTTGTTCGCCGCCAGCCTTTATCCAAGTGATGGTGTTACAGCGCCCCATTTTGGTACCCAGGAAGAGTATGATTTCCTGCGTATCGATCGCACTGCGACCACAACGGTGGATGAGCTGATCTTTGGTGGCTTTGTAACCGGGCCTCTGTTCGAGGTTCCTGCCGGTCAAGTTGGTGCTGTGTTTGGTTGGGAATGGCGTCGCGATTCCCTTGATTCTGGCACCGATACTGTCGCGGCCCAGGGTCGGGCGGCGGGCTTCTTTGCTGACCGCCGCTCCACCGGTGCCGTGTCGCTGACCGAGTATTTTGGTGAGTTGGCGATTCCGATCGTCAACGGCGAACGGTTCATGGAAGATATCAGCCTGGAATTGGCGGCTCGTCTGACGGACCATGAATTGTACGGTCAGAACAGCACGTATTCAGCCAAGCTGGGTTGGATGGTTTCCGACGCACTGACCTTCAATGCGACAATGGGTACATCCTTCCGCGCACCTAACCTGCGTGAGTTGTTCCTCGGCGGTCAGACCGGCTTTGCCAACGGTTTCAACGACCCTTGTGTGGTTCCCTTTGCCGCCAATAACGGCGGCGTTTATGACCCGTCCAACGATAATCGTATTGCCCAGGTGCTTGCCAATTGCGTCTCAGAAGGTGTTGATCCTACGACGCTGGGTCTGAACGGTGTTTCGGCTATTGAAGCGTTCCGCGCCGGTAATCCTGGTTTGGATCCAGAAACATCTGACGCTTACTCACTTGGTTTTGTATTCGATCAGCCGTGGGTTGATGCGTTTGATGCCTCATTGCGGGTGAGCTATTTCTCAATTGAAGTAGAAAACTCAATTGCAACACCGACAACAGCGTTCTCATTGAATCAATGCTATTCGTCGACCAACTTCCCCAACGATCCCTTCTGCGCGCGGCGTGAGCGATCTGCCGCGACCGGGCTGTTGAACTTTGTGAACAACACACCGTTCAACGTGGCGACACAGAACACCAATGGTTGGGACTTTAATGGTCGTTTCAACATGGATATGTCCTGGTTCGGTGGTTTCAACTACGACATGACCACCAACTTCACCAAAACTCTGGAAGTCCGCAATCAGACGACATCCGTCTCCAACTTGAATGACTTTGTTGGCGATTGGGGGAATCCGCAGTGGCGTGGTGTGATTAATCATCGTTTCCGTAGCGGCGATTTTTCGGTCCTGTTCCGGTCCCGATATCTCGGTGAGCAGGCGTCGATCAGCAATATTGTCGGTACCAATTATGGGGCCCGCCTGGAGGCAGCCTCAGAATTGGGTGGCGACGCCGTCGATAGCTGGGACGCGGTCTGGTATCACGATCTGTCGATGTCGGTTAATCGTGACACTTGGGGGCTGACCTTCGGCGTGAACAATGTGTTCGACGAAGGCCCGGCTGTGCTTGACCAGAATGCTGCCGGTTCAACCCTTAACCTGGGCAATGCCGTTTTGGGGTCCGGTTACGATATCATTGGTCGTCGGATGTTTATCAATGTCACCAAAAACTGGTAACGGGCATAGACCGACATGAAATTGGGGCCCGCTCATTTGAGCGGGCCCCTTTGTGTTCTGTATTGGCCAAGGCCGATTGACGCGATCTTCAGGCTTCCAGTCGTCCGAGGGCCTTTTTCAACCCGGCTTCATAGGATCGACCGATACGCACCTCGGCACCGCTATCGAGCTGGAGGAGGCGACCGCCGCTGGCGGTCGAACTGGTGCGCTCAATTCGTCGGGTGTTGACGATTGCAGACCGATGCACGCGAATGAAAAAACGCTGATCTAATTCCTTACACATGGCATGCATGGTTTCGCGGTGTAACCAGGACCGTCCACCGCAATGAATTCGGACATAGTCTCCCTCGGCTTCGACCCAGTCGATCGTCAGCTTGGAGACCCGGACATTTCCATTTCTGTCCTTGACCCAAATATCGTCCGTGTCGGCCTCACCATTGTGCCGCAAGGCATGAACCACCGCTTCGAGTTCACCGGCACGGGATTCCGCATCCTTGAGGGAATGGGTCTTGCGCGCCCGGGCGAGAGCCTGGTCGAGACGCTCTGGTTCAACCGGCTTTAACAGGTAGTCAATTGCCGACGCTTCAAACGCCTGCACCGCAAAATTGTCGTAGGCTGTAATGAAGATGATGACGGGAGCCATCGGGCCGGTCAGGGTTCGCGCAACAGCCAAGCCGTCCAGTCCAGGCATCCGGATGTCGAGCAAGACGAGGTCAGGTTTCAGTTTTTCGATCGCCTCGATAGCGTCTTCGCCGCTCCGACAAGTTCCGACAACGTCGATGCGCGGACGGCGGCTCAGTAAAATCTCCAGACGACGCAGCGCGAGGGGTTCGTCATCAACCAGAAGGGTTCTCATCTATGCCTCCTGTGGCATCGGGCGTGAAGGATTTGTGTGGCTTTAATTCGAACGGTAGTCGGAGCTGGACGGCGTATCCGCCTGCCTCAGCAGGCCCGGAAATCATGTGCGCCCTTTGCCCGTAAATCACTTCCAGGCGCGAGCGTATATTGCGTAAGCCCAGGCCGGTACTGCCGCCGATCACAGCACTGCTCCCGGGGCCGTCATCCGTAACTTCAATGACTAATTCTGCGCCCTCGCGCCGGGCAAGGATATTGATGTGAACGGTTTGGGTGGATGGAGAGACGCCGTATTTGATGCAGTTTTCCATCAGCGGCTGCAGGATCAGGGAGGGGACGCGTGCATCTTCAGCGTCCGGGGCAATATCGAATGTCACATCCAGACGATCTGCGAAACGGGCCTTTTCGATACCAAGATAAAGCTCTTGTGCATCCAGTTCCTGTCTAAGCGAAACCCGATCCCCGGGTGTTGCTTCCAGGGCAAATCGTAGAAAACGACTCATCCGGATCAGCATGGATTCGGCTTCCTCATTGCGATTGTCGAGGACCAGGCTGGATACGGCATTGAGCGTGTTGAAGAGGAAGTGCGGATTGAGCTGAAATCGCAACATTTTGAGTTGCGCTTCTTTGGCCAAAACTGCGGATCGGTAGAGCTGTCTTTCCTGGGCGCGGATGCGTTGCGTCAAGTCTAGTGCCAGATAAAAGCCGCCCCAGCCGATGAAAACTTGCAATTTTACGAAGATCCAGAAGGCGGACACATTGCCGAGATAGGGCCAGTCAAGATAGACGCGCTCTCCGAGCGGATTAAAGGTCTCAATCGGAAACAGCCGAATATAAATCATGAAGTCGGCAAAAAGGTACAGACATGTGAGTATGATCGCCAGCGCGAACGCGGTCACGGCTCTTTGAGCGAGATTCCTGAAATCCAAAAATCTGAGCAGGCCGAAATAGGCAAAGCTGGTGGCAAGGAAACCCGCTATTTCGAGCAGGATGACACGCCAGTAATTGGCGGAATCACCGGTATTAAGTAGCGATGTCAGGTCAAGAATTGTCAGGGCGATCCAGTAAATGGCCTGGAAGACCATGAAGGTTTGCAGCGTGATACCGCTGGTATTTCGTATTGTTTCAGGTGGATGGACGCCCGGGTGCAAATTGTCTGAGAACATCCCTGCGGGCTGAGTGCGGGACCCCAAGAAACGGGTCCAGGTCGTGGCCCCGAATTTGGGCGAATTCAGCTTGATGTCGAGACCGTATGTGATGGCTGCCCATCCCAGAAAAATGCCACCATTGAGGATGAGCATCTGACCGAGTTGAATATGGACGTCGGCGTGTTGAGCCCCTGGGTAAAGGGGAATTTGGGTTACCAAAGTGACGATCGAATACACCAGGGTAACGACGATAATTGTTACGGCGCCGAGCAATAGCCGGATTGATCGGGAGTGATCCTTGGATTGCCTGAGATTGACGCCAATCACCAGGCACAAAAAAATCCCTGTCACATCCGTGACAAGGGGACGCCAAAGGAGAATGGGCTCGTCGAGGATGATATCCCAGACCGACCACACCGAGAACGCCATGATCGGGAGCCAGTAGATTGCTAAAAAACCGGCCAAAGCCGGATTAGAAATCTGCCAGGGTGAGTCCGGCCGTGATGCCGTTGTGACTGTGGTGTTGGATGTAGATCCCATGTCGCCATTCTATCGGTTCACATTAAAAACTTCGTGCGTTCTTGCGTGTCGTTCGTCGTATTATCACGCTATTCATCGCACGGTTTGTGATGAATACGCGGCTTCAGGTGCCAAATGACCATAAGTCCCAAGATTGAGGGTGCGACCTGATTTTCGGGATAGCTTCCAAATTTGGTCGTCGATCGGCAAAAACGGGCCGTTTGTCGAAAGAGACTGGCACCCCGCATTCCGACGATGAAGGATGTGTTCCGAATCCGGTTGCAGGTGATCGTCCCTGATCTGAGCTAAAGCCTCGACCCTGCGGCCGGGTTTTTTCCAAACCCATGAACCGACTTGAAAAACCGGCGGCCTGGCTAGGCGGCGACCCAGGACGCGGGGGTGGGGCGTATGTGGACGGATCTGGGGGCACCTTTTGCGCCTGAATTCGGGTGCGCAAACTGTTGTTCAGAAAAACGGTTGCGACGGTTTTCAACGTCCCGATAAGGGTCCCGCACCGCTATTTCTAGGGTCATCTTAGGGATTTATTATGCAAATCCGCAGGAGTGTCATGCGCAGGAATATTCCTATCTAGGTTCGGTCGATCATACTCGGTGGAACAGCTTGTGAGGCGCGTTATGGATAATTGGCAAGATCGTCCGGAATTCGATGGTGCGACTGTTTGTGCGCTTAAAAATGCTGTTGGCGATGATGCCTTCGCGGTCATGAAAGTTCAGTTCCGCGAAGACCTCGAGCGCCTGCGTACGGCATTCCTGGAGGCGCGGGATAACGCCGATCCAACGGCCACCAAGGAAACAGCCCATGCCCTGAAGGGGGCCGCGTCGAATATTGGCTTGATGCGACTCGGTGCACTGGTTGGCGGTTTTGAAACTGATCCGAGTGCCGACAGCGGAGACTTTGTCGCGACATTCGATTCTGCCATTGAGCATCTAATGCAAGAGGCCTGATGGTCGACGACGATCTGAGTGATCGGCGTTAAGATATCGCGTTCGCGCGTGATGCCTGAAATATGGCCAGCGCGCCGTGATCGGTGCGTCGCTTGATGGAAACCCCACAACCAGACGCCCTTGCAGGGACGTTCTCGGTCGATCATTGGCAATTAGGGCCCACGCCCCGTCTTTTTTGAGATGATTTGAGCGGACAGCCCATGGACACGTAAGGTCGGGCCGCGAAGTCATTGTCGCAGCTTCGGACTGGATGCTGGTTTGTGGCGGGTCCGCAAATTAATTGGCGCGTGTTGATGAGTGTGAAACCTTATCGCGCCATACTGGATTTCATACCTGACTAGACGAGGTGAAAACAGAATTTCTTCGTGAATGGTCCGCTGATGCAGAGATCGAGTCATATGAAGAATTAGATGTTGCGCCAAGAATAGAGCTATTTTGAGGACGTTATGGATTATAGAATCGACACTTCAGACAATTGCACCACTGTTAAAATTCAGGGTGTTCTGACCTTTGACGACCATGAAAAGTTCAAGGGCGTTGTCCAGTCCATTTCAACAGAACAGGCCGAGGAAATCGTTATCAATCTCGCCGAGACAAAGATGATCGATTCCGCGGGAATTGGCATGCTTCTTCTCGCGAATGACAAGGCGATAAAGGCCGGAAAAACGGTCAAGCTGGCGGGTGTTTCAGGGCATGTGGCCAAAGTGGTCGAGCTGTCCAAGATCGATCAACTCATTCCGGTCATCTAACCGGATTTGATCGATGCAGGCTGCGCGTCAAAATCTCGAAGAGCTCCCAGGCGAAGATATTGGCCATGTGCCATCCGATGACGCACGGATCCTTGTGGTCGATGACCTGAAGTCATCGCGCATGATGATTGGTGCTGTGCTCGCTGCTGCGGGATTTACGAATTTGGATTATGCGGGCGACGGCATCGAGGCGCTCGAGAAAATCCGGGAGATCAAGCCGGATTTGCTGGTTCTCGATATCGTGATGCCGCGGATGGACGGATTTGATGTGTGCCGGAAGGTTCGCCAGGAATTGGGGCACGATTTCCCGATTCTGGTGCAATCAGGCATCACAAATGCAGACGAACGTGTTCGTGTGTTTGATGAAGGTGCAACAGATCTTGTCTCCAAGCCTATCAATGCCGCCGAACTGATCTCACGCGTACGGGTTCATGTGGAACATCGACGCTTGCTCGCTGACCTCCGTCAATATCAGCGCCGAATGGAAGATGAGTTGAGGACGGCAGAGGCAATGCAAGTCTCGCTGATGAAGTCTGACGAAGACGTGGCCGCGATCGCGGAACCACGCGGAGCCAGGATTGCCTCCCATTATCAGCCCTCCAACCAGCTTGGCGGCGATCTGTGGCAGATAATCCCGATCGATGACGATTGTTTTGGATTGTTGATGGTCGACTTATCCGGACATGGCGTGACGGCGGCGATCAACGCTTTTCGCCTGCACATGCTGATTGAATCTCTGACCGATGATCGCGGCAATCCCGCGCGCTGGCTGGCGACCCTGGCTGAACGTCTCTACCAGCTATTGCCCGTCGAGCACTTCGCGACAGGGTTTTACGGCGTCTATGACCGGCGTAACCGCTCAATGGTATACGCTTCGGGTGCTGCCCCCACTGCGCTGGTTTTGCGCAATGATGGTCGTAATGAGGAGCTGGACCCCTCGGGCTTGTTGCTGGGCGTGAGTGACGATGTCTCGTATGATGCGCGAACGGTGGTGTTTGAACCTGGCGATCGCCTCTTTTTGTATAGCGACGCACTGACCGAAGATTTCAAGAATGTTGAAAACTCCTTGAGTGAGACGGATTTGGCTAACATTGCGCGTCAGGCGCTGCTCGATGATGGACTGGACGGATTTCCGGACCGTGTGAAGGCGCAGGTTTTCGCCACCCCTGAAGACGAAATGCGGGATGATATCACGCTGATTTTGATGGAGGCTCGCTAATGGGCTCCCCTGCGATCGCTATAAAAAATGGTGGCGGTGATGCGGTGCCAAATTGCATCTGGATACAATTGAGCAATACGACACTCGCGCGCGCCATTACTCAGTATTTGCGACGTGATCATCCGGCTGAAGTTGTAACGGATCATCAATTGCCACCCGGAAGCTCGGTCGGCTTTGTCATCACCGACGACAGTCATGCAGGGTGTCTTGGCGAGGCGAAAGCGAATTCCGCCGGGGCCTTGCAATCGATTTTGATTACAAATGATACCGCGACTAAGGCGCGGGCAGATTTCGTTTTGAAGTCAGACGTGGATTTTGAATCGGTCCGGTCGGTGTTTCGGGCTGCGCGTGAATTTCGCGAAGAGGTTTTGGCGCTTCGCACCGATGTTGCGAAACGCAAATCTGCGATTGGAACCATTAATTCCGGACAATTCATCTTCCGAACGCTGGATGAGGCGCGGGCGTTGGCCACCATGCTGGCATTGGCTTGTCCTGAGCCTGACCTCGTTGTTGTTGGCTTGCAAGAATTGATGGTCAACGCAGTCGAGCACGGAAATTTGGAAATTTCAGCCGAAGAGAAACATGCGCTTCTGATGAATGGCACGTGGCGGCAAGAAATCGAAAAACGCCTGCTCGACGCTGAGTATATTGATCGCGTGGTGATTGTTTCGTTTCAGCGAAGCGCTCGGATCATTTCAATTACAATCCAGGATGAAGGTATGGGGTTTGATCATGCCGCCCAAGTCAATTTGGATGTTCCAGATGACGGATATCGTGGCCGGGGCATTGCGATGGCACGTGACCTATCCTTCTCGGATGTGACCTATTTGGGCGCAGGCAATATCGTCGAGGCAACGATTCTGATCGACCAGAAAGACTGGTAGGGCCCGGCGTAATCGGCCAATCAGAAAACTGCCCCCCCCACATTTGACATTGGATAAACGCGCACTTTGCGGGTAAGCTTGTGTGTTGTGTCGACGAAGGGGAATCTTTTGCTTTCTAGTAACTTACTGCGATCCGCTGCAGCAATAAGCCTGCTGTTTGTCACATCTTGTGGTCAAAGACAGACAAGCCAGGAAACGATACCAGATATAGATTTGGTCTCCACGGCTGACGACGTGGCAAACATTGAGCTCGCATCTGCCTATTCGCAAGACGCCTCATGGCAGCTGGCACGTGGCGACGTCATGGCACGATTGCAGCGTGCCGAGCGCCCGCAGGCCGCGAGAAATGTCATCCTCTTTGTGGCCGATGGATTGAGTATTCCAACGATCGCTGCTGCCCGAATTTATGACGGCCAGGATCGCGGAGAATCCGGGGTCGAGAATGTTTTATCGTTTGAAACCTTTCCGAATGTGGCATTGGTGAAAACCTACAATACTGACCGGCAGGTTTCTGATTCCGCGAGCACGGCCACCGCGATGGTGACGGGCATCAAGACGCGGACCGGGGCGATCAGCGTCGCCGCTACCCAGGGATTTGAATCCTGCGAACAAGATACGGTCATGCCTTGGACGCTGGCTGAAATTGCCGAAGACCGGGGGATGGCGAGCGGTGTGATTTCAACCGCCCGACTCACCCATGCAACGCCGGCGACCATGTATTCACACAGTTTGTCGCGTGGTTGGGAAACGGATGGAGAACTACCCGAAATTGCAGTTGCCGCAGGCTGTGTCGACATTGCCGCGCAATTGCTGAGTTTTCGATCGGGTGATGGCGTGGACGTGATCCTGGGCGGAGGGCGTCGCAGTTTCAGGCCGACCGAAATGGGTGGCGTGCGTACGGATGGACGCGACCTTGTCGCGGAATGGCGAGAGTCGGGGCGTGGCGGTGTCAGTGTAGAGTCAGCGGCAGAATTTCGTGCGTTGCCCATCGACGGGACTGAGCCAGTATTTGGCTTATTTTCCGACAGCCATATGTCGTATGAGGCTGATCGGGATGCGTCTGAAGAGCCTTCTCTGGCTGAAATGACCGGGTTTGCCATCGATCGATTATCGCAGAATGAAAACGGCTATGTCTTGATGGTCGAGGCCGGACGTGTAGATCATGCCCACCATGGTACCAACGCCTATCGCGCTTTGACGGACACTCAGGCTTTTAGCGAAGCGATCGCGACCGCCATCGAACGCGTCGATCTGGATGAGACATTGATTGTGGTGACCGCCGACCATGGACACACGATGACTTTCTCCGGTTATCCGGCACGCGGTAATCCGATCCTGGGTTTGGTCCGTACCAATGACGCGTCCAATCCGGGGTCCACAGAATTGAGTTTGACGATGGCCGATGATGGTGGACCCTATACTGCGTTGGGCTATCAAAATGGCCGCAATCCGCGATTGGATGATTCCGAGCCTCTGACCGATGAAATGGTGGCCGACACCGAATTTATGCAGCAGGCGGGTTTCCCGCGGATGAGCGAGACTCATTCGGGCGCAGATGTCGCATTGTATGCGGCTGGGCCTCGCGCGCATAATTTCGGCGGCTCGCTGGAGCAAAATTCGGTGTTTCATTTGATGGCTTACGCGTTGGATTGGCATGCCACAACTATCGAAAACGAAAACTTGACCGAATGAAAAAGGGGTTGTTCAGTATTCGTTCAGACGAAAAGTCATTTTCTGTGCGTGCAAGCATTTGGGAGCGCCGTGTATGTAAGGGCGTTCATTCTTCGAAGGGGATCACAATGAACAAGTTTCTCATGGCTGTTTCAGTCATCGCTATCACCAGTGGCACTGCCCTGGCTCAAGACCCGTCAGCAGCGCCATCCTATGGTGATGTCTCGCTGACCACAGGCTACACGCCTGACCCGTACATGGTCTCAATCACGTCCGGTGGCTCAATTGATGCCCGCGGGATCTCACCCAGTTGTGCCGGCTGGGTCGCCAACGCCCCAGATTTCGACCTTTATTTCACGGCAGGCAGCCTGCCACTGACGATTGCGGCTATGTCGGATAGCGACACCACTCTTGTGGTCAACGCGCCGGACGGCCGCTGGTATTGCAATGATGATGGGGGGCAGGGTCTCAATCCGCTTTTGACCTTCAATAATGCTCAATCCGGACTTTATGACATCTGGATCGGTTCCTACCGTCAGGGTGACTTTGCCAATGCGACCTTGTCGATCTCGGAAATTGGCCAGGTTGGCGGAGCGCCGATAAATTCCAATCCTCAGGTTGGACCAGCGCCGAGTTATCCCATTCCACAGCCGAATGGCCCGGATTTCACGCTTAATCCAACGGCTGGAAGCGTCAATTTGTCCGCCGGCTATGCGCCGGACCCCCATACTGCCCGGATTGTTTCCGGCGGTGCGTTCCGCGCCTATGACACATCCAGCAATTGCGCTGGCTGGGTTTCTGAGGCACCGGATTACGCCGTGAATTATAATGCCGGCGGTTTCGACCTGACATTTGGCGTCGACTCCGGTTCCGATACGACTCTGATGATCAATGATCCAAACGGAAATTGGATCTGTAATGATGATGGCGGTGTCAATCTCAACCCGCTCATCACTTTCTCCAATCCGCAATCAGGCCGTTATGACGTCTGGATCGGATCTTACTCCCAGGGTGAATTTGCGAACTCGACCCTATCGGTGTCCGAGGTTGGGCAGGTCGCTCCTCATCGCGACACGCCGGTTGCCAACCGGATCGACATGTCCCTACCAGCCAGCTTTGGTTCGGCCAATCTAAGTTCCGGGTTTGCGCCTGATCCTTACCGGGTCAACATCGTATCTGGCGGTCAATTCCGCGCCAGCTCCGCGCGTAACGGATGCGCTGGCTGGGTAGCAGGTGCTCCCGACTTCCAGCTGACCTTTAATGCAGGGTCGTTGCCGCTCATCCTGTCTGCGGCGTCCAATTCGGACACCACGATATTGGTCAATGATCCAAACGGAAATTGGCACTGTGATGATGATGGCGGCAATGCTGGCCTTAATCCAGCGCTGAGCTTCTATAACCCGTCCTCCGGTGTCTATGATATCTGGATCGGATCCTATGCTCAGGGCGACAATGCGAGCGCTTCGCTGTCGATCTCCGAGCTTTACAGCGAATAGTCTTTTTCGAACGACGATGAATTGCGCCGCCCCGGACGAACCGGGGCGGCGTTTTCATGCGCGCTGTCCTAGGCTGCTTGGTGCGCGGGGAGAGATGTTTTCAGGCATTGCAAAAAACGGTCGCCCGCCTGCGTGCAACTGAGTGGTCCGCCGAGATCCTCGGTCCAAGCCCCGGCCTCGTGCATGGTATTGACCGCAGAGCGAATTGACATCGCCGCCCGGGGTTCGTCCAGCCCGCTTTCAAAGAGTTGCGCCATGGCCTCGATTGCCCCGAATGGGTTGGCCCTGTCTTGACCTGCGATATCGGGAGCAGAGCCGTGAATCGGTTCAAACAATCCTGGTGCCTGATCTCCTAAAGACGCGGATCCGAGTAATCCAATCGAACCGGGCAGCATCGAGGCTTCGTCGCTGAGAATGTCACCAAACATGTTTTCCGTCAGCACCACATCGAAGCTGGCCGGGTCCCGCAATAAATGCATGGCAGCGGCGTCGATATACATGTGATCCAGGGTTATATCGGGATAGATGGTCTTACCCATTCGCGTCACCACCTCACGCCACAGGCGACTGGTTTCCAGCACATTGGCCTTGTCGACCGAGGTGAGTTTTGCGCGCCGCCTTCTTGCCTGTTGGAAGGCGATGTGGGCGACGCGTTCAATCTCTGAAACTGAATAGGTGCAGGTGTCGCTGGCGGATGTTTTCGTGCGTTTTCTCGCACCGAAATAGACGCCACCCGTCAGTTCGCGAACCACGAGAATATCAATATTTGCGACGCGCTCCGGCCGCAAAGGAGACCTGTGGGCGAGTGCCGGGTGGACCGCGACGGGACGCAAATTGGCGTACACGCCCAAGGCTTTGCGCAGCGCCAGTAATCCCGCCTCCGGTCTGGCGGTTGCCTGATCCCATTTGGGCCCGCCTACGGCCCCAAGGAACACGGCATTTGCGGACAGGCAGGCCTGCAATGTTTCATCGGTAAGCGGCTCCCCAAACTGGTCAATGGATGCGCCACCAAAAGCGTGTTCGGTTATTCTCAAGGACAGGTCGAAATGGTCCGATATGGTCTGGGCAAGCCGTTTGGCGATGGCTGTGATCTCTGGACCAATGCCATCTCCGGGTAAAAAGACGATTGTGCGGGTCATGTTGTTCGGGCCTCGTATTCGCTGATCTGGGCGTCGTGGGACAGCAGGAAGCCAAGCGGGTCGGTGCCGTCGAGCAAACATCTTCGGGCGAAGGGTTCGATCTGAAATTGGAAGCTGGGACCATTGCCCAGATCGACCTGCCCAGTCTCGAGATTGATCGCGATCTCTACACCATCATGCTCCAGCAGCCAGTGATGGGCGATCTTCGGCGCGATGATGGGCAGGATGCCATTCTTGCTGGCATTGGCGGAAAAAATATCGGCGATTTCGCTGGAGATGACCACGCGAATGCCCAGATCATGCAGTGCCCATGCGGCGTGTTCCCGAGAGGATCCGCAACCGAAATTGCGCCCGGCGACAATCACTTGCTGATGGGCCGTGTCGAGCGCATTGAGCGGTTCGCCGGAGCGTCGATGTCCCGCCTCGTCATAGCGCCAGTCATGAAAAGCATTGAGACCCAGTCCGGCGCGCTGTGTGGTGGTGAGAAAGCGTGCCGGGATAATCTGGTCCGTATCGATGTTTTCCTGTGAAATAACGAATGTTCGGCTTCGAAAGCGAGCGAAGTCCGGTTTGAGGGGGTTAGACATATTCGGCCTCCATCAGGGAGCCAGCGGCGGTAATGTGGCCCGCTATGGCAGAGGCCGCCGCTGTTGCCGGACTGGCCAATACGGTGCGTACGCCGGTGCCCTGACGTCCCTCAAAATTGCGATTGGAGGTGGAGACTACCAATTGGCCGGCCTCGCCGCGATCACCGTTCATGGCAATGCACATCGAGCAACCGGGCTGGCGCCATTCGGCACCGGCGAAGCGGAAAATTTTATCCAACCCCTCGGCTTCTGCCTGGTGCCTGACGCTGACCGAGCCGGGCACGATCAACATGCGAAGTCCCGGCGCGATCTTGCGGCCGCGCATGACGCGGGCGGCGATGCGCAGATCGCTGATGCGCGCATTGGTGCATGAGCCGATAAAGACCTGGCTTATACGATGTTCGCCCATGGCTTCGCCGGGCTGAAAATCCATATAGGTGATGGCGCGTTTCTCCGCGGGAGTTTGAGGGGTTGGAATCGCGTCACCAATGGCAATGCCGGTATCGGGGGCCGTGCCCCAGGTGACCATCGGGCGGATCTGTGTGGCGTCGATGTGGACTTCACAATCAAAGACCGCACCTGCATCACTCGCCAGCTCGCTCCACTTGGCGACGGCATTGTCCCAATTCATTCCCTTGGGCGCGCGGGCGCGACCCCGCAGATAGTCGAATGTGGTCTGGTCCGGCGCAATCATGCCGGCCCGCGCACCGGCCTCGATCGACATATTGCAAACGGTCATTCGGGCTTCCATATCCAACGCGGTTATCGCGTCGCCGGTATATTCGATCACGCAGCCGGTGCCGCCATCCACGCCGATTTGCGCGATGATGTGCAGGATGATGTCCTTGGCGGTGACGTCGCTGCCTGTTTGACCGTTGACGTGAATGCGCATGGACTTTGGCTTGCGCTGTAACAAAGTCTGGGTGGCCAGAACATGGCCGACTTCGGTTGTGCCAATGCCAAAGGCCAGCGCTCCAAAAGCGCCATGGGTTGCGGTATGGCTGTCGCCGCAGACTATCGTCATGCCCGGCTGGGTGGCCCCTAATTCCGGGCCAATAATGTGGATGACGCCGCGGTGCTCGCTATCCCAATCGTGCAGCTCTATCCCGTGCTTGCGCGCATTGTCTTGCAGGGTTTCGACCTGGTTGCGTGCTTGCTCATTGGCGTAGGACGGTGTTTCTCCCGGGGCAAAGTCGAGCGTTGGGGTGGAGTGATCGACAGTCGCCAGTGTCCTGTCTGGGCGGCGCACGTCCAGCCCACGTGAGGCGAGTTCTGCAAATGCCTGGGGCGAGGTAACCTCGTGAACCAGATGCAGGTCGATATACATCAGGGCCGGTGTTTCCACCGTCTCCTGTGTGACGAGATGCGCGTCCCAGACCTTGTCGAACAGGGAGCGCGGATGTGCGTGGTCAGGCGACATGTTGGGCCTCCATGGCGTCATCATGAACAGGGGACAGCCAGTCCCAGCGATCTTCGGTATGGCCAGTGAACAGGCCAAAGAAACGATCTTGCATCAGCGCGGCGACAGGACCGCGCCCGCCACATCGAACTTCGAAACGATCCACGGATCGAACCGGTGTGATCTCGGCAGCGGTGCCGGTGAAGAAAATCTCGTCGGCGACATAGAGCGCTTCGCGCGAGAGGGTCTGTTCGCGCACATCGTAGCCTTCCGCCTCGGCCAACTTAATGATGGCGTCGCGGGTCAGCCCGCCCAGAATGGAGGATGAAGTTGGCGGCGTGCGGATGATCCCCTCGGAGACGACGAAGATGTTTTCACCCGCGCCTTCGGAGACCAGCCCGTTGACGTCTAGGCCGATGCCCTCATCAAAGCCACGCTCGTGAGCCTCGTGACTGATCAATACGGATGACAGGTAATTGCCGCCCGCCTTGGCCCCCGTCGGGATGGTATTGGGGGCCGGGCGTGACCAGGACGAGATGCAGCAATCAACGCCCTTCGCCAGAGCATCCTCGCCCAGATAGGCACCCCACGGGAAGGCTGCTATTGCGACATCGATGCTGGTATCGGCGCCGGGCAGGACACCGATCCCGCCATAGCCGAAGAAAGCGATGGGGCGCAGATAGGCGCCCTTCAGCCGGTTGGAGCGGACGGTCAGCTTGCACGCGTGCTCGAGCTCCTCCGGCGTGTAGGGCAATTTCATATGATACATGCGTGCACTGTCGAACAACCGGCGAATATGATCTTTGAGCCGGAAGATGACTGGTCCGTCCGGGGTGTCATAGGCGCGGACGCCCTCGAAGACGGACGTGCCGTAATGCAGGGCGTGGGAGAGGATGTGGGTCTGCGCATCCTGCCAATCAACGAGCTCGCCATTGCGCCAGATGAAGTCTGTTTCCTGGATTGCCATAATGTATTCCTTTTCAAGCCGGTTCGGCAGTTTTGCCGGCGCATTGGCGGGCTTCATTTCTGTTCAGTGTGAAGAGCAGCGCATCGATGGCTGCGGTGATGACGTCGGGTCCGCGAGCGCGGCCGGTTGAGCGTTCGCCGGCGATTTCAACTTCAATGTCGGCGGTGAACTCACGGCCGGCTCCTGAGTTGAGCAGGCGCGTTTCTAGGCCGAGCACATCGGCCTGCAGGCCGGTGATGCGTTGAACGGCCGTGAAAGCGGCCGCCATCTGGCCATCACCTGTCGCCACATCTGAGATGCGGCCGCGATCGGGATGTTCGAGTTCAACCCGGGCAAATTGCGTGGGCTTGCGGCCTGTTGTGGTACGCAATTCCGTGCGCACCACGTGCCAGGCCGAGCCGGACGGGCTGTAGCCTTCCATCATTGCGACGATGTCGGCATCGGTGACTTCGCCGTGACGGTCAGCCAGAGCTTTGAACGCTTTGAAGGCGTCGTTGAGATCACCCGGGCTGGGTTGATATCCCAGCTGGGCCAGACGTTGACCGAGCGCGTGCTTGCCCGAATGCTTGCCCAAGATGAGCGATGAGCCCGGTGCTCCGACGGTTTCTGCGGACATGATTTCATAGGTCCGCCGGTCCGCCAGCATGCCGTGCTGGTGGATGCCGGCCTCATGGGCGAAGGCATTCTTGCCGATGATCGCCTTATTGGGGGCGATCTGGGTGCCGGTCAGGCGCATCAGTTTCTGGCTGGCGGGCCAGAGATGCTCGGTTTCGACCCGGGTGTTGGTGCGGAAGATGTCCTCACGCACGGCGAGGCCCATGACGAGTTCTTCGAGGGAGCAATTGCCCGCGCGCTCGCCGATACCATTGATCGCGCATTCAACTTGTCTGGCACCGGCATGCACCGCTGCAAGCGAGTTGGCGACTGCCAGTCCGAGATCATCGTGGCAATGCGTGCTGAAAATGACGCCTTGGGGACGCTCCACATTGGCGATCAAATTGGTGAAGGCCGCATGGATTTCGTCCGGCGTGCAGATACCAACCGTGTCCGGCGCATTGAGGATGGTGGCCCCGGCCTGCGCTGCGCAACTCATCGCCTCGACGAGAAATTCCGGCTCGGTTCTCAGGGCATCCTCGGCGGAGAATTCGATCTCGTCGACATGGTCCCGTGCATGGCGGATCGAGGCCTCGATCGCCTTGAGAATTTCGGCCTTTGACATGCGCAATTTAAATTCGCGATGGATGGGGCTGGTGGCAATGAACAGATGTGCGCGGCTGTGGCGGGCTGTCTCCAGGGCGCGGATGGCCGCGTCGATATCGGTTTCAATGGCACGGGCGAGGGCGCAGATCGTGGGTGTGCGGATTTCCGTGGCGATTAGCTGGACGGCTTCCAGATCACCGGGTGAGGCGGCGGCAAAACCGGCTTCGATGATGTCAACATTGAGCGCTTCAAGCGTGCGCGCCATGTCCAGCTTTTCAGCGGGTGACATGGAAAAACCGGGCGCTTGCTCGCCATCACGCAGGGTCGTATCGAAGATGCGAACGTGTGGATCTTGGGTCAGCTTTGAGGTCGACATGATTGCCTCCCGGGCGAATTTGAGACGTGAATATCCTGTGGCGCGAAGATGGTGTTTACGTCGAGCAAGCGGCTGACCTGGCGGGCCAGAACATCGATACGGCGGGCATCCTCGCGGGCAGACACCTCCATCGTAATGCGGGATTCACCGCCCGTTGGTGCGGATTTGTCGAGCGAATTGATGGAGAAGCCCCGCCGTTCCACGAGACCAATGAGACGTGTCAGGGCACCTTCGTTTTCGGCGAGGGATACGCTTAGCAGATTGGTGTTCATGTCAATTCTCCATCATTTCTGTATTGGACTTTCCTGGCGGTACGAGTGGCCAGACGTTTTCTCTGGGGTTGATCAGGACGTGGGCGAGGATCGGGCCCGTGGCGTTGAGCAGGCGCTCGATTGCGTCCGGCACCTGGTCACGGCTGTGTACGGTGAAGGCTTCAATGCCGAAGGCGCGTGCGACATCGGCGAAGTCGGGATTGTCGTAGAGGTCGATCTCGGAGTAGTTCTCCTCGAAAAAATGCTCCTGCCACTGGCGAACTAGGCCCAGAGAGGAGTTGTCGAGCAGCAGGATTCGAACCGGGATGTTGTATCGGCGGGCTGTTGCCAGCTCCTGGATATTCATCATGATCGAGCCGTCACCGGTGATGGTGACAACTTTTTTGTTGGGGCATTGCAGGGCCGCTCCGATGCCGGCGGGCAGGCCGTAGCCCATGGCACCGAGGCCGGCGCTGGTCAGGTGCGCTTCTGGGGTGTTGAAGCGGCAATGCTGGGCCACCCACATCTGGTGCTGGCCGACATCACAGGTGGCGATAAAATCGTTGCCCGCCGCTTCGGACAGTTGGCGCAGCATGGCGGGCGCGAAGATGCCATTGCCGGGTGCGTCGTAATCGAAGGCGTGCTCACGCTTGCGCTGAAGACAGATGTCGCGCCAGTCAGAGATGTCTAGATAACCCGGATCAAAAGCGTAGAGAGCAGCGGCCAGATTACCGTGGATCGCGATATCAGCGGTGCGCAGCTTGCCTATTTCGGCGGTGTCTGCATCCATGTGGATGATCTTGGCGTTCGGGGCAAAACCGTCCGGTCGCCCAGTTGCGCGGTCGTCGAAGCGGGCGCCGCAGCAGATTAGCAGATCGCTCTCCTGGACGGCCATATTGGCTTCGCGGCTGCCATGCATGCCCAACATACCCATGAAGTTTTGGGCATCAGGATGCGAACAGCCCAGTCCCTTTAATGTGGCTACGGCGGGGATGCCTGTACGTGACATGAAATCACGCAAGGCATCAACGGCACCGCCCAGGGCGACGCCGCCACCGATATACAAGACCGGACGGTTGGAAGAGGCCAGCAGGGCCGTCGCGGCGTCAAGTCTGGGGGAGATGGACCGCGACGGCCCTGGCTTCGGTCGAGACGGGGAGATTGGGGGGTGTGCCTCGGCCTGAAGAATGTCCTTGGGCAGATCAACCAGAACCGGGCCGGGACGGCCCGTCTCGGCGATCTGGAAAGCCTGTCTGATGAGTTCGGGGATCCGGTCTGGATCTCGGACAATGATGGAGTGTTTGCAAACGGGCAGGCTCATGCCGAAAATGTCGATTTCCTGGAAGGCGTCCGTGCCCATGACACTGGTGGGAACCTGCCCGGTCAGGATCACCATGGGAACGCTGTCCATATAGGCATTGGCGATACCGGTCAGCAGATTGGTCGCGCCGGGACCGGAGGTGGCCAGGCAAACGCCCGCCGTTCCGGTCAGACGCGCCTGGGCGTCCGCGGCAAAGGCAGCCGCTTGTTCGTGTCGCACCAAAATGTGCTGCAGACGTGAACCGACCAGAGCGTCATAGACCGGCATGATCGAGCCGCCGGGATAGCCGAATATCCGCGTCACCCCGATCTGCTCGAGCGTGCGCACCACCCAATGCGCCCCGGTGTTGATGGAGCGGGGAGCGGGTGCTGTGTCGGCGATGATCGGGGCGGTGGACTGGGCAGTCATGGTCGATTTCCTGTTGGTTTTGGATCTGGGGTCAGAGCGCGTTTGCGCCGGGCTTTAGCCAGGGCATATCGGCACGAAGGCGAGCACCGGTTTGTTCGATTGGATGGGCGAGGTCCTTGCGCAGGAGGGCGTTGTATTGCGGCTTTCCCGCTTGATTTTCGGTGATCCAGTCGCGGGCAAATGTGCCGTCCTGGATGTCGGTCAGGATTTCGCGCATGCGCTGGCGGGTCTCGTCATTGACCACGCGCGGTCCGGATCTCAGATCGCCATAAATGGCGGTCTCGGAGATGAATTCATGCATCTTCTCCAGCCCGCCCTCATACAAGAGGTCAACGATCAGCTTGAGTTCGTGCAGGCATTCGAAATAGGCAATTTCGGGCTGATAGCCCGCGTCGGTCAGAGTCTCGTATCCGGCCAAAACCAGCTCGGTCGCGCCGCCACAGAGAACAGCCTGCTCGCCAAACAGGTCGGTTTCTGTTTCCTCGGCAAAGCTGGTTTCGATGACGCCGGCGGTCGCACCGCCGATGCAGGCTGTGTAGCTGAGGGCACGGGCGCGGGCGGTGCCGGTGGCGTCCTGATGGATGGCGAAGAGGCAGGGCACGCCACGTCCACGCTGAAACTCGCGGCGGACGAGATCGCCGGGCCCCTTGGGGGCAACCAGCAAAATGTCGATACCCTCAGGCGCATCAACGCGCCCGAAATGCACGGTGAAGCCATGGGCAAATAAAACCGCATCGCCGGTTGAGAGATTGGGTGCAATGTCCTCGCGGAAGACTTGCTCGTGGGACATGTCCGGCGTCAGAATGGCGATCAGCGAGGCTTCGCGTGCGGCGTCCGCAGGCTCGGCAATGCGCAAGCCGTCCTCGGTCGCGCGTTGTGCGCCCTTGCCGCCGGCGCGAACACCGACCACCACATTGCAGCCGCTCTCTTTCATGTTGAGCGCGTGGGCACGGCCCTGACTGCCATAGCCGATAACGGCAATGGTTTCGGCCTTGAAGGCGGTCGTGTCGACTTCACCGGCGGCCCGGCTCATGGCTGTTTGGGGAGCGGAATGCTGGGCGGTGGTTGAGGTGGTCATGCGAAGATCTCCTGATCGGATATAGTCTGTTGTGAGGGTGATGATTGTGGACGAGCGCTGGTCACGGCTCCGGCGGATGCGGACGAGACCAGACGTGCATATTTGTCGAACACGCCGCCCATTTGGTTGGGCGCACGCGGGGTCCAGCCGATGCGGCGAGCAGCGAGATCGGCATCTGTATTGATGGTCCTGGCACCCACGTTGATGTGGATCATGTCGCCAGTCTCGATCAAACCAATGGCGCCGCCGGCAACGCTTTCAGGCGCGACATGGCCGATGACAAAACCCTTCGAGGCGCCGGAAAAGCGGCCATCGGTGATCAGGGCGACGTCTTCGCTAAGACCCTGGCCGACCAGAGCTGCGGTGACGCCCAGCATTTCGCGCATGCCGGGACCACCGCGCGGGCCCTCATTGCGGATGATCATGACATCGCCGCGCTCAATGGTGTTGGCCTCGACCGCGGCAAAGGCGTCTTCTTCGCATTCGAAGACCTTGGCTGGCCCGTCAAAGCGTGTGCGGGCGTGACCGGACAGTTTGAGGACCGCGCCCTCGCTGGCGATTTCGCCATAGAGAATGCGGAAGCCGCCATCGGGTTTTACGGGGTTCTCGATGCTGCGGATGACGCGCTGGCCGCGGGATTCTTCCGCGTCAGCAAATTCCTCAAACAGGGTTCGACCGGTGACGGTGGGCGTGTTGGTGAGCCGTTCAGCCTGCATCAGTCGCTGGCCAAACAGGCGGGTGCCGCCGGCCAGGAACATGTGATGGGCGAGGAAATTTCCACCGGGCTTGAGATCAGTGATGACCGGCGCTGTGGCGGATATTTCATCAAATATGTCGATAGAAAATTCGACACCCGCTTCTGCGGCGATGGCGGCCAGATGCAAGACAGCGTTGGTCGAACCGCCACTTGCTGAGGCCGCTATCGCCGCATTTCGCAGGGATGCGGGGGTGATGAATTGGCGGGGGCGCGTGTCGGATTTGACCAGATCAACAACCAGCTGGCCGCACGTCGCGGCGGCTTTTGCTTTGTCGGGGTGCGGGGCAGGAATGTCGTTGACCCCCATTGGGGACAGGCCCAGCATGGACAGGATCATGGCCATGGTATTGGCGGTGAACTGACCGCCACAAGCTCCGGCCCCGGGGCAGGCGGATTTCTCGACAGCGGCCAATTCATCATCGTCGATTGCACCACACGCATGGGCACCGACAGCTTCGAAAACATCCTGGATTGAGAGCTCCTGACCGTCCTTACGGCCGGGCATGATCGAGCCGCCATACAGGGCGCAGCCAGGCAAATCCATGCGGGCCAGGGCCATCGCCGCGGCCGGGATCGTCTTGTCGCAGCCGGTCAGGATTATGACGCCATCGAGACTGTGACCGCGCACGGCCAGCTCGATCGAATCGGCGATGACCTCTCGGGAAATCAGGGAGGCGCGCATGCCCTGCGTGCCCATGGAGATGCCGTCGGAAACGACAATTGTGTTGAAATCAACGGGAATACCGCCGGCATCGCGAATGGCATGGCGAACAGGATCAGCCAGTTCGCGCAGATGCATGTTGCAGGGGGTGATGCCCGTCCAGGTATTGACCAGGCCGATCATCGGCCGGGAAAAGTCCTGGTCGGTCATGCCGGTGGCGCGCAGCATCGCTCGCGCCGGTGCCCGTGCAGGGCCGGCCGTGATGTGGTCTGAATTTTTGATACGCTGTGTCGACATGGGATAATTTCCGTGCGGCAAGCACGAAAAACCCCGCTTCGTTTCCGAAGCGGGGTTTTTCGTCTCTGCCGTTGTTGAGGTTATTCCTAACTGGCAGGTGCGAGTTCCGCTCCGGGTATGGTGGTAATAATCACCACAAGTACGAGGACGAGAGCTAGAATGGACACAAGTTTACGCGCACGATCGAGCACTCGCTCACCCTTGAGGGTGGCGATGGCTGCGGCCGGTTTATTGTGTGCGCTAAAGGTCATGATGTCCGTCAAATTTTTTCTGGCCGAACCGTGACGTCACTTATCTGGGATTGCAAGTGCAATTGTGCAACAATTGTGCCCTATTTGTCCGAAAGCTTGCTATACAAGCAATAATCGTTTGCAGTTAGGGCCAGGTCGGCATGGCATTGCGGTTGCAAAATGGAACGGGTCGGCGATGTTCAAGCGAATAATCTGGCTCACCTTTGGAATGCTGGCACTGGGGCTGGCGATCCTTGGTGCCATCTTGCCTCTGCTTCCCACGACCCCGTTTTTGTTGCTGGCGACCTATGCTTTTGCCCGAAGTTCAAAGCGTTTGCACACCTGGTTGACCGAACACCGAATATTTGGCGGACTAATCCGAAACTGGCAAAAAAATGGCAGTATTGACCGCAAAACCAAACTCATTTCGGTATCTACAATGGTGGGTTTGCTGGCGTTGAGTTGGGCTCTGGATGTCCGTCCCCTGGTGTTGATAATCCAGGCGGTCGTGCTGACGTGCTCGGCAATTTTCGTGCTCACGCGGCCCGACGCGGAATTGGATCAACCCTAGACCAGTAATCCGTCCAAAAGGGTGTTGGGGCGTGCATGCGGAAATACCAGTTGGTCCAGATCGTCCGGTGCAATCCGCCAGTGTCCGTGCAGCACGCCCTTGAATAGCGCGTTCAGGTCGTTGACGGGCATCAGGTCACGATCATCGTGAAGTCGCGAAAGACCGGGCCAGTTTCCAACAAGCCTGCCACCATTAACCGCACCACCGATCAGGAAGGCCGCGCTTGCGGTGCCATGATCTGTACCGGCGGCTCCATTGACGCGGACCGTGCGACCAAATTCGGTGCAGACGATAATCGCAGATTCTGACCATTTTTGCTGTAACGAGGTATGCAGGGTTTCGATGACACCATCGAGTCCGGTAAACAGGTTTGCCAGTTGTCCTGTCATCGATCCCTGACCGACATGGGTGTCCCACCCATCGAGCCCGATAACCGTGAGGTCCGGGCCTCCAGGCGCGGCCATAAGTTCTCCGGCGGCCTGGGCGATGACGCCCCAGCTCTGGGCTCCGCGACGGCGTCGGCCCGCCATTCCAGACACCATTTCGCCGCCCATCGCGCCTGCGATTTCGTCGGTTTGCAGGGCGCGCTGCAGGGACATTCCCAGGCGGGCATCGTCCGCGTAAAGATCGATCAGACGGGTGAGTGTATCGTCGTCGGCATCTGGCAAGACGGACGGTGCCCAGGTGGATACTGCCGCATCGCCGCGCAAAATTAGCGGCACTGACTGTCCAATTCCAACCCCGGTTTCCGCTGACGGGCCGATAACAGACAGGGCCCGGTTGAGCCAGCCATCGCGTTGGGAGGGGCTGCCGGCCTCGAGCTGGTCCTGGCCATCGAAATGAGAGCGGTCTCGATACGCGGTCGAGCAGGCATGAAGGCCCAGCGCATCGCCGTTTCGCCAGAGGCTGGCGACATGGCCGAGATTCGGGTGAAGGCTGAAACCGTCGCCGATATCGTGACCTTCATCGAGGGCGAGAGACCCGCGAAGCGAGTGGTAGCGGCTGTCGCCAAGCGGGGCGATCGCGGCCAGCCCGTCCATAGCGCCGCGCAAGATAATGACGCAGAGTTTTTTGCC
>Ga0315338_1001748_pt1 | contig 24845 bp, 14 predicted proteins | sample ASW8metaG_FD_204518 | JGI IMG/M metagenome (GOLD analysis project Ga0315338, IMG submission 204518) | Ammonia-oxidizing marine archaeal communities from Monterey Bay, California, United States - ASW #8 | ecosystem: Environmental > Aquatic > Marine > Coastal | place: USA: California | collected... | reverse complement strand
GCGAGTGGATACGGACCTGCTCGACCAGAAGGGCCTTTCCATCACGTTCCATGAAGACGCCGTCAAGGATGCCACCGGAAAGATGGTCCCGACCGTCGATGGGCATCTCCGCTTCGCCGATGCCTGGGAGCTCTTGCCGTCATCGCCGCCCGAAGAACAGGTCGAGATGTACCGTGAAGATTTTCGGGCCGGCCGAAAGGGGCCGCTCGCAGCTTACCTACCCCACGTTTTCTACAAGGGTGTTGTGGAAGAGGCTGCTGTCAGTAGGGAAGTCTTCGTCTGGGATCCAACGTCGAAGAGTTGATCTGAGCGACCGGAGGGTGAGGTACTGTTTCCCGGCCGAGCGTTCCCAGTCAGTCAGATCGTGTAGACGCGTGGAATCGCCGAGTTCGGCCGCTGTCAGGTCGTCGCCGCGGTTCTGCCGTCGCTAACGTCTCGCTTCCTCGCGGTAAGCGTTGACGACCCCACCGACAAGAACGGCAGTCTCCTTTTGCCCGACACTTTCTCGACTGTTTGACCTAATGGTCATTTCCGGCCCGGATCATCTTCGGCGCACTCTCCTAACATCATCCAGGTACTCCACTTAACTTTCACCACCGTTTTCGGGCCATGGTTGTAACCCAGTTCATCGTACTCCGTTTCGAAAATCAGTTCGATGGATGGATCAACCAGATCTAAAACTGGATCCCATCGTGAATAAGCGGACGTCCGCGGAGTATTCGAGAGCAAGGATCGCAGATCCAAGAGAGGCAGTTTCAAAATTGAGATGGGAGGCCCGGAACGATGTCACCTCTCGAGATTGCCGCGGCCGTGGTCGCCGTTCTGAGCGTACTTGCTATTCTCGTTTTCTGGATCACTATGATCCGAGACTGTTGGCACAGGACTTCGCCAGGTAGCCGTGAGCGCTATGTGTGGTTGCTCATTGTCATCCTGGGGAAGCTCCCCGGTGCGATCGCCTACTTTTTCCTGCGCGACCGTGGAAAGCTTCCAGGAGGGCAGCACCGGGAACTGATTCCTTAGGGAGAGCGTCGATGGCGGATCTCAGCTTCCCTCTGCCTGAATAGATCCTGCGCGCAGGACCGGGACGACGGCGAGCGAGTTGAGGCGAGACGCAAGATCGACGTCCTCAGCGAAGCCCTTCCCGATCAGCTCGACACCACTTCCACAAGCAGCGAGTGTCGCGGGCAGATCTGGCTCTGCTTTGCGATAGGCGGCGATGGCGGTCTGAGCTTCTGGGGAGGGTGTGCCCGGTAGGTTGGCGAGGATGGCGCCGGCGCCGATCAAGTCTTCGATTGCGACTCGCAAGGTGTCGTCCTCCCAACGTTCACCAGCGGCGATGACGGTAATGGCTCGGGTTGGCTCGGCTAACGAGGCGATCGCCGCGGCATCGGCGACGGCGGCGGCATTGACGAGAGCGCCGATGTACACTTCGTCTGGCGCGGCGGCTGTCACGCACCTGGCGCCGTTCAGCGAGGGCAAAACGAGCCGCTGCCCTGCGGTCACCGATTGCATGCTCGCTGGCGAAAGCGAGATGCCCGCTTCGCCTCTCCGCACAGCGAGTTCCGCGTTCATCTCGGCTGCTACGAGTTCGGCTCGATCCCCCGGCGCGACTGGGAAGATCGTGGCACCGCGAGACGTACCGATCGCGATTGTCGTGGAGAAGCTGAGGACATCGACGACGATGAGGATGGTACCGCGGCTCGCTCCACGTTGGGCGCCATCACGTCCCCAGTCGAATCGAAGGTCGTTTTGGAGTTGATTGTAGTGATCGGGATTCATAGCCTGACGCTAGCACAATTGGCAGGCGGATTCGCCGCCCCGGGAGGGGCACGAGTCGAAGCTGAGTGGCACTACTCTCGTTCGCCTGACCGAATTCGTCGAGATTTTGGACACTGCCGGGCGATCACCCGCTAGAGTCACTGGATGCAAAGTGAGCCCACTGATCAGGACAGTACTCCGATAAGCCCGGTTGCGACCCTCGTCTGGGCCGCGACGACAGCCTCCTTTCTCGTCTCCCTGGCCAACGTTTGGTGGCTTGCAGAGCAGATCGGAATCGGGAGGATCCGCGATCTGACGCCGTACTGGATCCTCGGGCGGCTCTTTCACTATCTGGATCTGCCTTTTTTCCTCGCCGGACTCGATGTAGCAAACGCACACTTCGACCTGTCCCTGACCTATCCGCTCCTTCAATTCGTTTTCGTTGCGATTGTCGCGAATCTGGGCCTGGCTCTCGTGACGGTCCTGGTGCCCCTTTTGCTTGTGATGTACGTCTCCCGGAACTTTCGGCTCAACGACGCCCATGAGGCGATCCACTGGTTTTGGGGAAGCTCCTTTCCGCTCGGTATGTTCGTTCTCTTTCTCCATCCCGCGATTCTCCGACCGATTCACGTGGCATTCGAAGGCAAGCAGAAGAGCCTGGCTCTTGGTGTTGCCATTGTCGTCCTTTTCGTTCTTTGGCTGCTCCTGGCCGTGTTGTTGAGGGGGAGAGGACAGGCGGGACGCTTTCTTCGCTGGGCCGGTTGGTCTGCTGCCGGCCTTGGCTTCGCTGCCATGCTCGTGGCGGGAGGTGCCCGTGGGCTTCAGGCAAAGGCTCGAGCCGATGCGGCACCGGCAGTCGATCAGAGTTTACCCAACATCCTGCTTGTTTCGATCGACTCGCTGCGGAGGGATCATCTTGGGTGCTACGGGTACACTCGGGATACCAGCCCTTCAATCGACGGGCTGGCCAAAGAAGGGACGCGCTTCGAAGTCGTGGCAGCTCCGAGTTCGTGGACGTTGCCGTCGCACCACACCCTGTTGACCGCGTTGCCCCCAACCGAACACGGCGTGATCAACGATGGAATGCGCCTTTCACCCAAGGTTCTCAGCCTGCCTGAGGTCCTCTGGAGAGCGGGGTACTCCACGGCAGGGTTTATCTCCGGCCCCTATCTCGATGCTTCATTCGGCTTCTCGCAGGGATTCGATCGCTACGATGACCACACTGTATCGGGAGCGGCTGGCGTGGAATCACACCGGGTCGTTACATCGCCTGGTCTCTATGACCTCGTCGACGGCTACTTGTCGGGCTGGGACGACGACGGTCGAAAACGACCTTTCTTCGTGTTCCTCCACATGTGGGACGTACACTACGACTACATCGCACCACCGCCCTACGACCGAATGTTCGATCCTGACTACGATGGGGCAATCGATGGACATAACTTCATTGGAGACCACGTCCACCCTGAAATGGACCGGAGGGATCTCGAACACCTCGTGGCTCTCTATGACGGGGAGATTCGCTATACAGACTTCTATCTCGGAAAGATCTTCGACCGCCTTCGCGAACTGAAAATCCTGGACGATACGATCGTCGTAGTGACCGCCGATCACGGTGAGGAGTTCTTCGAGCACGGCAAGAAGGGACATCGTGGCAATCTCTACGACGAGACTGTTCTCGTACCTCTTGTCGTCCGCTTCCCGGCAAAGGTGCCGCCTGGCTCGACTGTCGAACAGCAGGTCCGCCTAATGGACATAGCGCCGACGATTCTCTCTCTGGCTGACCTCCCAATCCCGGAGAGTTTTGGGAGCGTCCACGCCACCGGCACGTTAGCTGCGACCAATCTCAGTCCGCTCTTCACTCCGGGAACGAGCGAAGATCCCGAACCGCTTCCTGCGAGTGGAGATTTGGAAGGACGGATGGCCTACCTGCGGACTGATACCTCGAAGCTCATTCATCACTTCGAAAGGTCCCGTATTGACGAGTTCTACGCACTCGACCGCGATCCAGGTGAACAGATGGATCTCTTCACCGAAGACCCCGCCCGCGGAATCAAGGCACGTAAGGAGCTACTGGCTTGGCGGGCGCTCCACGAGGCCTCGCTCGACCGGGCCAAGCAAATGGTGCTGACCGAAGACCAGGAAGAGTTGCTACGGTCGCTCGGCTACATCCAGTAATCGATTTCGTCGACCAGTTTCCGATGTCTACTTGAACATGAACCGCGAGAGGAACACGCCGGCAGCGACGGCCGAACCGATGACTCCTGCCACATTCGGCGCCATCGCGTGCATGATGAGGAAGTTCTGCGGATCTTCCCGTGCGCCAACCATCTGACAGACTCTCGCGCTGTCCGGTACGGCCGATACACCCGCTGCCCCAATGATCGGGTTGATCTTGTCCTTAAGGAACAGGTTCATGAACTTGGCGAAGAGAACTCCGGCCGCTGTCGCGACACAAAAACTCGCCGCACCGAGCACAGCAATCTTGATCGACGCTGGAGTGAGGAATCGACTCGCATCGGTGGACGCGCCGACGCAGAGCCCGAGCAGGATCGTTACGATGTCAATGAGCGTGTTTCGCGCAGTCCGGGCGAGGCGTTCGGTCACACCGCTCTCTTTGAGGAGGTTGCCAAAGAAGAGGAATCCGAGCAAAGAGATGGCTCCAGGTGCGATCGATGCACAAAGGACGAAGGCGAGGATAGGGAAGATGATCCGGAGCCGTTTGCTCACCGGCGGTGATGGTTTCATCCGGATGAGGCGTTCTTCTCGCGTGGTCAGCAACTTGATGATGGGTGGCTGTATGACCGGCACGAGGGCCATGTAGCTGTACGCGGCGACGGCAATAGCGCCGAGTAGGTGTGGTGCCAGCTGCCCAGCCAAAAAAATAGCAGTCGGACCGTCAGCTCCACCAATGATGCCGATGGCGGCCGCGTCCTGAGCGGGGAAGCCGAGGAGTAAAGAACCCGCGAAGGTAAGAAAAATGCCAGTTTGGGCCGCCGCCCCAAGGAGGATGAGGCGAGGATTGGCGAGCATGGCCGAGAAGTCGGTCATTGCTCCGATCCCCAGGAAGATGAGGGAGGGATACCAGCCTTGGGTCACGCCAGCGTAGAGGATGTTGAGGACACTACCCGGCTCATAAATCCCGATGTTCATCCCACTGGCCAGAGGGATGTTTCCGACGAGAATCCCGAATCCGATCGGAACGAGGAGCAAGGGCTCGTAGTCTCGAGCTATCCCTAGATAGATGAATGTGCAGCCGACGAGCAACATCGCCATGTTGCCCCAGGCAAAGTTACCCATCAGACCGACTTGCAGAAAATCCCAAAAGACATCCATGACGCACCCCCGGTGATTGTCGCTCAGGCGAACTCGATGAGGGTCTGTGTCTCTCGCACGCTGTCACCGGCGGCCACGAGAACGGCCTTAACGGTGCCCGCCTGGGGGGCGGCAATGGCGGTTTCCATCTTCATAGCTTCGATAACGAGCAGAGCCTGACCCGCGGTGACGCTGTCGCCGGCCTGGACTTTCACCTGCAAGACCGTTCCCGCGATGGGTGATGCCACGCCGCCGGAGTCGCCGAGAGGGACAGGAGCGGCGGGCGATCCGGCTCCAGGAGACATTGGTGCTGAAGGTGTGACGCTGGCTGTCGTCGGCGAGAGGGAGGGGATCGGGGCATGGGTCCCGATCATCTCATCACTTGCTTCGAGAACCTCGACGTCGACTTCATAGGCGACGCCATGCACGGTGATCTTCAACTTCATCGGGTTCTCCCTCGGCAGCTGCACCAGCTGCCCTGGTCAGGCTATGAACGTTTTCTCCGCACGGTGTGCGAACCTTGAAGAATGAGTCGTCCTTGGGCGGACCAAGGTGTTCGCTTGCGCTTCGGCGACAAAATGCGGTGAATACGGCGGACCCGGAACCGACCCTGGACGACCGTTGCGACGGCCGTCGAGATCAGGACAAGAGTCGTGTTGTCTATGGTCGGTGTTCTCGCCAGGGCCGCCTCGTCGAGGCGACGTTCATGGTCCTGCCAGCGTCCGTCCAACTTTTTGAGCAGGGCGACGGCCAGGGCGATGAGAGCCAGGACACCAAACACGATCAAAACCCCGGCAATGGCCAGCGATCCCATTTCTGGAGAGATGTTTCCGCGCACTTGCTCTCCTACAACGGAATCAGACCGTGTTTCTTTTCAGGCCGGATTGCGCGTTTGGACTTGAGGATTTCAAGACTGAGAACGATGTAAGACCTTGTGTCCGCTGGCTCGATGACATCGTCGACCATGCCTCGAGCAGCCGCGACGTACGGATTAGAGAATTTCTCGGTGTATTCTGCGAGACGTTCTGCGCGCGCCACCTCTGGGTCTTCAGCCGCGGTGATTTCTTTTCGGTAGAGGATGTTGACCGCTCCATCGCCACCCATCACGGCGATTTCGGCGGTCGGCCAGGCGGCGACGCGATCCGCGCCCATGCTCCGTGCGCACATCGCGAGGTAGGCACCACCGTAAGCCTTGCGCACGACGATAGTGATTTTCGGTACGGTCGCGGCTCCGTAAGCGAAGAGCATTTTTGCTCCGTGCCTGATAATCCCGCCGTACTCCTGCTTTACCCCGGGCATAAACCCTGGCACGTCGACCAACGTGACGAGCGGAATGTTGAAGGCATTGCAGAATCGGATGAAACGGGCGCCCTTTCCCGATGAGTCGATGTCGAGTACCCCTGCCTTCTGCAACGGGTTGTTTGCCACGATACCGACTGTGGAACCTTCGATCCGCCCGAAACCGATGATGAGGTTGGGCGCGAAGTGGGTTTGGATCTCCATAAAATCAGCGCGGTCGACAACTCGGTTGATGATCTCGTGCATGTCATAAGCCGTCCTGCTACTTTCCGGCATCAGACTGTTCATAGTGTCGTCCGGGCCAACGACCTCGTTGTGCTGATCTTCGAGGAACGGTGGGTCATCTGTATTGTTGCTCGGAAGAAAACTGAGCAGACGTTTGGCGATCTCGAGCCCCTCGCCGCCGCTTTCCGCAACGAAGTGAACCACGCCTGAGTAGTGGGAGTGACTCTGAACTCCGCCGAGTTGTTCTGCCGTTACGTCCTCGCCGGTGACTTGTTTGATCACGCTCGGCCCGGTTATGTACATCTGGCCTTCGTGTCGGACCTGAATGATAAAATCGGTCAAGGCCGGTGAATAGGCCGCCCCGCCCGCACAAGGGCCACTAATCACGCTGATCTGAGGCACGACTCCCGAGCAGAGGATGTTTCGGTAGAAGATGTCACCGTAACCTGCCAGAGAGTCGACGCCTTCTTGGATTCGGGCACCGCCGCTGTCATTGATAAAAACAATCGGGTCGCCCGTTCGAATCGCGTCGTCCTGGAGGTCGCTGATCTTCTTGGCGGTGGCTTCGCCGACGGCTCCACCCGCGACGGTAAAGTCCTGACTGACGGCGTAGACAGGCCGGCCGTCGACAAGACCATAGCCCGTGACGACGCCTTCACCTGGCAGATCCTTGCCCTCCATGCCGAAGTCGGTACAGCGGTGGCTCATGAACGGATGAGTCTCCTGAAACGTGTCCGGGTCGTAGATCTGCCCCAGTCGCTCCCGGGCTGTGCGTTTGCCAGCCGCATGCTGTTTGGCGATCCGTTCTGGGCCGCCCCCTTGATAAAGGTGGGCCTTGCGTCGCCTCAGGTCTTCGATTCTTCGGTCGACCATGGTTTTCCTATCTGAGAGCGAGGTCAACGAACGCTATAGGTCGTTCTCTGACCTAGCCTGGGATCAATGCTTTTGCCCGCTGACTGGAAGACAGCGCCTTTCCTATCCAAGATATTATTTATCGCGCGGGGGTAGAAGATCGTCAAGACCGTAGTATCCACGCAAGCTGCGGGACTCTGCGTACTCGGCTCCGTAGAACGGCGCAGAAGACTTCGCAAATCTGCGCCTGTGATATCTAGCTGTTCTCTTGAGGGCGTCCCTTGCGTTCGTCGTCTGGCTGGTGTGAGAGCATGGCCCGGGCTATGTCACCGGAGTGCGAGTTTATCTTCCGGAGCGCATCCATCAGGGCGAGATGTATCTCACTCGTTGCGACTGACTCCCTGACGTCACCGCCAACTCTCTCGAAGTGGGCGTGACGATAATCTGCCTCCAGGGCGACATACTTGGCCTGCTTGTCCGTGATCTTCTGGGCAGTTTCGAGACTGTTCTCGCGAAATGCCTCCAAACTCCGGGAAATCTGTTTGAGCGTCTTCACGTGGTAGGCCTCGACCTCGTGCCTTCCAGATTCGGAGAAATCCACACCCAAAGAGATCTTCTTCAGGGCGAGTGGGCGTAGGTCCTTGTCGATGACGTCAGCGATGAATTCGTAGATGGTCACGACATGCATCATCAGGTAGACCTCCTCGGTCTGCTTCTCGCTGATGTTCTGTTTTCCGATGTCGATGAGATAGGCCGTGATTTCGACTTCCAAGGTATCGACTTCGTCCTCGCGTTCGTGCAACTCATCGAGGACTTCGATGTTGCCGTCGACAAACGGTCGAATCGCGTCGGTCGCCATTTCCCGAACTGTCTCGCCCATCCGAAGGATCTGGACTTTGGCCAGATTGAGGGCCAGCGTGGGAGTCTGCAACATGCTTGGCTCGAGAAAACGCGATCGATAGCGAGACGGGCCAATGTCGGGGATCTCGGGAAGTAGACGCTCAACCAGGCGACCAAAAAGTGAGGTGAACGGCAGGAAGACCAAGGCCAGTCCGACGTTGAAGATTGTATGAGCGTTCGCAACTTGTCGAGGAATGAAGCGAGCGAGCTGATCCGGATCCGACGCATCGAGAGCGCTTCCGGGCGAGACCGAACGCACAAGATCGGCAAAGGTGGGGATCCAGAAAACGACGAGCAGAACTCCTGCGGCCTTGAAAAGCGTGTGGGCGAGAGCGACCCGCTTTGCTTCCCGTCCGGTGTTGAGGCTGGCCAGAGCCGCCGTAATGCAAGTGCCGATGTTGGCTCCAAAGATAAGGGGGATTCCAGCATCCAGAGTAAGAAACCCCTGCTGGGCGAGGACGATGATGATGCCAGTAAACGCGCTCGAGCTCTGAATGAGGGCAGTTGAGGCGGCCCCGAGGAGGATTCCAAAAATAGGGTTTTCCAGGTTGGTCAGCATCGTGAGAAACGGTTCGTAGGAACGCAGGGGAGTCATGGCTTGACTCATGATAGACATGCCAAAAAACAGGATCCCGAAGCCAAGAAGGACATTCCCCAAATTCCGCATCGAGTCTTTCTTTCCCAGGAGTTTCGTCGCGAAGCCGAGGGCAATCATGGGAAGGGCATAGTCGGTCAGTTTGAAAGCGATGAGCTGAGCGGTGATCGTCGTACCGATGTCGGCTCCGAGGATGACTCCGAGGGTTTGTCCAAACGTCATGAGCCGGGCTTGAACAAAGCTGACGAGCATTACGGTCGTTGCACTGGAACTCTGAATGACCGTCGTGACGAAAGCGCCAACAGTCGCTCCCAGAATTCGATTTGCGGTCAGTCTCCCCAGGATACTCCGCACCCGACCACCTGCGCTCCGTTGCAACGACGAACTCATGATGTCCATGCCGAAGAGGAAGAGCCCGAGTCCGCCAGCCAGTCCGAAAATCATGAAGAGGGCCCAGGAAGACTTCCGGACAGGAACGTGATAGATAATGCGTCCGTTTTCCTGGGACGACGCAGCAATCCGGGCAACAAACGTGTGCTCCGAGGCATCCTTTCCGGTTTGAAACGATGCAATCGCCAAACCCGACGAATTGGTGACGTGTGTTCCGAGTTTTGCCTCGGAGGGTGCGACCTGCTCAAAGACTACCGAAGTCCCGGAGACAGGATGGCCATTCCTGTCGACGACTCTAGCCCGCAACTCTGCTTGCTGCTCGGTGAACACTGAGGTCCGGTTGCCAGAGATGCTGCGCCCCCGGTCATCCGTCGGATGGGTCAGTTTCAAAGTGGCGAGTGGCGGAGTCGAACCAGCCGGAGGAGGTTCCTGAGCCGTGGCGGTAGAGAAACTAGTGACGGCGAGGGCGATCAGGGCCCATCGAAAGCGGCTGAGGCCCCAAACGAGGACATTTTCCAAAATCTGAATCAAGACCCCTCCGCGTGGCCCGTGCCAGGTCGATGCCTGTTCTGTTCCCTGGGTTTGAAATCGTCATTTGTTGCCGTGTACTTCAGACCCACCTTACCTATTTGTGTACTCGAGCAGTGACTCTAAAGACCTTGTCTTCGATACACGGCAAGAGCGGAACCGTCGAGGCCGGACTGAGATGGTGAATCCTTTGAGCGGGCCTGATAGTCTTTCCTTTTCCTTACGTGCTCGTTCGTGTCTTGATGGGAATCGAGTCTCGTTGGAGGCCTTTGTGCGATGAACTCCACTCCTAGATTCATGTTTCGCGGTGTTTTTCTCGTTCTGGTCCTTGTGATTCTGGGTCAGGCTCTGACAGCGTCGGCCCAGTCGAGGCGAAGCGTCTCTCCTGTGTCTGATCCGAACAGCGGTTTGTTGATCGGCACTGTTTTCTGTGGCCCAGACTCCCTCATCGCGGATGCTCTGGTTCGAGTTGTCGGCCAAAACGCGGCCGAGCTGACGGGGCCGAACGGTCGATTCGACATCCGAGACCTGCCCATGGGCTCGTATTGCATCGAAGTGGAAGCTCGTGGCTTCAAGATGGAACGCCGCAACCATGTCGAAGTCCTACCCGGTCAGACCGTGGAATTGATGATCGAGTTGTTCCGACGCGACGATTCGTGGGAGGGGGAAGATCGCGACTGGCAGCGTATCTATGAACTCGAGGGGGACGGCCAACGTTTCCTGGGTCGTGTTCCCATCCCGCAGAACAAACACGCGCTTTTAGTCTCGTACCTCACCGACGGGGAAACCGACGCTCCTGTCGCGGATGAATCCTTTCATCAACTCAAGCTCAGGGCGCTCGGGCACCCGCGTTCTGAGCTCAGCTACCTCGTATCTTTTGACCTGGTCACAGACAAATTTGCGCCGGGAATCGGTTCACAGATCGATCGACTCCGGACGGGAAACTGGGCGATGGGGTCCTCGAGGCGTGAGAGCCAGGAGATCCGTTCGAGCCTGACCTATTCTTTCGCTCACAACCTTGCGGGGTGGCTGGATTTCGGGTGGGAAGACGCCACGACCGACCGGTACTCGCATCTTTGGAGTCGACCAGGATTTGTCCAGACATTCCTGGATACAACGCAGACAGGCGACATCGCGATTCGGCGTGGTCGTTATTCCGCCTCGCAAGTGGATTCGACCTACCAACCCTGGCTGCCCCACGAACACCTTCCGAAGGAAGAACTCCAGCATCTCGAGCTGAGCGCGGGATTTGATCACAGAGTCGACGATCGATCTCGCTATTCCTTGCGGGTGGAGTTTGCCCAAACAGAATTCGATGAGCGAGTTGGAGACAAGAAGGCCTGGCAGTACGAAGGCGAGAGGCAGTTCGATTTCTGGTTTAACTACACAGATCGCGAAGCTGAGCCCTTTTTCGTGATTGCAGGCGACTACCCACGGTTAGCGTGGGGAGAGAGCTCTCAGATTTCCGTTGAGCCTACCTTCCGCCACGGCTACGGAGAGGAACTCCTCGAAGTGGGGGGCCGGATCACGGTGCGAAAGCAGGAGTATCATGAAATCCTCCGTCCCTACTTGACCAACTCCGAAGGTAGAATCGGTCTCCCCTTGACCGACGTCGACGAGACGCACCCGCACTATACGTTCTTCGCGACTAAACGAGCCGGTGCGGGGGATTGGGGAGTCGAGGCCGGATTGCGGTTTGACAGGTTCCACATAAACGAGTTCCTTCCGATCGAGATCGAGATGCAGGAGCTTCAATCGGAGTGGACTCCGAGCTTCGGTCTGTTCTTTGAGCCACATCCAGAGGCTGGTCGCGTTTCCCTGAGTTTCCGTCGCGGGTATCGTCTGCCCACCCCGACTTACACCTGGCAACGGGATCAATCTCGGATTGGAACCCGGTCGCCCATCGATGCGAAGACCGAGGCTGAAACCTTTCGAAGCTACGAGATTCGCTACCTCTTCGATCATGGGAACGGCTCGGTCTCTCTGACCGGCCTCCACGAAGACGTGAGTGGACAACTGTACAGTGACAGATCGCCTTCTTCCACGACGACGAATCGGGCCTTCGAGATCGAGGTGCTCTCACCCTTCAAATCGTGGATCAGTGGATCGATGCGCTATCGACTCGCCGATTCGGTGACCGGATCTGGTCAGGTACTCGACCCGAACGTTCCAATTTCCGACCTTTCTGAACGGTCGACGGATTGGGACGTGCGGCATCGGTTGCGCCTCGCCGCGCAGGTCGGAGAACCAGGAAACTGGGCGGCTGAGGCGATCTGGCATCACGAGAGCGGGCGTCCGTTCACCAAGCGACGTGTTGGCGAGAGGCCATCTGCGGTCGAGACGGGTCGACTCCCGTCGACGAAGACGTTCGATCTACAGATGAGCAAGGTGTTGCGATCATCGACTCCTCAGATCCGACTATTCGGTGAGGCGCACAACTTGTTCGATTCGAAGAACGTCGCCGACGTTGCTCCGCCGGTCTGGTTGTATCCCCCGGGGTACGACGACACCATCTACGAGAAATACTTCACAGAGACCGGAGGTTTGGGAGGCGCACACTGGGCGGATGATCAGGACGGCGACCAGATTCGCGATTTCACCCCCGTGAACGATCCCCGAGTCTTTGGAAGCCCGCGATCGCTCCGGCTCGGATTGGCCGTGGACTTCTAGGTGTACCGCCGGGGGGCGGTTCTCGCGTCGACCGCCCCTTCCCGGTCAGATGTGCTCTAGCGCTGGCAGGGTCGCTCTTCAGCGCCTACCTCGATCACGCCCTTGACGTCCCCCTGGAGTTCATACGTCTGTTCGCGTGACTGGAGCTGGGTCACTGCCCAGGCGTAGTTGCCGAACTGGAAGATTTGGCGATCCAGAGAAACCAAACCGTCGCCCCCCACGACAAGTTCCTCACCGCCCGAACTACTTGGTCCCGATACTTCGATCGTCAAGAGCGCACCGGCCACGTCAGGGCCTTCCACATGAATGCGCAGACAGATATCGCTCGACCCTCGGGAGTGAGCGACGCCGCTCTCGAGAAACTGGATCGAGGCCTTGGCCTGTTGTGGGCAGGGATTCGGATCGCAGGCTTCGCCGTCGCCCAGGTAATCGCCGCCATTGGTCGAGCATGCACTGGCCGTTTCGACATCGCAGAACCCGCTGGCGAAGCAACAGGCGCCAGTGCCGGGCTGTGGACACGGGTTGGGATCACAATCGGTGCCGTCCCCTTCGTACTGACCATCAGCGCTCGTGCAGTCACTCGGGGATAGGACCTGACAGGCTCCCTCCGCGAGACAGCACGCGCCCGCTGGCGGCTGCGGGCACGGATTCGGATCGCAGACTGTGCCGTCGCCCTGATACTGTCCGCCGTTCGTTGAGCAGGCACTGGCGGTCTCGACGTCGCAGAATCCGCTCTCGAAACAACAGGCACCATTCCCGGGCTGTGGACACGGGTTCGGATCACAAACCGTACCGTCGCCCTGGTACTGACCATCGGCGTTGGTGCAGTCGGTCGGCGAGAGGACCTGGCAGGCCCCTGCTGACAAGCAACACGCGCCAGCTGCTGGCTGTGGACACGGATTCGGATCGCAGACCGTGCCGTCGCCCTGGTACTGACCATCGGCGTTGGTGCAGTCGGTTGGCGAGAGGACCTGGCAGGCCCCTGCTGACAAGCAACACGCGCCAGCTGCCGGCTGTGGACACGGATTCGGATCGCAGACCGTGCCGTCGCCCTGGTACTGACCATCAGCGTTGGTGCAGTCGGTCGGCGAGAGGACCTGGCAGGCCCCCGCTGACAAACAACACGCGCCAGCTGCTGGCTGTGGACACGGGTTCGGATCGCAGACGGTGCCGTCGCCCTGGTACTGACCGCCGTTCGTCGAGCACGCACTCGGGGTCTCGACGTCGCAGAATCCGCTCGAGAAGCAGCAGGCGCCGCTTCCTGGTTGCGGACACGGGTTCGGGTCACAGACCGTACCGTCGCCCTGGTATTGACCATCGGCGTTCGTACAGTCGGTCGGCGAGAGGACCTGGCAGGCCCCTGCTGACAAACAACAGGCGCCAGCTGCCGGCTGTGGACACGGATTCGGGTCACAGACCGTACCGTCGCCCTGGTACTGACCATCGGCGTTGGTGCAGTCGGTCGGCGAGAGGACCTGGCAGGCCCCTGCTGACAAACAACACGCGCCAGCTGCCGGCTGTGGACACGGATTCGGATCGCAGACCGTGCCGTCGCCCTGGTACTGACCACCGTTCGTCGAGCACGCACTCGGGGTCTCGACGTCGCAGAATCCGCTCGAGAAGCAGCAGGCGCCACTTCCTGGTTGCGGACATGGATTCGGGTCACAGACCGTGCCGTCGCCCTGGTACTGACCGTCGGCATTCGTACAGTCGGTCGGCGAGAGGACCTGACACGCGCCCGCCGTCAGACAACAGGCGCCGGAGGCTGGCTGTGGACACGGATTCGGGTCACAGACCGTACCGTCGCCCTGGAACTGACCACCGTTCGTCGAGCACGCACTCGGGGTCTCGACGTCGCAGAGTCCGCTCGAGAAGCAGCAGGCGCCACTTCCTGGTTGCGGACATGGATTTGGATCGCATGAGGTACCGTCGCCCTGATACTGACCGTCCGCACCCGCGCAGTTACTCGGGGATAGGACCTGGCAGGCACCTTCGGCGAGACAACACGCGCCTGCCGCGGGTTGGTCACAAAGTCCAGGCGAGCAGGGAGTGCCGATGCCGAAGAACTCTCCGATACAGGAAGATTCCCGTAGAAATTCGCAGCGGCCGGAACTGAGGCAACAGGCGCCCGCGAGGGGATCCGTACATGGCGACGAAAAGCAGGTCGTGCCGTCACCGAGATAGGTTCCACCGAGCTCACGCGTGCACCGACTTTCGCTCCGGACCGTGCATTGCTCGTTCGATTTTCCCCAGCAGCATGCACCTTCGGGCGGTTGCGGGCAGGGGTTCGGTTCGCAAACTGTGTCTTCACCGAGGAAGTTCTGTGTGCAGGTGTCCTCCAGGGTCACGCTGCAACTACCATCGGGGTCGCAACACGCACCGGGCCGGGGGCAGACGTTGGGATCGCAGGACGTTCCCTCACCCTGGAAGTTTCCGTCGCAATCCGGCTCGGTTCCGACCTGACAGCTTCCGTCGCTGCCGCAACAGGCGCCCGGGATGAAACAGGGATCGGGATCGCACGCTGTCCCCTCACCGAGAAACTCGCCATCGCACTGTGCGCTAAGGAGTATTCCGCAGTCTGTACCGATACAGCAGGCACCGGGCTGCGGACAGGGGTTCGGCTCACAGCTCGTGTCGTCGCCAGCGTAGGTACCGTCGCAGTTCGCCTGGACAGTAACGACGCAGCTCCCATCCTCGAGACAGCATGCCCCGCTCGGGGCCGGACAGGTTTCGGTTCCACACGGAACGCCTGCGCCTTGCCATTCACCGTCCCCGCTGACGCAAGCAGCAGAATCGGCGACCACGAAGCATTCGCCCTGTACGCAGCATGCACCGGGTTGCGGGCATGGATTCGGTTCGCAGGCTTGGCCTGAGCCGAGCCAGGTCCCGTCGCGCTCTGTGCATCCGGCCGCGGAGCGAATCGAGCACTCTCCGAGTACACAACAGGCACCGACGGGGTCACCGACCACTTGCACCGTGATCTCCGCCTCTTTCCCTAGCGCTTTGGCTCTGATGCGGATCTGACCGGGCTTGTTCGGTGCTGTGATCGTGCGGGTTCCGATTCCTGTAGGGTTCAGTTGGATGACGACAATCTGGGTCTCAACCCAGGTCCAGACCCACTCGTTCGAGGCCGGGTCGCCGCCGATTCGGCGGATGAATATCTCTGCATCGAAGGACTCCCCAGTCTGGACCGTCGCTGGGGCCTCGATCGTCAGAGTTTCCGCCGGCAGTCCCCAAGTAAGATCACGGAGGCAGTTGACGCCCCCACGTTCGACGAGCTCAGCGACGTTATTGGAGTAGCTCTCCACGTCCCCGCGAAGAGGTGCGCCCGTGCCCACCCGTCCGAGTTCCATTTCTACACGGCGGGACATCACCCGTTCGAGCACAGCCGCCATGAGATCGTCGTCATCGTCTTCCGCGCACCCGGTGCGGGACATGATGATGTGTCCGAATTCGTGCAGCACGGTCTCGGATCCGCTGCCAAGATTGAACTCGGCACCGACGAACTCGCGGTCCTTCAACGCGGTTACGTGTCGGCTGGCCAGAACCATGTGGTTGAACCCATCTGACCAAAAGAGGATGCCGCCGTTATGCCAGGCGCCGTTCCAAAAGACCGAGTTGTCCCAGAGGAACGTGGCGCCGTCGTTCGTACCCTCAGGAAGTCCGCCCGGAAAATTCGCCTCGTCGTGAAACCGGGTCGACGCCCAGGCATTGCGAAGCTGGCCCACGTCGAGTCCCGTTGCCTCGATTGCGTCGATCAGTTCTCCGACAGCCGCCTTGAGGTCGGCGTCTCCCTCCGAAGGCTCGGTCGCCGGACGCAGGGGAGCGATCCGGGCGTTTGTCCCGCCATCATCGATTACGTAGAACCGAAGATCTTCGGGTTCGAGTGCAAAGGGCCGACGACCCAAAGCGGCTTCGTCGATCTCTGCGCGCACGAGTTCATAGGAGCCCGCCTCGCTTTCGAGGAGGGCACGAAGATCGGCCTCCAGTGTCGGCAACGCGACGGGGTTGATCCGGCCGATGTATGCGTCGATCGAGTCGGCCAGGACGGCAGTGGAGTGAGCAGCCAGGCTCGTACGGAGGTCTTTCGAGACTTCCAGCTCGAGCACTTCCGGGCCGGTTGGGACCTGCGGCTCTCCGTCGTCTGACGAACTACAACCATAAGAGATAAGAGCCGAAACCAGTACGAAGATCAACGTGGACACGAAAGCAGAGCGGAGTTCGAGACGCATTGAGGTTCCCTCTCGAGGTGCGCGGCGCGAGTCGGCACATTTGTTGGAGACGCGCCGCTGCGACACTTCACCTGAAACGAGATCGCGCCGAGTCTAGCATGTGGTGTCACTTTCCTCGCGCCAATTTGTCCCGTTCGAGACGTAGTTGCCTCCCTGGCGCAAGCAGGATCGGAGGGCCGATCCAGCCTTGAACCAAAAAATTCAGAGAATTCTTGAACGCTCCCCGCTGCGGCCACGTCGTTCTGCACGAACCGTTTCGTCCGGAGAGTTGGACAGGATTGTTCGACGGCATGAGGCTCGAGAGCTTTCACGACCTATTCGTGGCTTAGGGCAGGTTGTTCTTTTCTTTTCTGCAACCCTTTCGTCCTCTCGACCGTCTCATCTCCGGAAACTACGATCCACCAGGGCCCCGAGCCACTCGGGGGCCCTCATGTCAGGAGCCAGTAGATGCAAGTCCAGACCGGGTCGAATCGCAAGCCCAATGCGCCCAGGCATTACAGCCTCGTCGCGATCGCCTCCGCCGTCACCTTGAGCGTTGTGCTTCTCTGCAGCGGAGGGGCAACAATGGCGATCGCTCAGACCGGTGGTGCAACGACTAAGCCAGTCCACGCATTTCGCCTCTCCTCCCCGGTTAAGGTCGACGGCGTCCTCGACGAAACAGACTGGACGCGCCCAGCCAACAATGGGCTTATCCAAAACGAACCAAACAACGGCGCCGAACCTATCCATTCCACAGATTGGTGGATCGCCTATGACGATGAGGCTCTCTACGCGGCGTTTCGGCTTTACGACAGCGCGCCCGACTCGATCGACACCTCAGTTGCTCGTCGTGACGCTTCACTCCTGACTGACGAAGTCTATCTGGAGCTCGATACGTACAACGACGATCGAAACGGCTACATTTTCGTGGTCGGCGCCGGCGGGTACCTTCTCGATGCAGTGATGTACAACGATGGATCGTGGGACAATTCCTGGGATGCCGTCTGGGTGACAGAATCTCGTGTCAACGAAAGCGGTTGGAGCGCCGAGATGCGAATCCCCTTCTCGCAGCTCAACTTCAAGCCCGAAGACGAACAAACCTGGGGCGTAAACATAGTCCGTAACTGCAAGCGTCTCCAATCCACAGACTACTTGTTTCATCGTCCTCGGAACGAGTCCGGTCACGTGAGCCGTTATCCCGATCTCCTCGGATTGAGCGGGATCGAGCCCTCGTCGAACCGCGAGGCACGAATCCACGGTGTCAGCAAGGGAGAGTTCCTGCAGACGAACGAGGGCAATCCGTTCAATGATGGTTCTGAGTATGGCTACGACGTGGGCGGAGATGTCAAATGGGGTCTGACAAGCAACCTCACACTGAATGCTACCGTCAATCCCGACTTTGGTCAGGTCGAGGTCGATCCTGCCGTTGTGAATCTCTCCGATTTCGAGACGTTCTTTCCGGAGAAAAGACCTTTTTTCGTCCAGGATGCGAATATTTTTCGTTTCGGTCGTGATGGAACGAACAACAATTGGAACTTCAACTGGTCGGACCCAACCTTGTTCTACAGCCGCCGGGTCGGGCGCTCTCCCCAACTCCGGGTCAACGGCGATGCGGACCACCGCGAATCGCCCAGCGGGACGACGATCCTTGGCGCCGCTAAGCTGACCGGAAAGATCGGCAACCTGTCGATCGGGGGGTTGACGGCCGTCACGGCGCGGGAGCATCACGAGATGTCCCTCGGTGATAGTTTCTACAAGGAGCTCGCCGAACCTCTCACCAGCTATAGCCTCCTTCGGGCGAACCAGAGCTTCGACGACGGAACCGGCTCTCTCGGTCTCATGCTGACGGGGACGGAGCGTGATCTCAGCGACGAGAAGAGTCGGATGACCTTGGCACGGAGGGCCTATACCGGGGGAATCGATGGGTGGACCTACCTCGACGATGGCCAGAGATGGGCCATGCGCGGATACGCGAGCGGAAGTTGGGTCAAGGGTGATGCCGCGGCGATCGACCGGAAGCAACGGTCCTCCCAGCGATACATGCACCGACCCGATGCGACTCACTTGGACTACGATCCGGCCCGAACAAGTCTCGGTGGTTGGTCGTCCCGGATGATGCTGAACAAGCAAAAGGGCGACTACATGCTCAACACAGCTCTCGGCGCTACCTCTCCCGAGTTTGAGATCAATGATCTCGGTTTTCAATCCCGCGCTGACGTTGTCAACTACCACATGGCCTTCGGACGTGACTGGAGCGAGCCCCGTGGGATCGTTCGCAGTCGCAATGCGAATGTTTCGACCTACTGGACCTGGGATTTTGATGGAACCCGGACCGGTGGTGGGATGGGGGCGAGTGCCTGGACCCAGTTCACGAACTACTGGTCCGTTAACGCGAGCGTCTTTTACAACCCAGAGCGAAACAGCAACACCATCACTCGTGGTGGGCCTATCGTGCGGCTACCTATCAATCGAGAATTCAATCTCGGTTTCTCATCGGACTCACGTAAGTCATGGCGAGCCTCAGCACACGGTGGAGCGAGTTTCGGTGGGCCGGAAGCGGCCAGCGCCTGGGGCGATCTGAGCTTCTCGGTCAAACCGTCCAGCGCTCTCTCTCTCTCGCTCAGCCCCGGCTACTATTGGGACCATTCGACGTCGCAATATGTGACGCGGGTCGAGGACGCCACGATGGCAAGTACCTTCGGGAATCGATACGTCTTTGCCGATCTCGAATACACCGAGGTGTCTGTCAGCACACGCATAGACTGGTCGTTCTCGCAATGGCTGACCCTACAAAGTTATGTCCAGCCTCTCGTTGCGGTCGGCGACTACCGCGGACTGAAGGAGTTTATCGAGCCAGGTACATTTGAATTCAACGAGTACGGAGAAACTGACGACTCATCGATTGAGCTCAACAGCGAGACCGGCGCGTACGAGATCACGCCGAGTGGTGGTGGAGAGGAATTCACCGTTTCGGATCCGGACTTCAATTTCAAGTCACTTCGGCTGAACATGGTGCTTCGCTGGGAGTACAGTCCGGGATCGACGTTCTTCCTCGCCTGGACCCGGAACGGAACGAACTTCGAAAACCCAGGGAGATTCGATCTGAATCGGGACATCGGAGATCTGCTCGAGGCACCCGGAGACGACGTGGTCTTGATAAAGGTCTCTCGGTGGTTCGATTTCTAGGGACGCGGAACTGCGGAAGCGCGGGTTCGACAAAACGTCTCAGACCGAGAAACGAATCTCCATTATGTCGCCATCCTGCACGACGTAGTCCTTTCCCTCGAGTCGATAGACACCGGCCGCCTTTGCCGCTTTTTCGTCACCGTGTTTCTCCAGATCGGCGAAGGAAATGACTTCAGCGCGGATGAACCCGCGCTGAAGATCCGTGTGAATCCGACCTGCCGCTTCCGGGGCCGAAGCGCCGGTCCTGACCGTCCAGGCACGGCATTCATCTTCACCGGCGGTGAGAAAGCTAATCAGTCCCAGGCTGGAAAAAGCCGATTGGATGAACCGATCAAGCGCAGGCGTTTTGATCCCCATTTCGGCCATGAACTCGGTGCGATCCGCTTCGTCGAGGCTCCCGATCTCCGCTTCCAGGGGCGCTGAAAGCGCACAAAGCTCGTGGCCGGCGCGCTCGCAAGCGGCTACCAGGTCCGATGGAGGAGGGGATCCCGCGGCGTCCTCCGAAGTATTCGACACCACGAGGACGGGTTTGAGGGTCAAGAACTGATATCCTCGCAGCCGTCCCTGCTCCTCCAGGCTCAGGTCCATCGTTCGCAGGGGCAACTCGGAGTCGAGGTGCGCTTTGAGCCGATTCATCATAGCCATCTCGGCTTCGCCTTCCTTGAGGCCCCTGGTGCGATCGGCTACCAGTTTTTCAAGACGACGATCTACCAGATCCAAATCGAAGACCACACAAGCCAACTCTAGCTCCGACACGCCATCGACACTCATGTCGCCCGAAAAGTGATCGAGGACGAGAGCAAGACCTTCGCAGTTACGCAGATCCGGGAGCGCGAGCAATGCAGTGAGATTGGCTCCGGCGTTTTTCGGATCTGCGCCCAGGTCGGTAAACTCGAGAAGCGTCGGAGTTGTCTTTTTGGGCTGATACTTCGAGCTGAGCCAATCCAGGCGAGGGTCCGGAACGGCGACAACTGCTTCGTAGTCGCGCTTTCCCTTGCGTGATCCGGTTCCGGTCATGAGGAGATTGAGCAACGAACTCTTGCCACTCTGCGGATTGCCGATGATTCCGATCATGGATGGTATGCCTTGAGGCGAAGGAGTGTAAAACTGGATCCAGAATACGATTGGATCATTGTGGGCAGGAAGATAGCAGCGGAGGTGCCCATTTGCAAACGCCGTCGAGACAGACGTTGTTCGATTGGAGTTGTGTCTAGTTGCGGGATGTCGACTGACTTGATGTGTCGAGCAGCAGGCCCAACGAATTCACGACCAATCCTACGCTTCCGGTCAATCCCACGACCGGATCGCCAGTTCCGCCGAGCTCTCGGACCGTTAGCCCCGGTTGGAAGTCACTCGTCCATTCGCTCCAGTAGGCGTCCCTCATGTCCACATCGCCGTCATCAATACGGGCGAACCGGACACGAAAGGTGTGAGCGTGCTTGTCGACCTGAACTTGTATCCCGGCGACAGCGTAGTCCGGTCTGGCCAGGATGGTGTGGTCACCGTCCCGAGGGGCGTCACGGTCAAACACTCCGCGAAGGTCCTTGGAGATCCGAACGTCCCATTGCCATTCCCGATTGCTGTAGGCAAATCCGATGAGGGGGCGCCGGTCCGTGTGATAATGCACGAAGTCGCCGCTGAAGTCCTCGCCGGCACGAGCCGTTTCTTCCAGGAATTCGAGATCCGCTGCTCCGAGAGAGCGCACATATCTCTCTTCCGATTCGTTGGGGCTTTCTTTCGCGGAGTTGGCCGAACTCGATCCGGAGGTCCTGCCACCGACGAACCCAGCGATGAGGAGGAGCGGAACAAACAAGGTTACGGGTCCCCAGGATCGCCAAGTGACAGGATTCCCTGGGCCGGGGCGAGGTGGTCCCTGGCTGGAACGCCAGAAATAGGCGGTCGCTAAACCCAGTTGTATGACGAGAACGACAAGGACCGGGGCAAAAGCGACCTGCGCTGTTGTTACGCCGGGGCCTTGAAAAGAGCCGACCTTACCCTTGAGTACAATCAGGCTGACGATTGCAAAAGTGGAAAACGCGGTCAGAAGACGAGAAAGGAACCTGTGCCTCGGCGGGCCCGGTGCCAGCAACCAAGCTGCGACACCGAGAACGACCGACATCAACCCGAAGGCTTGGAAGGCCCCGATCGCGATGTGGCGGACGAAAATTGAGTTGACGCAGACGGCTTCGAGTCCGGCCGCCGGTGCGGCCAGGCAGTAGAGCAACCATGGCCCGAGCTTGCGGAGGGCGTTCGGAGTCGCGGATTGCTGCGCATTGCACCTGTCTTGCTCCATGACCGTTCCTTTGGCGAGATGCCTTCAGTGAGATCGAGATTTTCTCACTAAAGATCGACCAGGCCGACCGAAACGTTGAGCCTAAACAAGCTGATAGGGAGGGGCCGTGACGGCTGCTGCCGGTGTTTTCCTGATCGGACCGCGGACGACCCGGAGTCTTACTTCACCAGGAGCATTTTCCTACTCGCAACGAGGTTGTTCGTTCGAAGGCGATAGTAGTAGACGCCAGCGGTCACTCGATTCCCCAAACGATCGCGACCATCCCACTGCACGGAGTTAGCCCCGGCCGATCCGGTTCCCTGGTACCGCGTAATCTCCCGCCCCGCGGTGTCGTAGATCACGATTTGAACGGAATCTTCTGCAGGGAGGTCGAAATGGATCTCCGTGTTCTGGACGAACGGATCCGGAACGGTCCGGAGCCCGAGATGGGCGGAGGCGAGCTCGCCTTGATCGAGCCCAGTCGTCTCACCCGCGTCCCAATAAATGTCGTCCAACCCAAACTCACATTGGGTTCCATTCTCTTCGAGGATGACGAAAGCATAGCTGAGCATTCGGAGATCGATGGCGATTCCCCGAAGAAGGCTGACTGGAATCGAGGCCTGTCCCCATTCCCCGTCTCGTTCGAGTCCGTAGATAGTCTGAAACGCTGGGAACTGGACGTAATTCTGATTGCCCCAGGTATCGATGACTCCGATCTTAAAAGTGACGTTCCCGGGAATCTTGATGCGGAACTTGAGGTCACCTTCTCCGAAATCGAACAGATTAAGAGGCTGAATCGACATGATTCCGGCCCCAAACCAACCTCTTCCCGTCGTTTGCCATGAGATACCGTTTGCGCCTTCATAGGGTGGAATCGAGCCGTCTGTCAGCGTTTCTTCCCAGACGTAGATCTCTGATGTGACGCCAGCTTCCAATCCACCCTGGGTTGGAGTTTCGTCAGTGTAGATTCCGAAGGCTGATCCCTCGGGCGCTGGCGGGCCGAGGTGAACCTCACCCTGACCGTTCCATTCGTAGACGCGAATGTAGTCCACGTACATTTCCGCGGGCAGAGGCATGGAGACGGGTGCCCCGCTTCCCGGATCACCGAGGTTGTAGACATCTGTGAATGCGCCACCGAGAGCGAGGTTTGCGATCAGATAAAAGGGAGCTCGAAACTCGTCGGATTCGCTGTCGATGGGGAAGGGGAACTCGTAGAGGTCGTGTTCGCCGTCGTCATCTATGACGGTGAAGCGGAGACTGTTCTCATCCCAGTACGTTCGATAGGTCAAGAACCGTTCGATGAGATCCTCGTCGTGGTTGTAGTAGGGACGGCAATAGACATCGTCTGGATCCCAGGACAGACTGGCCGCGCCTGATGGATTCTCCGGCGTGACTGCGGCATCCGAGTAGAAGATCGCGTTTGCACCGACGGCTTCGTTGACGGTCGAGTTGTTCGCGCCATTTCCACCGTTGTGTTCGTCGTGGAGGTCGCGGAAGGCTTGCTGCGATCCCATTTCCATCATGTCGATCTCACCGCAACGGGGCCAGGCGTAGTTCGCCGAACCGAGGAGCCATACCGCAGGCCAGCCACCGAGGTCGAGGTCAGGGACCCTGACGCGAGTCTCGATCAGGCCGTATCTGATCGCAACGTGTGACTCGCTCGAGACCTTCCCCGACGTGTAGTTCAAAGGGTTTCCCCATTGATCGATTATGTCTGGACCGCTCTCCTCCTGGATCGTAATGCGCATCGCGGTGTTTCCCGGTTCTCCCGGAATCGTCGCAATGACTACGTTCTCTTCCTTGTAGAATTCCAACTCCCCGTTGCCCCAGCCCCAGGCTCCGTTACCCGTCAGCTTGATCCAGTTATCCAGGTTGTCGAAATCGTCCTCCCAGAGTAGGGCACCAATCTGAGCCTGAGCGCTGCTGGCAGAGAGGATCACTATGGCAATGAGAACGAGGAGCTTCTGCATGTGGTTCCCCCTGGGCAGATTTCCAATCAACGATGCGGGCTCTGGGAACACCGGAGTTCTTGAGTACGCCTGGCTTTCGAGGACGATGCTCATTTTAGAGTATGTTCGGTGGCCGAACAAAGTAAATGCCAAAAATCGGCGGCTGAGCGGTCACGAAAATCGTCGGTACGCCGAAGAAGTCCCAGACCGTCCGCGCAAGCGCGGACAAGATGATCGGTTCCGTTTGCAGGAGAAGTGCCGAAAGACCGAGGAGTAGTCTTGGAGGCCTGAGATAGAAATGGGGTGACTGTCGGTGATAGGTTTCGAAGGTTCATCCCCGGTGTGCAAAGAGGAAGCAGTTCTAAGCTGATCGATGCTCTGGCGAAAGTACTCGTGGATTCTGAAAGAGTTCGAAGTCCGTGCGCCTGGTACTCACGTCCGATCGCGCGGGGAGATCAAAACCAATGACGCCTGCTTTGGATCGGGATCGAGTGAGTTGGGCTGCGGTACTCGCGGTCGTCGGCCTCACACTCCTTTTTCGACTTCCCTGGATCGACGTGCTGGGACTACACGGCGATGAGGACATCTCGACGCTGGCGGCGCGTGGGATCGTGGAGTCTTCGGTTCCGCGGTTACCCTCGGGTGGGCTGTATCTGCGAGCTCCATTTTATTCCTATCTGATCGCTCCTCTCGTC
>Ga0315338_1001747_pt1 | contig 24845 bp, 33 predicted proteins | sample ASW8metaG_FD_204518 | JGI IMG/M metagenome (GOLD analysis project Ga0315338, IMG submission 204518) | Ammonia-oxidizing marine archaeal communities from Monterey Bay, California, United States - ASW #8 | ecosystem: Environmental > Aquatic > Marine > Coastal | place: USA: California | collected... | reverse complement strand
GAGTCCGCGACGGAGGAAGAGCCGGAGGCTGAGTCCGCCGAGGAGCCCGCGACGGAGGAAGAGCCCGCCGAGGAGGCTGCGACGGAGGCTGAGCCCGCCGAGGAGTCCGCGACGGAGGAAGAGCCGGAGGCTGAGCCCGCCGAGGAGCCCGCGACGGAGGCTGAGCCGGAGGCTGAGCCCGCCGAGGAGGCTGCCGAGGAGTCCGCGACGGAGGAAGAGCCGGAGGCTGAGCCCGCCGAGGAGCCTGCCGAGGAGTCCGCCGAGGAGCCCGCTGTGGAAGAAGAGGATCAAAAATGATCCAGCCGCAGACGCGCTTAATCGTGGCCGACAATTCAGGGGCGAAGCAGATCATGTGCTTCAACATCCCTGGTGGCACTCGCCGACGCTATGCTCGCGTTGGTGATGTGATTGTCGCCTCGGTGAAACAAGCTCAGCCCAACAGCGCTGTCCGGAAGGGTGAGGTCGTGCGCGCCGTAGTGGTGCGCACCACCTCCATCACCAAGCGTCCCGATGGCTCGACCATCCGTTTCGACGACAACGCAGCGGTGATCCTGGGGGCGGCCGAGCTGCCCCGTGGCACCCGTATCTTTGGTCCAGTGGCACGCGAGCTTCGCGAGCGCAACTTCATGCGTATCGTCTCGCTGGCACCGGAGGTGCTCTGATGGCGGCCCGACTGAAGCGCGAAGACGAAGTGATGGTGATTCGCGGGCGCGACAAGGGCAAACGCGGCAAGATACAGCATCTGTTCCCGGACAGATCCAAGGCCCTGGTCGAAGGCGTGAACATGGTCAAGCGGCACCTCAAGGCAGGTGCCGAGGGCGCGCGGCAGGCGGGCATCATCGATAAGGAGATGCCAATCGACGCTTCCAAGTTGATGCCGATCTGCCCGTCGTGCGACAAGCCGACGCGTGTCGGCTTCCGGGTTCTCGAGGACGGTACGAAGTCGCGTGTGTGTAAGAAGTGCGAAGGGATGTTCAATTGATCGCCGACGACGAGCAGGAACAGAGCGCGACTGAGGGCGTCGAAAAGGCCGCTGCGGAGCCCCCGGCGCCTAAGCCGCGGGCCGCGCGTGCGCCTCGGAAGGCTGCATCCGGTGCGGCACGTCCCGCCCGTGCCACCGTCAGCCAGACTCGCACGCGAACGGCTGCGGCGAAGGCAGAGGCCTCCGCCCCGGCAGACACTGGTGCGGACGCCGCCGCCGCGGCACCTGCTCGTACTCGAACGGGTCGGGCCGCGCCGGCCAAGCGCAAGAAGCACGTGGTCGAGGTTCGTCCGCTCCCGCGCCTGATGGCGCGTTACCGTGACGAGATACGCGGGCAGTTGATCCGGGACTTCGGGTATGCCAGCTCCATGGAGGCACCGAAGCTTCAGAAGATTGTGCTCAACGTGGGGCTTGGCGAGGCACTGACCAACAACCGCGCCATGGAGACGACGCCCGACCACATCGCGGTGATTAGCGGACAGAAGCCGGTCATCACGAAGGCTCGGCGCTCGGTTGCCGGCTTCAAGGTGCGCGAGGGGCAGTCAATCGGTGTGATGGTGACCATACGGGGCCGGCGAATGTACGAGTTCTTTGATCGCATGATTAGCATGGCCTTGCCTCGTATCCGGGACTTCCGGGGCATCTCGCGCACCAGCTTCGATGGCAACGGCAACTACTCGTTGGGTCTTCGTGAGCAGATCATGTTTCCGGAGATTGACTACGGGTCGGTCGACCGCGTGCGTGGCTTGCAATGCGTGATTACGACCACGGCGAAGACGGACCCGGAAGGTTTTAGGCTGCTGGAGTTGCTGGGAATGCCGTTCGCACGAGAGGGACAGGCGAGGTAGGCATGCACGCGGCACAAGCGGCGTGCAATTGATGGTTGAAAGAAGGGGAGTAGTGGCAAAGAAGAGCAAGATCGCCAAGTGGAAGCGGCCCCCGGCCTTCAAGGTCCGGGCGATGAACCGTTGTCAGCGTTGCGGCAGACCGCGCGCGTACAACCGATTCACCGGGCTCTGCCGGATTTGCTTCCGTGAGCTTGCACTCAGTGGCGCTCTGCCCGGTATCCGCAAGGCGAGCTGGTAGGAGGACGCCAACGATGCCTGTGACCGACCCCATCGCGGACATGCTCACGCGGATCAGAAATGCACAACTGGTGCGGCATCCGCAGGTAGAGATGCCTGTATCGAAGACCAAGGTTTCGATCGCCGAGATCCTCAAGCAAGAGGGCTACATCGGTGACTATGAGGTGGCGAGCATGAAGCCGCAGGGGACACTGCGACTGCGGCTGACATACTCGGAGCGCCGGGAGCCGTCCATCTCCGGCCTCAAGCGGGTGAGCCGGCCGGGCCTCCGCGTGCACGTGCAGCGCAAGGAGGTCCCCCGGGCCTTCGGCGGGGTGGGTATCTCGATCGTCTCGACGTCCCAAGGGATCATGACCGGGCTCGAAGCCTACCGTAAGGGTGTTGGCGGCGAGCTCATGGCATTCGTCTGGTAGGAGCGACACTGTGTCTCGCATCGGCAAGAAACCGATTCCCATCCCTATGGGCGTCTCGCTGGACGTCCGGGAGGCGGAGGTGGTCGTCAACGGGCAACGCGGAGAACTCCGTCAAGCGGTGGACGCGGACATCGTGGTTCGCGAGGAAAACGGACAGATCATCGTGGAGCGCCCAAGCGACGACCGCCGGCATCGCGCGCTGCACGGCCTCACACGCGCGCTGATCGCGAACATGGTTACGGGGGTGAGCGACGGGTTCACCCGAACGCTTGAGCTGGTCGGCTACCGGGTTCAGGCTCAGGGCGAAGGGATCAACCTCCAGCTGGGCTTCAGCCATCCGGTCGTCGTGGATCCGATGGATGGAGTCACGTTGGAAGTGGAAGGTAACAACCGCGTCCATGTGCGCGGGATCGATAAGCAGATCGTCGGGGAGATGGCAGCCCGCATCCGACGCATCCGCCCGCCCGACCCCTACAAGGGCAAGGGCGTTCGGTATGCAGGGGAACAGTTGCGGCTCAAACCTGGCAAGTCCGCCGCAAAGAGGGCGTAGCAATGGGTAGGATCAAGACGGCAACGGCCGCGCGGCGAGTGCGGCATCTCCGGGTCAGGCAGAGGGTTTCGGGCTCGCCGGCCCGTCCACGGCTCAACGTGTTCCGGAGCAGCAAGTACACATACGCCCAGGTCATCGACGACGCTGCGGGCCACACGCTAGCAGCCGCGAGCTCCCGCGAGCTTCCGGCGGATGCGTACGCGAAGACGGACGCCGCGCGTGAGGTTGGCAAGCTGGTCGCGGAGCGGGCGAAGGCCCAGGGCGTCAAGCAGGTGGTGTTCGACCGGGGTGGCTATCAGTTCCATGGCCGCGTGAAGGCGCTCGCGGATGCTGCCCGAGAGGAGGGCCTCGAGTTTTGACACAGATGAATCGGGACCGGGGATCCAACGACGGCGGGGAGTTCCAAGAACGAGTGGTGCAGATCCGGCGCGTGGCGAAAGTCGTCAAGGGCGGCCGGCATCTCACGTTCAACGCGATGGTCGTCGTCGGCGACGGCAAGGGTACGGTCGGCGCCGGCCTTGGCAAGGGCGCGGCGGTGCCGGATGCCGTGCGCAAGGGCACGACCATTGCCCGCAAGGACATGGTCAAGATTCCGCTGCACGACAACACGATTCCCCATTCGGTCAGAGCTCATTTCGGGGCGTCGATGGTACTCATCAAGCCGGCGCAGCCCGGATCGGGCGTCAAGGCCGGCGGAGCGGTGCGGGCGGTCATGGAGGCAGTGGGCGTAAAGGACGTGGTGGCCAAGGCGCTAGGCAGCCGCAACCCGATCAATGTCGTGAAGGCGACCATTGTGGGACTGCGGATGCTCCAGGGTGCAGACGAGCTTGACTCCGGCCCCTCCGCGATGCTCCCCGTGCTCTCGCCAGAGCGCCGTGGCCCGCTACGCCGTGAGGGTGGAGGCGGGTTCCGCGGCCGTGACCGGGATCGCGATCGCCGTCCGCCCCTAGGCGTGCGGCCACCTCGCGACTATGGCCCGCCGAGAGGCGTTGGGGTTCAGCCTATTCCTCCCGCCTCGCCCGCGGCAGAGCCTGGCAGCGCAGGTGCGAGCGATGGCTAGGATCAAGATTAAATGGGTGCGAAGCCAGATTGGCTTCGCACAGAAGCAGGGCCAGACCATCCGCGCGCTCGGGCTCAGGCGGCTCCAGCAGACGGTTGAGCACGACGACTCGCCCACCATCCGCGGCATGGTGCACAAGATTCGTCACATGGTGCAGGTAGAGCTGGCCGATCAGGAGGGAAGCTAACCCATGCAGGCGCATACCATTCGCCCGACGCGCCCGAAGAAAGACCGCAAGCGGGTCGGTCGAGGAAACGGCTCAGGCAACGGCACCTACTCAGGCCGTGGCATGAAGGGCCAGAAGTCTCGCTCCGGCGGCGGCGTGCGCCCCGGTTTCGAGGGTGGTCAGAACCCGCAGATCCAGGGTCTGCCGAAGCTGCGCGGCTTTCACAATCGGTTCCGCGTGGAATACCAGGTGGTGAACGTCGAGCGGCTTGGAGCGCTTCCCGAGGGCCTAAGTGAAGTGAGCGCCGATGTGCTTGCCGAGCTCGGCGTGATTCGTCATGCGAAGCAGCCGCTGAAAGTGCTGGGGGACGGCGCTCTGTCACGCCCGCTCCAGGTGAGGGCCAGCAAGTTCTCTTCGTCCGCCAAGGCCAAGATTGAGGCCGCGGGCGGCACGGTACAGGAGGGCTAACTTCGTGCGAGCCGGTCAAGCTACCGCACAGACGGGGCGCCCCGCGCTGATTCAGGCGATGATTGATGCGTACCGCACGCCGGATTTGCGCGGGCGGATTTTTTTCGTCTTGGCGATGCTGGTGGTGTTCCGGCTGCTCGCCCACGTGCCCGTTCCCGGCGTGGACCGCTCGGCACTGGGGAGCCTGTTCCAGGGCGGAGGCAACCTGCTCCAGTTCTTCGACCTGTTCAGCGGCGGCGGCCTGCGGAATCTAAGTATCGCTGCTTTGGGCGTGTTCCCGTACATCACCTCGTCGATCGTGATTCAGATTCTCGTGCCGGTCATCCCGCGACTGAGCGCCATCTCGAAGGAGGGGGACGCGGGACGCCAGCGGATCAACCAGTTCACGCATTGGCTCACGGTGCCGATTGCGTTCTTCTCCGGGTACGGGCAACTCTTACTCTTCTCGCGGTCGGGTGTGTTCAACCACCCGATCACGTTCGTTGGCACGGGAGCGCTGGAGACGATAACCATCGTAATCTCGTTCGTGGGCGGGACGATGCTGCTGGTGTGGATGGGCGAGCTAATCACGGAGCGCGGGATCGGCAACGGTATATCAATCATCATCTTCGGCGGTATCGTTTCGGGTCTGCCGCAATTGCTGGGGCAAGGGTTCCTAGCTCGCGACAACGCGGGTGGCCTGTTGCTGCTGGCCGTAATCGGCCTGTTGTTGGTGTTCTTCATCGTCGTGTTCAACGAGGCGCAGCGCCGAATCCCGGTGCAGTACGGCCGGAGCGTGTTCCGAGGAGGGCGGATGTACCGCCAGACGGGAGCGACGCACCTGCCGTTGCGCGTGAACTCGGCGGGCATGATCCCGCTGATCTTCGCGTTCAGCATCATGGTGCTGCCAGGGACGGTGGCGCAGTTCTTCGCGAACCCGTCGAGCACCAATTTCTTCGCGCGTGCGGCGCTGTTCGTGGCGACGACGTTCTCGCCGGCGTCGGTCTGGTACTGGGTGGTGGTGTTCATCCTCGTGGTGATCTTCACGTTCTTCTACACGTTGATCGTATTTCAGCAGCAGCAGCTGGCGGAGAACCTGCAGAAGAATGGTGGGTTCGTGCCTGGCATACGCCCGGGCGTGCCGACGCAACAGTATCTGAACCGGGTAATCCTACGCATCACGTGGGGAGGCGCGCTGTTCCTGGGTGCGGTCGCCGTGATGCCCTTCTTCTTCAGCCGCCTCACGGGTGTGCAGGCGCTGACGCTGAGTAGCACTAGCTTGTTGATCATGGTGTCCGTTGCGCTGGATACCATGCGCCAGCTCGAGGCTCAGCTGTTGATGCGGAACTATGAAGGCTTCCTCAAGTAGGCGACGGAGGGGGACTGAGAGCGCATGCGGGTGATTCTGCTCGGCCCCCCCGGAGCGGGGAAGGGCACGCAGGCAGGGCTGTTGGCAGGGAGCGTGAGCGCGGCCCACGTTGCCTCCGGGGATTTGTTCAGGAAGCATCTGGGCGAAGGAACGGAGTTGGGCAAGCTGGCGAAGCAGTATATGGACCATGGGGAGCTCGTGCCCGACGACGTCACGATCAAGATGGTGCTGGAGCGCATCGGCGCACCAGATGCGGCCGAGGGCTATGTGCTCGATGGCTTCCCGCGGACGATTGAGCAGGCGAAGGCACTGGACGCCGCGCTCGCTGGGCAGGCGCAGGAGATTGACCTGACACCGCTGATTGAGGTGGAAACGGAGGAGTTGGTGAGGCGACTCACGGGTCGTTGGATCTGCCGGGCCTGTCAGACGCCCTACCACGAGTTCTCGGCGCCGCCGGCGACACCCGGCGTGTGCGATGCATGCGACAGGGAGCTGTATCAGCGTGACGACGACAAGCCGGAGGTGGTGCGTGCGCGCTTGGAGACGTACGAGCGCCAGACCGCACCGCTGGTGGCCTACTACGAAAGGCAGGGGAAGCTGGTGCGAGTGGACGGCGAGCAGGCGATCGAGCGGGTGACCGCGGACCTGAGGGCGGCGCTTCGATGAGCATCTTTGCCGGGCCTTGTGCAAGCCGGTACAATTAGAGATTGCGGATGGAACTCAAGTCGAAACAAGTATCCATACGTAGGCTGAGCGATTCGCTCGGGCAGTCGACGATGGCATCTGGCATCACGGTCAAGAGCAGCCGCGAGCTAGACCTGATGCACGAGGCCGGCCGCATCACAGGCCTTACACTGCTGACGCTGCGCGATTCCATTGCCGTGGGCATGACCACGCGAGAGCTCGATGTGATTGCGGAGCGGCAGATTCGTGAGATGGGCGCTATCCCGGCGTTCAAGGGGTATGGACGCGCTCCAGGAAGGCGCGGGTTCCCCGGCACGCTGTGCGTCTCGATCAACAACGAGATCGTGCACGGCATCCCGGGAGACCGCGTGATTAGCGAGGGCGACGTGGTCGGCTTGGACCTGGGCGCGATTATGGGTGGCCTGTACGGCGACTCGGCGCTGACGGTGGCGGTCGGCGAGGTCAGCGACGACGTTCGCGCGCAGATGGAGACGGGCCGTGCCGCATTGTTCGCGGGGATCGCTCTGGTTCGCGCGGGCAACAGGATCGGTGATGTGTCCGCCGCGATCCAGGCGGAGATCGAACGAAGAGGGATCTACGGTATCGTGCGAGAGTACGTTGGACACGGCATCGGACGGCAGCTTCACGAAGAGCCGCAGGTGCCGAACTTCAGCTCCGGCGCACCTGGCGCGCTGCTGCGCCCCGGTATGGCGATCGCGATTGAGCCGATGGTGAACCTCGGCACCAAGGCCACGAAGGTGCTGAGAGACGATTGGACGGTGGTAACGGCCGACGGGCTGCCCTCCGTGCACTACGAGCACACGGTGATCGTCACCGAGGGTGAGCCGCTGATCACGACGAAGGTCGAATAGGCGCCGGCCTCACCGGCACTAAGAGGAGCAACGAGCGCACGCTCGCACATGGCAAAGAAAGAAAGCATTGAAGTAGAGGCCACGGTTGTGGAGGCGCTGCCGAACGCCACGTTCAGGGCGGAGCTGGCTAATGGCCATGCCGTCTTGGCACATGTGTCGGGCAAGATGCGGATGCATTTCATCCGCGTGCTGCCGGGAGACCGGGTCCTGGTGGAGCTGTCGCCCTACGATTTGTCCCGCGGCAGAATCACGTATCGATTCAAGTAGGCGGCCGAGCACGGCTGCAAGACGGTGAGAGGGGAGATTCGGGATGAGAGTCAGAGCGTCGGTGAAGCCACGATGCGATAAGTGCCGCCTGATCAGGCGGGCACGCATCGTACGCGTCATTTGTCCGAATCCCCGGCACAATCAGCGGCAAGGGTAGGTGAGTCATGGCACGTGTCGCCAACGTCGATATCCCCGATAACAAGCGGATCGAGATTGCGTTGCGCCGCATCTACGGGATCGGACCCACGCGGGCCCACCGGATAACCGAGCGAGCCAACGTGAGCGGCAACCCGAAGGTGCACGAGCTTGGCGACGACCAGCTCAGCCGCATCCGCGAGGTGGTCGACCGCGAGTACATGGTTGAGGGGGACCTTCGCCGCGAGGTGAACGACAACATACGCCGGCTGATTGACATCGGCGCCTATCGAGGCGTACGCCATCGCCGAGGCCTGCCGGTGCACGGTCAGCGAACGAAGACGAATGCGCGAACCAAGCGCGGTGGCCGCCGAACCGTGGCGGGCAAGCGCCGGGTGATGAAGAAGTAGAGTTTCGGCACCAGTATCGCGAGCAAAAGGAGCAGGAGTGGCAAGAGCCAACAGGACGAGAACGAGACGGCGCGAGCGGAAGTTCGTTCCGCGCGGCAAAGCGTTCATCATGTCGACGTTCAACAACACCCTGGTGTCGCTGACGGACCCGGAGGGGAACGTCATCGCCTGGGGCAGCGCGGGTGGCGTGGGGTTCCGCGGCTCGCGCAAGAGCACGGCCTTTGCGGCACAGCGCGTGTGCGAGACCGCGGCGCGCAAGGCCATGGAGCATGGGTTGCGCCAGGTGGAGGTCTTCGTTCGAGGTCCAGGAGCAGGCCGGGAAGCCGCGATTCGGGCGCTGCAGGCTGCCGGGATCACGGTGAACAGCATCCGAGACGTTACGCCAATACCCCACAACGGCTGCCGACCACCGAAGCGCCGGCGCGTATAGCGCGAAAGTAGAGAGATGGGCAGATACACAGGACCGGTTTGCAGGCAGTGCCGCCGTGCAGGAGAGAAGCTTTTCCTGAAGGGCGAGCGCTGTTACACGCCCAAGTGCGCCGTCGAGAAGCGGCACAAGACGCCGGGCGACCACCAACCGCGCAGGCGGCGTACGTCCGACTGGGGCATACAGCTTCGCGAGAAACAGAAGGCGCGCCAGACCTACGGCGTGCTGGAACGGCAGTTCCGTCGCTACTTCGCGGGGGCCAGGCGGCTGCCCGGGGTGACGGGCGCGAACCTGCTCCAGCTGCTGGAGCGGCGGCTCGACAATGTCGCCTACCGCGTCGGATTCACCGACTCTCGGGCGCAGGCGAGGCAGTGGGTCCTCCATGGGCACTTCACCGTGAACGGCCGCAGGGCGAGCATCCCGTCGATTCGCGTGAAATCTGGTGACGTCGTCGCGTGGAAGCCGTCCGCGAAGGACCGTCCCTTCGCGCAGGATGCGACGCGGTCGCTTGGACAGCGCACCATTCCGGAGTGGCTCGAACTGGATCGCACTGCGGTAACGGTGACGGTGCTCAGGAATCCCGAGCCGAACGACATAGATAGCAGGATCGAGACGCGCATGATCGTGGAGTTCTACTCCCGGTAGCGCCGGTCTCGAACGAAACGGTTGATTGGCTGGGGCCCGGGAGTGCCGGGCCGCCTACACGAAGAAAGAGCAGGCCATGCTGGATTTTGGATACGACGATCCGCGCGAAACAACCTTGGAGGCGGTGCCCGTGCCCGCTCCCACGGTTCGAGTTCTGGAAGGGGGCGAGACCCACGGGGTTTTCGCCGTGGAGCCGCTGCCTCGAGGCTACGGGATGACTCTCGGCAACCCGCTCCGGCGGCTGCTGCTCAGCTCCATCGAGGGCATAGCGGTCAATTGGGTCCGCATCGATGGCGTTGAGCATGAATACTCGACCATCCCATTCGTGAAGGAGGATGTGGTCGACATTTTGATGAACGTGAAGTCCATCAACCTGCGCTCGCTGAGCAACCGGCCCGGCAAGCTGCGCCTGGATGTGCAGGGACCAGGTGAGATCTGCGCAGGCGACGTGATGACGTCGTCTGATTTCGAGATCGTGAACCCAGAGCAGCATATCGCCACGCTCGATGGTCCCGACGCTCGGCTCAACATGGAGATGAACGTTGAGCAGAGCGTAGGCTACGGGCCGGCGTCCAGTGCCGACGGCCTGCCGATCGGGGTGTTGCCGGTGGATGCGATATATACGCCGGTGCGCAAGGTGAACTATACGGTGGAGCGCACGCGGGTTGGTCAGCACACGGACTACGAGCGGCTGATGGTGGAAGTCTGGACCAGCGGCGCCATCTCACCTGCGGAGGCGGTACGGCAGGCTTCGAAGGAGCTCGTGGAGCACTTCTTTCGGTTCTCCACGTTGTCGGAGACTGAGGCGCAAGAGGGGGACCGGCCGGCGTGGGCGGCCGCGATTCCGGCTTCGCAGTACAACATGCCGGTGGAGAGCCTGAACCTGGCCGCTCGTACGCTCAACTGCCTGAAGCGCGCTTCGATCCACAAGGTGGGTGAGATCCTGGAGCGCTCGCGCGGCGAGCTGCTGCGGATCCGCAACTTCGGCGAGAAGTCGCTGGAGGAGCTCGACCAGAAGCTCGGTGAGATCGGCATCAAGCATCCTGACTTCCAGAGCGTGGGGTCTGAGGACGGCGAGGGTGCCGAGGCGGCTGGTGCGGATGCCGACGAAGCCGCGGAGGACGCGGTCGAGACCGATGCAGATGCGGGGGCGGTCGCGGTGGCAATTGGCGAAGACGACGAGGACGAAGAGGAGTAGGCGCCATGCGGCACCGAGTAGCAGGACGCACACTAGGCCGCCGGACGGAGCATCGCGAGTCGATGCTGCAGAATATCGTGGCTGAGCTGCTGAAGCACGAACGGGTGACGACGACGGAAGCACGTGCGCGCGAGGCCCGCAAGCTAGCAGAGCGTGTGATTACCAAAGGGCGCACGGGCCGTCTGCACGACCGGCGCTTGGCAATGGCGCTGCTGACGGACAAGACGGCCGTGGGGAAGCTCATGGAGGAGATAGGCCCCCGATATGCCGATCGCAATGGCGGGTACACGCGGATTATGAAGCTGATGCCACGCAAGGGCGATTCCGCGCCCATGGCGTTGCTCGAGCTGGTGTGAAGCATAAAGTGGCCCGCCGAATCGCACTCGTGGTCGAATACGTTGGCACCGCCTACGCGGGGTTCCAGCGACAGGCGGGCTCCCCGACCATCCAGGCGGAGCTGGAGCGGGCCATCGAGCGGCTGACGGGCGTGTGTACGCGGATCAAGGCGGCGGGGCGAACCGACGCCGGCGTGCATGCGGTGGGACAGGTTGTGGCCTTCGACACGGAATCCAAGCTGGCGGTGGCGCGATTCGTGCGCGGGTTGAATCACTACCTGCCCGATGAGATAGCGGTTTGCGAAGCCCACGAGGCATCGCTGACCTTCGACCCGCGCCACGATGCGAGGGCTCGGGTGTACCGCTACGTGTTTGCTGAGCGCACGGTGCGGTCGCCGATTCGCCGGCGGTTCACGCATGCGGTGGGCCGGCGACTGGACCTGGAGAGCATGCGCGAAGCGTTGATCGGGATCGAAGGCGATCGAGACTTTGGCCCGTTCAGCGGGGCCTACCCGGCGCAGAAGAGCACGCGGCGGATGATGTACCGCACTTGTATTGAGCGGGTTGAAGGCGAAACCGGCCCCGAGGTACGTCTGGAGCTGGAGGCGACCGCCTTCCTGCCGCAGCAGGTGCGCCGCATCGCGGCGGCGCTGCTGCAGGTAGGCTTGGGGAAGCTGACCATCGCCGCTTTCCAGGCGCTGGCCGATAGCGGGATCCGGGGTGCTGCCGAGCAGGTGCTGGCGCCGAACGGACTGTCGCTGAGAGCAGTGAGATACGCCACCCCACTCGCTGGGGGCGAGATTGAGATGGACGAAGGATCATATGCAGCTGCAACGCGTAACCAAGCACACTAAGGGGGCCGACCTCGACCCCAAGTGGCACGTGATGGATGCCGACGGTGAGCGGCTCGGTCGGATGGCTACCCGCATCGCGGGGATCCTCCAGGGCAAGCATCGCGCCGACTACAGCCGACACCAGATCGTCGGCGACTTTGTAATCGTGGTCAACGCCCGCAAGATCGGCACGTCAGGGAATAAGCTGACGCAGAAGATTTACTACCGCCACACTGGATACATCGGGCACCTGCGGTCGCGGACGCTCGCGGAGATGTTGGAGCGATTCCCTGAGCGGGTCATCGAGCAGGCCGTCAAGGGGATGCTCCCACGCAACCGCCTCGGACGGCAGATGCTGCGTCGGCTGAAGGTGTACGCGGATGGCACGCACCCTCACGAGGCGCAGGTGAACTCAGGCACGGGCAAGGCGAAGCAGGCCCCCGACGCGCCCGCAACCCCACCGCGCAGGCGCCGGGTGGCTGCCTCAGCGGCGGCTGACGCACCCGTGGAAGAAGTCGCCGCCGCTATCGCCGCCCCCGAGCCGGAAGCGCCCGCGGCAGAAGAAGCGACCGCCGAGAAGCGCGCCCGGACGCCCCGAAGACGGCGCCCGCCTGCGGCCGCCAAGCAGGAGACCCCGGCCGAAGAGCCGCAAGGCGAGGGAGAAGACGCTTAGATGACGACGACTGAGCAGAACTACTACTACGGCACCGGCAAGCGGAAGTCAGCCATCGCCCGAGTGCGGCTCTACCCCGGTGGGTCGGGCACGATCGTGGTGAACGGGAAGCCCTTCGACGAGGCGTTTCCCTGGCTGGACTGGCAGAAGCGAGCGTATCAGCCGTTCGAGCGAATTAGTGCCGCGAGCAATCGCTTCAACGTGGTTGCCAAAATCACAGGCGGGGGCATCTCCGCCTGGGCGGACGCGCTGCGTCACGGCATCGCGCGGGCACTGTTGCTCGCTGACCCGGCCCTGAAGGGTGAGCTGCGCAAGAACGGCTTCCTGACGCGTGACTCGCGGATCAAGGAGAGCAAGAAATACGGCTTGAAGCGCGCTCGCCGAGCGCCGCAATACACCAAGCGGTAGACAGCCGGGGATCGTCGAATCAAAAAGGGGCCCGCCTGATGGCGGGCCCCTTTTTGGGGTTCCGTGCGGATAGCACGCTAGACGCCGGCGGACTCTCGCAGGGCGGTGAGGAGCTCGTGGACGCGTGCTGGGCTGTCGGCTTCGGCGTAGATGCGCAGCAGAGGCTCAGTCCCGGATGGGCGGATGAGCCCCCAGAAGCCGTCTTCGAGGAGATAGCGCACACCGTCGGTGGTGTCGGTGCCGGCGACGCGGAGTCCCGCGAGGCGCTCGGGAGGCTTGCCCGCCAGGGCACGCACGTCGGGCGCGCCCACGCCGGCGCCCAGGCGCACGTCAAGACGGTCGTAGTGGTGAACGCCGACCGTCTCGTAGAGCATGGCCACGAGCTCCGAGGGGCGTTTGCCGGTCTGCACCATGAGGTCAAGGAACAACAAGCCGCTGAGGATGCCGTCCCGCTCTGGGATGTTGCCGCGGAAGGCGTAGCCGCCGCTCTCTTCGCCGGCGGCTAGGGCATCGGTGGCAATCATGACGGGACCCACGAACTTGAATCCGACTGCGGTGACGTGTACCGGCACCTCGTAGAGGGCGCCGAGCTTATCAATCATGGCACTCTGGGTGAGCGAGCGCACCAGCGGGCCGCGCAGGCCGCGAACCTCGAGCTGATGCAGGCAGAGCAGCGAGAAGGTGCTGAGCGTGCTGATAAAATCGCCGCGCTCGTCCAGCACCCCGAGGCGGTCGGCATCGCCGTCGTTCGCAACGACAACGTCGAAGCGACCTTCCCGCGCGGCGGCGATAGACGGCCCTAGATTCGGTGCGATGGGCTCCGGCTGGGCCATGTCCGGGAATGCGGGGTTCCGCTCGCCGCGCATCTCTTCGATGCTGACGTTGCCGTTGCCAAGCGCCGCCTGGAAATAGCCCGCACCTGCGCCATGCATGGCGTCGACGCCAATGCGAAGGCCAGAGCCGCGTATGGCATCGAGGTTCACGACGTTCGCCAGGTTCCGTAGGTATGGGGGAGCCATCTCGTCGTCGATGACCAGGCCATTCGCGCGTGCGTCGGCCAGGGAGCGCACTGCGGGTTGCTCCGCGCCCGCAGTGCGCTCCCGCAGGACGTCGGAGATGTGGCGTTCGAGCTCTTCTACGACCTCCGGCGTCGCGCTGCCCCCATAGTCGGGCTTGTACTTGAAGCCGTTCCACGCACCGGAATTGTGGCTCGCGGTGATGACCACTCCTCCTCCTGCCTTGTGTTGGAGCAGGTTGAAGGAGAGGACCGGCGTGGGCACGACACGATCAGCGAGGTGGGTTGTGATGCCGTGGGCTGCGCTGACCTGTGCGACCTCGGCGGCGAAGTCATCTGAGCCGAAGCGAGAGTCGTAGCCAATCACCAGGCCCTGGGACGCCTGGCCGTTGGCCTCCAGTAAGCGGCATACGCCTTCGGCGCAAGCGCGGACGTTGTCGAATGTGTAGTCGCGGGCGATGAGCGCGCGCCAACCGTCGGTGCCAAACTTTATGGAGAGCCCTTCGAGGGCCATCTGCCTGGCCTATCCCAGCCCAGCGTCGGCTCGCAGTGCAGCGGCGCGGTCTGTGCGCTCCCAAGGAAGATCGATGTCCGATCGCCCGAAGTGGCCGTAGGATGCGGTCTGCGCGAAGATCGGCCGGCGCAGCTCCAGGTCGCGGATAATCGCACCGGGGCGCAGGTCGAAATGCCTGGCGACCAGCTCCGATATCAGCGAATCCTCGACGGCTCCGGTGCCGAACGTTTCCACCGACACGTTGATGGGCGTGGCTACGCCGATCGCATAGGACACCTGGACCTCGCAGCGCTCGGCCAGACCTGCAGCGACGACATTCTTCGCGACCCACCGTGCAGCGTAGGCGGCAGAGCGGTCGACCTTGGTGGGGTCCTTGCCGGAGAAGGCGCCCCCACCGTGACGGGCTACGCCGCCGTAGGTGTCGACGAGAATCTTACGTCCAGTAAGACCAGCGTCACCGTGAGGTCCGCCGACTACGAATCGCCCGGACGGATTCACCAGGACCGTGGTATCAGCGTCCATGAGGGAGGCGGGAACAACTTCTCCTACGACGTGTTGGAGAACATCTTTCTTGATCTGCTCCTGGCTGGCATCAGCCGAGTGCTGCGTGCTGACGATGATGGTGTGCACACGTTTGGGTTTGCCGTACTCGTACTCGACCGTGACCTGGGCTTTGCCGTCGGGCTTGAGGTAGGGGATGATGCCTTCCTTGCGCGCGATAGACAGCCGGCGCGTCAGGTCGTGAGAGAGAGAGATGGTGAGCGGCATTAGGTTGGCGGTCTCGTTGCAGGCGAAGCCGACCATCATGCCCTGGTCGCCGGCGCCGAGGGCGTCGACCTCGTCATGCGTCTCGCGGGAGTCGCGGTGCTCGAGAGCCGTCGTCACGCCGCCGCTGATGTCCGGTGACTGCTCGTGCAGACGGACCACGACCTCGCACGTCTTGTAGTCGATACCGATCTCGGGATCGTCGTAGCCGATCTTCTTCACCGTCTCGCGGACCAACGCCTCGTAGTCAATCTTGGCCGTGGTGGTGACCTCGCCGATCACTGCGATGAAGTTGGTGCTGGTGGCGGTCTCGCAGGCGACCCTTGCCGCTGGGTCCTGCGCGTAGATGGCGTCCAGGACGGCGTCGGACACTTGGTCGCAGAGCTTGTCGGGGTGCCCCTCCGTCACGGACTCCGAAGAGTAGAGATAGGAGGGAGAGTGCTGAAAAGTGGTTCCGCTTTCGAACATCGTTCTCTTGAATTCCTTCCGGTTTCTTGACTTAATCGCAAGGAGCGCTTGCGCTACCGTCTAGGTGCCTGACTCCCAGCCGGCGAGGTAGGCCGCCTGGGCTTTGGTGAGCTCGTCGGCGGTGATACCCAAGGCTTCGAGCTTGAGCTTGGCGACCTGGTCGTCGATGTCGCGCGGGACGTCGTAGACGCCTGCGCCCATCTGTGCGGAGTGCTTCGCGATGTGTTCGGCGCAGAGGGCCTGATTCGCGAAGCTCATGTCCATCACCGCGGACGGGTGCCCTTCGGCCGCGGACAGGTTCACCAGCCGGCCGTCAGCGAGCAGGTTGATCCGCCGTCCATTGGCCATGACGTACTGGTTCACCATGCTTCGGACCTCTCGCTTGTCGGTGGAGAGGTCCTCGAGGGCTTCGATGTTAATCTCCACGTTGAAATGGCCGCTGTTGGCGACGATCGCCTCGTCCTTCATTTTCTGGAAATGGTGGGCGTCGAGTGCCGACATGCCTCCGGTGACCGTGATGAAGATGTCGCCCTTGGGAGCGGCGTCCTCCATCTTCATCACCTGATGGCCGTCCATGACTGCTTCGAGGGCACGAACGGGGTTCACCTCGGTGACGATCACCTGCGAACCCATGCCGCGCGCGCGCATGGCGACGCCGCGCCCGCACCAGCCGTAGCCGGCGACGACAACGGTCTTGCCTGCCCACAGCACGTTGGTGGCCCTGGTGATACCGTCGAGGGTGCTCTGGCCGGTGCCGTAGCGGTTGTCGAACAGGTGCTTGGTGTCGGCCTCATTCACGGCGATGATGGGATATTTGAGCTTGCCGGACTCGGCCATGCTCCGGAGCCGAATGACGCCGGTGGTCGTCTCCTCGGTACCGCCGATGAGCTTGTCTAGCAAGGGCTGGCGTTGGGTGTGGAGCGTGGCCACGAGGTCGGCGCCGTCGTCCATGGTCATCTGAGGCTCGGTATCGAGGACCGCGTGGATGTGCTTGTAATAGGTATCATCCTCCTCGCCCTTAATCGCCCAGGTGGGTATGCCGTAGACGACGGCGAGGGCGGCCGCGACGGGGTCCTGGGTGCTGAGCGGGTTGCTCGCGGCCATGTACACGTCGGCTCCGCCGGCCTTCAGCGCGATGGCGAGGTTCGCGGTTTCGGTGGTGACGTGAAGACATCCGGCAAGGCGCAGGCCCTTCAGCGGCTGCTCCTTCACGAAGCGATCCTTGATGAGCTTGGTCACGGGCATCTCCCGCGCGGCCCAATCGATGAGTCTGATGCCTTCCTCGGCGAGGCTCGGGTCCTTGACGTCTCCCTGCTTTCCTTCGATCTGCACGCGGTCTACTCCATCTGCATCATGGGATGCGGTTATTCTCCGGCGTCGGTAGGCAGCTTCGCCTGGATCCAGACGGGGGTGCCCTCTTCAACGTTGTATAGGCGCTCTGCGTCGTAGCCGAGGGCCGCCGCCATCTCGGCGGCCAGGCCGCTGCGCACGCCCGCGGCGCAGATGAACAGCAGATCTTGGCCCTTGGGCAGTTTCGCCTCGGCCTCGTCCGCAACGTCGTCCACCGGGATGTGGACGGCGCCGCGGGCGTGCCCACTCACCCATTCGTCGGGGCGCCGCACGTCGACGAGCAATGCGCCCTCCTGCTGCATCTCGTACGCCTCTTGAACGGAAACCCTGCGATAAGGCTCCCCGGCCTCCTGTCGTCCTCTTGCCATAGTCTTCCTCCGTTCCCCACGCCCTACGGCGCTGTCTCTTTGTCCCCTATGCTCATGTATCTGCTGACGATTGGCCCGAGGCGCTCCAGCGTTGCGGGCGGCACGAGGTCACGTGGTGTGACGAGCGCTGTGGCAAGCGCCGATTCGCAAACGCAGGCTCTCGGGATGTGGAGTCGTGGTATCAATCGCCGCAGCGCCTGCTTCGACACGGCGACGTTCTTGCTCAGGTTCTGCAGAATCATATCAACACTCACGTCATCGTGTGTGGCGTGCCAAACGTCGTAGTCCGTGGCCATGCCGAGCACGGTGTAGCACATCTCCGCCTCGCGGGCGAGCTTCGCCTCGGGCAAGGCGGTCATCCCGATGATGCTGGCCCCCCAAGAGCGGTACAGCTCAGACTCGGCCCGCGTCGAGAAAGCGGGGCCTTCCATGACCACGTAGGTGCCGCCGCGGTGCACCTTTGCCCCGGTGTCGTCCGCTGCGGTGGCGAGCAGATCGCTCAGCATGGGGCAGAACGGGTCGCCGAACGCGATGTGGCCGACCAGGCCATCGCCAAAGAAGGTGTGCTCGCGCAGTCGGGTACGATCGATGAGCTGGTCGGGCACGATCATGTCCAGCGGTGCCACGTGCTCCTGCAGGCTGCCGACGGCGCTGATGGAGATGAGGCGCTCCACGCCAAGCTGCTTCATGGCGTGTATGTTCGCGCGCACGGGTATCTCGCTCGGCAGGAAGCGGTGCCCGCGGCCATGCCGGGGCAGGAACGCTATGCCTGTGCCGTCGAGCACGCCTACCGTAATCACGTCGCTTGGATCACCGAAGGGAGTCTCGATAGCGACCTCGCGCACGTCGACGAGCCCATCCATCTCGTAGAGGCCGGTGCCCCCGATCACGCCGACCTTGGCAGCCTGCTGAGTGGTCATTCGAGCACCTGCCGGTTCTTCATGCCGCACCGCCGCTGGAGCGATGGGCCATGGAACGTAGAGCTGATTCGTAGGGAGGACGCACGACGCCGAGGTCGGTGATGATAGCGCTGACGTACTTGGATGGCGTCACGTCGAAGGCGGGATTGCGCACGCCGATGCCATCGGCTGCGATGTGCTGACCGCCGATGTGCGTGACTTCGCTGGCCGGCCGTTCCTCGATGGCGATCTCATGTCCCGTGGCGATGCCGATATCGATGGAGCTGAACGGTGCGGCGACGTAGAAGGGGATCTCGTGGGCATGGGCGACCACCGCGAGGGTAAAGGTGCCGATCTTGTTCGCCACGTCTCCGTTCGCCGCGATGCGGTCGGCGCCAACAACGACGGCACCCACCTCGCCACCGGCCATCAGCGGCGTGGCGGCCGAGTCGACGATGAGGCTCGCGGGGATGCCCATGCGGACCAGCTCCCAGGCGGTGAGTCGGGCACCCTGGAGCCAAGGGCGTGTTTCGGTGCAGAACACGGCGGGGCGCTCCCCTGCCTCCCATGCCGTACGGATCACACCGAGGGCGGTCCCGTATCCGGATGTCGCGAGCGCGCCGGTGTTGCAGTGGGTGAGGACGCCTTTGAGAGAACGTAGTAACGGGGCGCCGTTGGCTCCGATGGCCCGGTTGGCGACGACGTCCTCCTCGGCCATGCGGCGGGCGAGCGCGAGTAGCTTTGTCCTGGCCTCGGTGGGCGAGCCGCAGCCGCGCGCGGAGTCGATGCATCGCTGTACGGCCCAGCCGAGGTTCACCGCCGTTGGTCTGGCAGCGGCCAGCTTGGAGGCGATGGGGTCGAGGGCGTCTAGGAACCGCGCCATGGTCGGTGCGTCAATCTGTGCCGCGGCCAGGGCCATGGCATAGGCGGCGGTCACGCCGAGGGCGGGGGCTCCGCGCACGCGCATCTCACGGATGGCGGTGGTGGCCTCGATTGGGGTGCGGACGTGCAGCCATTCCTCCGCTTCCGGAAGGCGGGTTTGGTCCAACAGCAAAAGATGACCGTCTTCCCACTGGATGGGGTGAATTTCCATCAGCGGCATGCTATGAGGCGGCCAGCGGAGGTGTCAAACGTGGTTGGGAGCTAGCCGCCGAGCGTCTCTGCAAGCTGGAGGAGCTCGCCGATGTTCGAGAGCGTGATCCCGCAATCCGAGAGCTTGCCGAAATCGGCGAGCGAGAGCTCGTAGGTGCCTCCGATGATTTCGGCGAAGGTCTTTTCACCGAAGGCGTCCTGCAAGCAAACCACGAGCGCCTGGGCCTCGGGGGGGAGGGAGGACAGGTCCAAGTCAATCTCAGACAGGTCCGGCACGACGACCGGCGCGTCGTCGCGGCCTGAGCCCCCCGACCCCTCGGTGCCGCCGCCCATGTCAGTGGAGTCCTCGACGAGCTCGATGCCGCATTCGCCAAAGGCGCCAAGCAACGGGAGCAGCGACTCGAAATCGAGCTCGTCTGCGGTCCCGAAGCCGGACAGGAGCGCTGTGAGGTCGGACAGCTCCACCAGTTGCAGCACGCAGCGCATGTCCTGGAGCGTAGGCCTGCCTTCGAATTGCTCCCCGATCAGGCCACCGGCGCTGATCTTGGATGCCTCGTTGTCGTCCAGGCATAGGAGCGTGCCGAGGAGGGCGCTAATGATAGCGGTTTTGACGTCACCGTCGAAGACAGCGGCAGTGTCTAGATCTTCGAAGGACTCGCGCATGCAGGTGATCGTGGGGTCGCTGAGACCGCCGGCCTCGTGGACATAGGTTGCGATGATGACGTCGACGACAATTTCCTGGCCGATGCAGGCGGTCGGGAACTCGGCTTCAAGGGCCGGGCTGTCGCCGCCGAAAAGAGGGAGAGTGAGGGCGCTGTCGTAGGCCGTTTGGCTCATCGCCTCCACGATGCAGGCGAGCGTGGCCTCGGGCAGCAATGCAGCCAGGTCCCCGACGGTGGCGTCCGCTGCAAGGCCAAACACAAGGCTCGCCGGTGGGGTTGGCGTGGGCGTGGGCGTCGGGCTAGGGGGAGCGGTTGGCGTGGGCGTGGGGTCGGCCGTGCACGCGGAAAGCACAGCCAGTGCTGCCACCGTCAGTACAACGATCGCCATGAGCTTGCCGTATCCGCCGATCAGAGCGCCGAGTCTCCGTCGCATGTTTCGCGCACCCCGATCAGGTTGCCGTGCGATAAGTAAGTATGCGGTTCAAGGGTGCCTCCGGCAACCGGACAAAGGTACCCGCCGCAGCGACTAGAATGGCCGTGTGCAGCTCACCTCGCTCTCGCTCACCAATTTTCGCTCGTACCGCTTGCTGGACCTGCCGCTCGGGCCGGGGCTCACGATGATGCATGGCGACAACGCCCAGGGCAAGAGCAACCTCTTGGAGGCGGTGTATCTGCTGGCCATCGGCAAGTCTTACCGCGCGACGACCGAGCGGGAGTTGGTTTCCTGGGAGGCGGCGGACGCGGGTGGCTATGCGATCGTGGCCGCTCACGTGAGCCGAGGGGACGGCCCGTGGGAGCTGCGGGTCGGGTTCGACTGCACCGGCGGAGCGCCCAGCGGCGTGGCGAAGCGGATCCGGGTGAACGGTGCACCCAAGCGCGCGTCCGAGCTGGTGGGTGTGATGACCGCCGTCCTCTTTTCTGCCGAGGACATCGATCTGGTTTTCGGTTCTCCCCAGGGCCGCCGTCGCTACCTGGACATACTGCTGTCGCAGCAGTCGCGTCACTACGTGCAGGCGCTCCAGCGCTATCAGCGCGTGCTGTTGCAGCGCAACCACCTGCTGCGTGCGATGCGTGAGGGCAGGGCCGGGGACGATGAGCTCACGTTCTGGGACGATTCGCTCTGCAGGGAAGGAGCCGACGTGCTGTCGGCACGATACGACGCGATGGAGCGCCTCGCCCCATTGGTGAGCGAGGCGTTTGCGAGGCTTGCTGGGGGTGGCCAGGCCTTGTCGGTGAGTTACGCGGCTACTACCCCCTGGGATGAGAGACCGTCGCCAGAGCTGTTCGCGCAGGCGCTGGCGCAGACTCGGGTGCAGGAGCGCGCAGCCGCCATGACGGTCGTGGGCCCGCATCGGGACGACCTGCGCTTGGAGCTTGGAGACGTGGAGCTGGTGCGGCACGCGTCGCGCGGGCAGGGGCGACTCGCGGCGCTGGGCCTGCGCATTGCAGAAGGCCAGCTCCTTCACGAGCGAACGGGCGACGCCCCCATCATCCTGCTGGACGATGTGCTGTCGGAGCTGGACCCGCTGCGGCGTGAGCTGGTGTTGGAGGAGGCGTTGCAGTACCCGCAAGCGCTGGTCACCACGGCCGACCCCGCGCAGATCATAGACGGCATCGAGGCGAGATGGCTGCGGATTTCGGATGGAGTGATTACGGGGGAGCCGGCGAGACCGTAGGGCTAGAGTGACGGGTGCTGGAGGTGCCAGTCGGTGCTCTGCTCGTAGGCATGTGCGGCCCGGAACAGAGTGGCCTCGCTCATGGCTGGTCCGAGCATCTGGAGACCCACGGGCAGGCCGCCCACGAACCCACAAGGGACCGAGATCCCGGGGATGCCGGCGATGTTGGCCGGCACGGTGCAGACGTCGCTCGCATGCATGACCACGGGGTCCGCGACCTTCTCGCCGATTTTGAATGCGACGGTCGGGGAGGTGGGCGTGATGAGCACGTCGACGCGCTGGAACGCGCGGTCGAACTCTTCGCGGATCAGCGTCCGCACCTGCTGCGCCTTCTTGTAGTAGGCGTCGTAGTAGCCCGATGACAGCGCGTAGGTCCCCATCATGATGCGCCGCTTCACCTCGGTGCCGAATCCGGTCTCTCGCGTCGATTCGAGCGCCTGCCACAGGTTGGCCTCGTCGGGGTCCGAGTAACCGAACTTCACGCCGTCGTACCGAGCGAGGTTCGCGGAGCACTCCGACGGCGCGATCACGTAGTAGACGGCCAACGCGGCCCGAGAGTTCGGCAGCGGCACGTCCCAATCCACCTGCGCGCCCAGCGATTCGAGCTGCGCGATGGCGGCCATGGTGACGCGGGCGACCTCCGGGTCGATGCCCTCGCCGAAGTACTCCGGTACGACGCCGATGCGCAGGCCAGCCACGCCATCGTTGAGGCCGGTAGTGTAGTCGCTGGTGGTCCCGGCGATACTCGTGGAATCGTGGGGATCCTGGCCGGTGATGGCGTTCATCACGAGCGCGGCATCCCCAACGGTCCGTGTGAACGGCCCGATCTGGTCGAGCGAAGAGGCGAAGGCGATGAGGCCGTACCTGCTCACCAGGCCGTAGGTGGGCTTGAGGCCCACCACTCCGCAGAGGGAGGCCGGCTGGCGGATCGATCCGCCAGTATCCGAGCCCAGGGAGAAGGGGACGAGTCCGGCGGCGACCGCGGCGGCGGGTCCGCCGCTGGAGCCCCCCGGTACACGGTCGGTGTCCCACGGATTGTGCACGGGCTTGAAGGCCGAGTTCTCGTTGGAGGAGCCCATGGCGTACTCGTCCATGTTCCCTTTGCCGAGCAACACCGCGCCGGCTTCGCGGAGCGCGATGGTCACGGTGGCGTCATAGGGCGGTCGGAAGCCATCGAGCATCTTGGAGCCGCAGGTGGTGAGTAGGCCGCGCGTGGCCAAGTTGTCCTTGATTTGCATGGGGACGCCGACGAGCGGTCCGGCGCCGCCGGAAGCGAGCAGGGCGTCCGCGTCCTCGGCCTGGGAGCGCGCGAGGTCGCGGGTGACGGATAGGAAGGCGCCGATGCCGTCGTCGAGCGCGTCAATGCGCCGCAGGTGCTCGTCGGTGACCTCGCGGGCGCTCACCTCTTTGGCATGCAATGCGTCCGACAATTGCCGGACGCTGGAGAAGGGGTCTTGTTCGGGCATCAGCGTTCCGTTTTCGTTACTCCATCACGGCGCGCACGCGGAAGTAGTCACCCTCGCGTTGCGGAGCGTTTGCCAGCACGTCTTCGACCGTCATCGGCTCGATGGGCACGTCGTCGCGCATGACTGTGTGTACGCCTTCGACTGCATGGCCGGTGGGCTCGACGCCGTCGGTGTCAATGGCCTGCAGCACGCTCACCTCGGCGAGGAGGCTTGCCATCTCGCCGCGCAGTTGCTCGACCTCGTCGTCGGTGAGGCCGACGCGACAAAGCTTCGCGACGCGCCGGACCTCGTCCGCGGTCAGGCGACCCGGGCCCGTCGATTTGGCGCCAGTTGGGCCGGTATTGGGGGGACTACTCATAGCATCGGTAGTGTAGCAGAGCGAGGATTGCTGCTCGGATGCGCAAAGGCGCTGATGCGTACTCGAAGCCGCTTTACAGAGCATGGCGACGTTCCTAGACTCGCGATTGACCATTTCCTTAGATTTTGTCTAGGAGTTTGACCAAGATGAAAATCACTCAGATCTCCGAATACAGTCTGCCGGCGGAGGGCGGATTGCCTCCTTTGCAGGCGATGATCTACGAAGAGCTCATGCGGCGCCCCGACGAGGTGTTCGAGTACCAGGGAGAGGAGCTGCTGCGGGTATTTCCACGATTGAAACGCTCCGCACTCAATTGGTCGCTATGGCTGCTGGCGAAGACAGGCCACATCTCCAAGATGCGGGTCCGCGTCAGCGGTCGCCTGGCGACAGTGTATGGGGCGCACGAAGCAATCGAGGCACTCAAGGAGCGGATGAACATCCAGCACGGGGCACCAGCCGGGCCTAGACCCAGTGCCGGCTTGGGCCAGGGCTAGCCGACATCGCCGGTGGCCAGCTCGCGCAGATACTTGAACGGGTAGATTCCCGTCTCGTGGAGGTCGCTGAACAGGAGGCCGATCGCGTAGCGCCCAATCTCCATGTATTCCTCGACGGTCACGTCGGACGGCACGTTGTCCATGCCGATCTTTCGTTGGTGGGTGATCTCGTCTAGGCATTGCGCGCAGCCGCAGTTGCCCCGTAGATAGCGGTGAGGCAGCAACGACTCGAGGCCATCCCCCCATACGATGTGCAGGCCCTCGGGGGCGATGGCGATCGTGGTGGGCTCGACGGATGGTTCGGCCAAGTGGGGGCTCCTGTTTGACGGTGTGCTTACGCTTCGCTAAGGCTCAGGACCAAAGCCGCCGCCCGGCGGCTTTGTTTGCGGGCGAGTTGGACTGGGTGCCTGACGGCTCCTGTAGTTTTGGCTTGCCTTTGTAGCGCGGCAGCGAGTGGGTGCAGGGTAGCACCCTGCGATTCTACCAGCGTTGCCTTGACGCCTCTCGCGGGAGGCCGCTACTATGGAACGATAGCGCTTGTGATTTTGCAAGGAGTCCCATGGCGACCGCACAACAGCCCCTGACCATCTCCATCACCGAGAACGCGGCGAAGCACGTCAGCGAGTTCATGGCCGCCGAAGGCATGGTTAAGGGCGTCCTGCGCGTGGCGGTCAAGGGTGGCGGCTGCTCCGGCCTCACCTACGCGCTCGACATCACCGAGCATTCGCGCGAGGAAGACAAGGTCATTGAGCAGAACTG
>Ga0315338_1001746_pt1 | contig 24847 bp, 19 predicted proteins | sample ASW8metaG_FD_204518 | JGI IMG/M metagenome (GOLD analysis project Ga0315338, IMG submission 204518) | Ammonia-oxidizing marine archaeal communities from Monterey Bay, California, United States - ASW #8 | ecosystem: Environmental > Aquatic > Marine > Coastal | place: USA: California | collected... | reverse complement strand
CTATTCTTAGTTGGGCGCCGCGCGATCAGGCGCTCGAGGTGCGGGCCGTGGGTGTCGATCTGTTCAATGACGGTGGCGATGTCGTGCGGTTGCCCGAGATATCCCTGGCGCTCAGCGGTCGGGCTCTGTTGCGGGGAATGGTGGCGCCCGCCTCGATCGATCTGATCGCGCCCGAGATGACGCTGGTCCGCAACGCCGACGGCAGTTTCGATACGACCCTCGGGATCGCGGACGATGGTTGGTTCGACGCGATGGTCGACGAGCTGTTGCAACTCCCCGACCGGACACGTCCTACCGGACACTTCGAGCGCATTAGTTTGCTTGATGCCGATCTCACCCTCAATGATTTGCCGACGGGTACGACTTGGCGCGCGCCGGGGGCGGATATCGTTTTGTTGCGCAAGTCTCCTGGTCTTGTGATTGACCTCGCCGGCACGTTTTTTCTCGGCGGGGCCGCTGTCGAACTCGGCGTCACCGCCCAGTATGATACCGCGACGACCGAGACGGTCATCGATGCCGAGTACAGCGGTCTGAGGCCGAACCAGTTCGCCAGCCCGCTCGGCCTGAGCTGGCTGCACGCAGTTCATGCGGAGCTTGCGGGGACGGTTGCGTTTACCCTCTACGGCACCAGCGCCGTGTCGATGGTCGATTTTGAGGCACGTAGCGGTCGCGGCTTTCTTGATCTGCCGCAGTATTTCGTGCCCCCGCTGCGCTTCGACGATGCGGTAGTACGGGGCTCTGCCGACGGGACAGGCGCTGTGCAGATCGATGACTTGGACGTGCAAGCCGGGCTAACGGCTGGGCAATTTCGGGGCGTCGTCAGCCGGGGCGAGGCCGGGGTCACGATTCGCGGCAGTGGCGGCGTCACGAACTTGTCGGCCGCGGCCATCCCTGGCTACTGGCCCTTCCGGGTCAACCCCAAGGCCCGCGCCTGGTTCGCCGAGCACGTGCCGACGGGCGTCGTCGAGGGCGCGACCTTTAGTGTGGACATGCCGCCTGAGGTCTTTCTCGGCCAGCGCTTTCCAGACGAAATGATTGACGCGGCGTTCACGTTTAGTGGCGGTGCCGCGAGATATTTGCTTCAGTTCCCCATGGTCACCGACGTTGTGGGCCACGGCCGGCTGACCGGTGCGCGCCTCGAGCTGTCGATTGATAGCGCCGCCAGTGGCGACGTTCGCCTGAGTGACGGCGAGGTGGTCATCCAGGGACTAAATACCCCGCAACCTGTCGCCGAGATCACCTTCGTGGGGCGCGGTGACTTGCGGCAGACGCTGGAACTCCTCGACCACGAGCCGTTGATCTTGGCGCGCAAGCTGAACATCCGGCCCACGACGGTCGAGGGTCAGGTCGCAGCCCGGGCCCGCTTCGAATTTCCGGTGCACATACACCTCCTGCCTGCCGAGATCGCCTATCGCGCGGCCGCCAACGTGCGTGGCGCGGCGGTCCCCAAGGTGTTGGACGGATACGACGTCACCGATGGGGACGTGCAGATCCGGGTGGTGAATGGCCGCGTCGAGGGGACTGGCCCCATCGACCTCAACGGCGTTCCTATGGACCTGGTGTGGCGTCGCGACGTCGGGTTAGGCACGCCCACGCATCTATTTCTCAGCGGTCGCCTCGACGCCGTCGACCGGGCGGCGCTCGGTGTGCCCGCGATGCCGTTTCTGGACGGTGCGGTGGTGGCGGAACTACGCCTCGAGCCCGATGGCGGTGCGCGCCGGATGGAGGTGGAGGTGGACTTGAGGGACTCGCATCTCTCCTTTCCCGAGATCCGTTGGGCGAAGACCGTGGGAGTGCCGGGCAACGTGCGCTTCGTCGCGGTGCGGGAGGTGGACGGAGGGATCGGGCTCTATGACCTGGAGGTGCGCGCCGCCGACCTTGAGGCGCGCGGCAATATTCAACTCAGCGCGGACGGTGCCGTTCAGGCCGCGCGTTTCGATAAGTTGCGCTATGGGCTGACCGAAATGAGCGCCGATGCGAAGATAGCGAGCGACGGGCGGCTTGCTCTTAAACTTGACGGACCATTGCTTGATTTCAGGCCGTACGCCGACGGCCTGTTCGATTTCTCTACCCCATCAGAGCTGCCGCCGCTGTCGATCGAGGCCCGGTTCGACCGGTTGATCGTCGGCGACGACCTCCAACTCCAGCAGGTGAATGTCGAAGGCGCCAACGATGGGGCTGGCTGGGAGCGGTTATCGGTCGGCGGGGAGTTCACGCCCGGCGAGGCGCTGACCTTGTCCCTCACCGGGCGTGACGGCGGCAGGCGCCTCGAAATTGCTGCGGCGGACGCCGGCTCGTTCCTACGAACCCTGGGTTATTTCGAGAATGCCGTCGGCGGGACGCTGCGACTGATCGCCGATGTGCATGACGACGAGCCCGGCAGCCCGGTGCGCGGTAGGGTGCGGGTCGATGGGTTTCATCTGGTTGGTGTGCCGGTATTGGCGCAGATCCTCTCTCTCGCCTCCTTGACCGGCATCGTCGACACGCTCGGTGGCGATGGCGTTTCGTTCGTCCGCTTCGAGGCGCCCTTCGCGCTCGCCGATGAGGTGCTGTCGATCGGCGATGCCCGCGCGGTCGGGTCGGCACTGGGTATTACGGTCACTGGTACGGTCGATCGCCATGCCGGCGAGGTCGACCTGCTCGGCACGGTGATTCCGGCCTACACGATCAACTCGCTGCTCGGCAACATTCCGATCCTCGGCACTTTGCTCGTCGGTAAAGAGGGGGAGGGCGTATTCGCCCTGAGCTATCGGGTGCGCGGGCCGGTCGATAACCCTCGGGTGACGGTCAACCCGCTGGCGGCGCTAGCGCCAGGTTTCCTGCGCAATTTCGTCGTCGGACTGGAGGAGGTCGAGGGCTCGACCGATACGTTGCCCCCTGCGACCGGTGGGGCTGGGGCTGGGGGCGCCGCAGGGGAGCCGAACTAGTGGCGTCCTCGCGGCGCGGCCGCGAGCTTCACACGGGGCGGATGAGGGCGTGGCGCTTGCGGCCGGCAGAAAGTTTTATCGCCCCCTCGTCATTGAGGTCGGCGAGCGTGACCGCCCGTGTCTCGTTCTCGATCACCGAGTCGTTCAGCCGGCAGCCGCGACCCATGATAAGGCGGCGCGCCTCGCCGCCGCTGGCGCTCAAACCGGCGCGGCGAACAAGATCAAACACAGGGATTCCTGCCTCGATCTCGGCCCGAGCGATCTCGACCGTGGGCAAGCTCGCCGCCGCGCCGCCCTTCTCGAAGGTCTCGCGCGCGGTCTCGGCGGCGCGCGTAGCTGCCGCGTCGCCGTGGCAGAGCCGCGTCGCCTCGTTTGCCAACACCTTCTTCGCCTCGTTGACCTCCGCACCGCCGAGTGCCTCGAGGCGGACGATCTCGTCGAGCGACAAGTCTGTGAACAGGCGGAGAAAACGGCTGACATCGGCATCATCGGTGTTGCGCCAGTATTGCCAGTAGTCGTAGGCGGAGAGTTGATCCTCGTTGAGCCAGACCGCGCCGCGCGCGGTCTTGCCCATCTTGGCACCGGTGGCCGTAGTCATCAGCGGCGCGGTCAGGCCGAACAGCGCTCGTTGGTCGAGGCGGCGGCCGAGCTCGATGCCGTTGACAATATTGCCCCACTGATCGGAGCCGCCCATCTGTAAGAGACAATCGTGGCGGCGCCCCAGTTCAACGAAGTCGTATGCCTGCAGGACCATGTAGTTAAACTCGAGAAAGCTCAACGGTTGTTCGCGTTCGAGGCGCGACTTGACGCTGTCCATGGCCAACATACGGTTGACCGAGAAATGCCGGCCGTAGTCGCGCAGAAAGTCGATGTAGCGCAGTTCATCGAGCCAATCGGCGTTGTTGACCATGAGTGCGTCCGTCGGTCCCTCGCCGAACCGTAGGAACTGGGCGAATACGCCTTTGATGCCCGTCATGTTGGCGGCGATCGCCTGATCCGTCAGGAACTGTCGCGCTTCTTCCTTGCCGGAGGGGTCGCCGACCTTGGTGGTGCCGCCGCCCATCAGTATGATCGGCCGGTGGCCAGTCTGTTGAAGGCGCCGCAGCATCATGATGGCGACCAGGCTGCCGACATGAAGACTGGGGGCGGTGCAGTCGAAGCCAATATACGCCGTGACCGGCTGGCTCGACATCACGGCATCCAGAGCCTCAATATCGGTGCACTGGCGCAGATATTTACGCTCCGTGATCTCGCGGAGGAAGGCGGACTTTGGTGAGGCCATGGCGGGTGAGTTCATGGTGCCGAACCTAGGACGGTCGCGGTCGTGAGGGAAGAGGGCATGGGCACACCAGTGTGGGCGCTCGGCCTGATGAGCGGTACCTCGCTCGACGGTATCGACGCGGCCCTCATTCACACTGACGGCGAGCGCGTGATTGAGTTAGGTCCCTGGTCCACCACGCCGTACGAGGAGAGCCTCCACGAGCGCTTGAGCGGTGCGCTTGGCGGCGGCGACGTCGACGCCGCGCTTTCTCGTGCCGTTGCTGTGGCGCACGGCGAGGCCGTCGAGGCGTTGCTCGACGGTGCCGGCATTCGGCGGGCGGAGGTCCACGTGATCGGCTTCCACGGTCACACCCTCCTGCATCGCCCCGCGCGCAAGCTCACCGTGCAAATCGGCGACGGCGCCTGCCTCGCTGGATTCACCGGAATCGATGTGGTGAACGATTTCCGCGCCGTCGATGTGGCCGCCGGCGGCGAGGGCGCGCCGTTCGCTCCGCTCTATCACGCGGCGCGGGCGGGATCCCTCGACCGGCCGCTGGCAGTTCTCAACATCGGCGGGGTCGCGAACGTGACCTGGATTGGCGAGGACGACGACTTGATCGCCTTCGACACCGGCCCGGGCAATGGCCTCATCGACCACTGGGCAGCGCGCTACCTCGGTGAACCGATGGATCGCGATGGGCGTCTGGCCGCTTCGGGGCAGGTCAGCGAGCCGAGATTGGGCGCGGTATTGTCTCATAGTTATTTCTTAAAACCGCCTCCTAAATCATTGGATATAAGTGATTTTACGACGGCATTCGTGGATGGTCTATCGCCCGCCGATGGAGCGGCGAACCTGACCGCGCTGACCGCCGCGACAGTGGCCGCAGCCGTGGCCCATCTGCCGGCGGCGCCTCGGCGCTGGCTCGTGACCGGCGGCGGCCGGCGCAATCCCGTGCTGATGGCGATGCTCGCCGACCGGCTGGGCGTGAGCGTGGATGTAGTCGAGGTCGCCGGTTGGCGGGGCGACGCGCTCGAGGCCGAGGCCTTTGCGTTCCTCGCCGTCCGATCGTTGCGCGGTCTACCACTTAGCCTGCCGAGCACGACCGGCGTCCCGGCGCCTTGCCGGGGCGGCCGCGTCCATATTGCCCACCCGGTAGATTGAAGCTGGGCTCACCCGGTGGATTGAAGCTCTATCTCGTCGTCGGCATCGGGTGGCGCATGGACCGTGTTGGTGGTGAGGTGCGAGTCGATGGCTGTTGTAAGCTCGTCGTGTTTGGTCTCGAAGAAATGATTGGCGCCGTGGACCAGGTTGTAGGCGACGCCGATTCCGCGCTGGGCGATCAGTCGCTCGGCGAGCTTGCCGACATCCTCGTGGGGAACGTGTTCGTCCTTGTCGCCGTGGATGAGCAGGCCAGAGGCGGGGCAGGGTGCGAGGAACGTGAAGTCATAGAGCCCCGCCGGCGGCGCCACGGCGATAAAGCCGTTGATCTCCGGTCGGCGCATGAGAAGCTGCATCGAGATCCAGGCGCCAAACGAAAAGCCGGCGACCCAGCAGTCCGAAGCATTGGGGAAGTGGCTCTGTAGCCAATCCAGAGCCGCCGCCGCGTCGGAGAGCTCGCCGTGCCCGCTGTCATATCGGCCTTGGCTGCGGCCCACCCCGCGATAGTTGAATCGAAGGACGGAAAAGCCCTGTCGCGCGAAGCAGTGGTATATGGCGTAGGTGAGCTTGTTGTTCATCGTGCCGCCGTGCTGCGGGTGTGGATGCAGCACGACCGCGATCGGCGCATTGGCCGCTTCTCCGCGCTGGAAACGCCCTTCCAGGCGGCCTTCTGGCCCGTTGAAATTTACTTCCGGCATACGATCCCTTCACCCCGAGGTTCGCGCCCGCCCCGATCGCCCGTTTTCCGGCGCCAGCGCCGGTGTGCGGTCGAGTGTATCGTGGCGAGGCGCGCTTGATCGACCTCGGCGAAACCCCTATATCCGTTGATGCGTGCGCGACTGGGTCGCCATCCATGGCGCGCAGGTCAAGTTACCACGATATCGACCTCGGCCGGGAGCTTTCAAGATGCTGACGAGAATCCGTGAAGATATCGAGGCTGTATGCGAGCGCGATCCCGCAGTGCGGTCCACGATCGAGGTGATTCTTTGCTATCCCGGCTTTCATGCGGTGATATTGCACCGTCTGGCGCACGCGGCGTGGACACGGGGCTGGTTTCTGCTGGGGCGGCTGATCTCGCATTTCGCGCGCACGATGACGGGTATTGAGATTCATCCTGCCGCAGTCATCGGCCGACGGTTCTTTATCGATCACGGCATGGGTGTAGTGATCGGTGAGACCTCGCGTATCGGTGACAACGCCACGCTTTATCATGACGTCACGCTTGGTGGCATCTTGCCAGCCGAGGGCTCACGCGTGCAGGCCCGTCAAAAGCGGCATCCGACTCTGGGCGATAATGTGATCGTTGGGTCTGGCGCGCAGATTCTGGGTCCGATCATTGTCGGCTCGGGCGCACGCGTCGGCGCGAACTCCGTGGTTCTTAAGAATGTGGCGGCGGGCGCCACGGTGGTCGGTATTCCGGCCAAGCCACTCACTTCCTCGCGCCAGAGCGAGGCCACGAAATTCGACGCCTATGGCATGGGCATTCGCGAGATTTATGACCCACAGTCGCGGGTGTTGGAGGGCTTGCTAGGGAAGATCCACGAGCTCTCGGCGCGGGTTGGGCAGCTGGAGCAGGTCAAGTCCCAAGACGTGCCGCCGGGCACGGGATGGTCGGCTGAAAGCGAAGAGAGCGAGAAGGAGCGTGCGGACTAGTGAGGTGCCATGCGCGGTCCCAGCCGTGACCCACGCAGTGATGGCGTATCTCGACTACAACGCATCGGCGCCAATCAAACCGGCCGTGGCGGACGCTATGGGTGCGGCGCTTGCGCACGGCGGCAACCCGTCGTCGGTGCATGGGGTGGGGAGAGCCGCGCGCGAGGCGGTCGAACGCGCCCGGCGTTCGGTGGCGGCACTGGCGCGGACGGCGCCGGAATGGGTTGTCTTCACCGGCGGCGCAACCGAGGCCAACAACCAGGCGCTCGCCGGGGTGTCCGGGGTCTCGCACGGCGTTCAACGCATTCTCGCGAGCACGATCGAGCATGAATCGGTGCTGGCGTTAGCCGGGGAGGGCGCCGCCCCGTTCACGCCTGTGCCGGTCGGCGCTGATGGCGTGGTCGATCTTGCGGCGCTCGAGGCGGCGCTCGCCGAGGCGCCGGAGCCGGCGCTGGTGTCGCTGATGTGGGCGAACAACGAGACCGGGGCCATCCAACCCATCGCGGCGGCGGCGGCGCTGGCTCATCAGTACGGCGCCTTGTTTCACTCTGACGCGGCGCAGGCGGCGGGCAAGGTCGAGGTCGACATGGAGGCGGCCGACGTTGATCTCTTGTCCCTGTCGGCGCACAAGCTGGGTGGGCCGACGGGCGTCGGCGCGCTGGTGGCGCGGCCGGGCGTTGATCTGAGGCCGTTCATCCGCGGGGGCGGGCAGGAGCGTCGTCGGCGCGGCGGTACCGAGAACGTAGCTGGCATTGTCGGATTCGGCGCCGCCGCTGAGCTCGCCCGGTCGGACATCGTGGATACGGCGCATATCACTGCATTGCGCGACCGCGTGGAGACCGAGATGGAAGCGATTGCCAGCCGGGACGTCATGTTTCACGGCCGCGCCGCGCGCCGGCTGCCCAACACGAGCTGCGTTTCGATGCGCGGCGTGGGCGCCGAAACCCAGGTCATCGCGCTCGACCTTGCTGGTTGCGCGGTGAGCGCGGGTGCGGCCTGTTCTTCGGGCAAAGTCGGCACCTCGCACGTACTGACGGCGATGGGCCTGCCAGACTCGGTGGCCGACACCGCGATTCGGGTTAGCCTGGGTTGGGGGACGACGGCGGCGGACATCGATCGGCTGATCGATGCCTGGGCCGCGCTTTATCGCCGGGTTGGCCGCCGAGTGGGGCGTGCGGCCGCCGCCTGAGCCCCGTATCTAGGGCAAATGTCGGTCGCGCGAGTGGCCGGTTTTGCGAGTGGAGTGTGTTTGCGTATGCCGAGAATGACTTTCATCAACAAAGACGGAACGCGCAGCGAGGTCGATGCACCGGTTGATCTTTCGGTCATGGAGATAGCCCATCTCCACGGTATCGACATCGAGGGTGCGTGCGAGGGTGCGCTGGCGTGTTCGACCTGCCACGTCGTTCTGGATCGTGAAACATACGACGCCCTCGACCTGCCTTCTGAGGACGAAGAGGACATGCTCGACCTTGCCTTTGAGCCGACGCCGACCTCAAGGCTCGGCTGCCAAATCGTCATGAGCGAAGAACTTGATGGCCTGGTTGTCAAACTACCGCCGGCCACCCGAAATATGCTGACGGACTAGGCTGTGGGCTCATCGTGCACTTGGTTGTCCGAGCCCGGACGTTAGGGCCAGGACCGGTGCTATGCCGGAGTTCACGTATGCCTTTGCTCGCTGCTCCACCATGGATCCCGGATCACCGGCTTTCCTCTTCAAGCCAATACTTGAAGAACAGTCTTGTCCAGGATGGCAAGAATAGTCAGATACGACTTAGGGTCAGGACTCATTAGCCAGAAGGTGACCGTTGCCGGGATGCGCCGTTAGCAGTTCTCGGGCGAGATGTCCTTGATCCGCATCGTGTTGGCCTCGATTTCAATGAGACTGCAGGACAAGTACACCCGCGCAACCGAGGGTGGCCGCTTGGCGATCGAGAGGCCATCCCGCCACCCAGTCTTGGGGCGAATCGGCCTGTTCGCCGAGCCCCCGCTGCGGTTCAGACGGACATTGTGCAGTTTAGTCGATGCGTTAGATTGGCGGCGCACCCACGCTCCTCATTACCAGCCCATAGAATCAGCCAAGGAACCAGCATGACCGACGGAACGAATCGACGAGCGGGCGCGCTGCCCTACGTGCTGCTCGTGCTTACAATGTGTTTCTGGGCCCTTAACAACATCGTGTCGAAGATGGCGGTCGGGGTGATGCCGCCACCGGCCGTCGCGTTCTGGTCGTGGGGGTTGGGGCTCGCGGTGCTGACGCCGTTTGGCTTGCCGCGATTGCTGGCGCGGCGCGACCTGCTCGCCAAGCACTGGCTGAAGATGGTGATGATCGGCGTCCTCGGGATCAACTTCTTTTACCATCTCTTTCTTAACTCACTGACCTTTACCACCGCGATCAACGCGACGCTGGTGCTGTCGACCATGCCGATCGCGATCGTATTTTTGTCGTGGCTCCTCTATCGCGACCCATTCTCGTGGCGGGGGGGGCTCGGCACCATCATCTCGCTGGTCGGCGTCGTCGTTGTGATCGTCCAGGGTGACCTCGGCGTGCTCATCGGGCTCGGCGTCAACTCGGGCGATATTCTGGCTCTAGCGGCGGTCATTTCGTGGGGATTTTACACGGTGTTTCTGCGGCACATGCCGGAGGGGCTCGACCCGCTCGCCTACCTGTGGGTGTTCGCTGCCGCCGGTACGGTAGTCAACGGGCTGATCTACGTCTCAGAAATTTTCACCCCGATGGGTTTCGAGCTGACGTGGCAAGGCGCGGCGATGATCGGCTATAGCGCGATTTTTCCTCTCGTGCTGGCGTTCGTGTTCTATAACGCGGGGGTGCGGATGATCGGGGCGGCGGCGGCCGGACAGTTTTTCTATCTGCTGCCGATTCTCGCGGCGATCCTGGCGATCATCGTGTTGGGCGAGTCCGTGGAGGTCTACCACTTGGTCGGGTTGGTGGTGATCCTGGTGGGCTTGTTTTTGGCGACAGCGCCGGCCGGCCTGTTTCGCCGTGGCGCGGAGTAGGCGGACGCCCGCTCCCAAGGGCCGGGGCTATGAGCCGTAGCATCGATCACCTCGTGGTCGCGGTGCCAGATTTGGGGACGGCGTCCGCGCGGTATGAGGCGCTCGGCTTCACCCTGACGCCGCGCGCCTCCCACCCCCGCGCTATGGGAACCGCGAATCGGCTAGCGCAGTTCGCGGGGCGAAACTTTCTCGAACTTCTAGAAGTGGATCGTCCGGGCACGTTGGACGGGCACGATCTGGTGGCGGTGCCGCCGCGTTTCAGCTTCGGTGCCCACAATCGAGATTTCCTGCGCGGCCGCGACAACGGCCTGTCGATGCTGGTCCTCGCCACCGACGATGCTCGTCGCGATCTCGAGCGATTTGAGGCGGCCGGCCTACGACCCCACGCGCCGTTCGAGTTCGAGCGCAGGGCGACAATGCCCGACGGCGGCGAGGCGAGAGTGGCCTTCAGGCTGGGCTTTGTGACGACGCCGGAGATGCCCGATATCGCCTTTTTCGTCTGCGAGAACCGGTTCCCCGAGAGTTTCTGGAAACCGCCTTTCCAGGTCCACGCCAACCGCGCGCGCACGATATCGCGCGCGTATCTCGCCGCATCCCGGCCCGAGGCGCACCGCGATTTCTTGAGCGTGTTGACCGGCGGATCAGTCGAGACCATGGCGGGGGGCTTGCGCCTCGCGTGCGGTGAGCAAGACCTGTGCGTTCTCGAACCGGCGGCGCTTGCGCCGCTTGTGGACCTTGACTCGAGGGCGGGACCGAGACTTGTTGGCTTCGCGGTCGACGCCGCTGGGGTGGAACCGCACGTGACGCCCCCGGACGATGCGTGCGGCGCCTTCATCGAGTGGCGCCCGTTGGCCTGATGCTGCTAGCGTGGGCCCTTCGCTGGTCGCCGAGGAGGGAATCTTGATGAGCGCCGCGACATCCGACTTCGACGGAGTGCGCCTGGCGATCCTGACCAACCGGCTGGCGGCGGTGTGTGGCAAGATGGCCAACACGCTACACCGGACCGGCCGCTCGGGCGTGCTGAACACCGCCCGTGACTTTTCCTGCTGCATCATCACCCGCGATCACCAGCTGCTGTCGGTGGTGGAGAGCCAGCCGATCCATGTGCTGGCCGGCCCCGACGAGATGGCGCGGACGATGGCCGAGCTGCACGATGACGTGCGGCCGGGCGATGCCTACATCCACAACTCGCCCTATCACGGCTGTAGCCATCCGGCCGACCACACCATCATCGTGCCGATTTTTGACGACGACGGTGAATACCGTTTTGCTGTCGAGGCCAAGGCACATCAGTCAGACTGCGGCAACTCGATCCCCACCACCATCGTGCCGACCGCGCGCGATGTCTACGAGGAGGGGGCGCTGATCTTCGCCGCGACTCGCATCCAGCGCGACTACCGCGATGTTGAGGACATCGTGCGCATGTGTCAGATGCGTATTCGTGCGCCCCAACAGTGGCACGGCGATTATCTGGCGATGCTCGGTGCGGCGCGGATTGGCGAGCGAGAGCTGGTGGCGCTTGGGCGCGAGGTCGGGTGGGCAGCGCTCGAAGCCTACACCGACGAGTGGTTTGGCTACTCGGAACGGTGCATGGCCGATGCCCTGCAAGCGTTGCCGTCGGGGACACGGACCGTGCATACCCGTCACGACCCGATTGCCGGCGCGCCTAAGGGCATCCCCATCGCGGTGACGGTGGCCATCGATACGGCCGAGGGCTACGCCGACATCGATCTGCGCGATAATCCCGACTGCATGGACAACGGCCTCAACCTGAACGACGCGGCGGCCCGCACTGCAGCGCTTCTGGGGCTGTTCAACTCGATAGACGACAACGTGCCCGCGAACGCTGGCAGTTTTCGTCGGGTGCGGGTGCATTTGCGCGAGAACTGCTGCGTCGGCGTTGTCCGCCATCCGCACAGCTGCTCGGCCGGGACGACTAATTTGAGCGACCGGGTCATCAACTCGGTGCAACGCGCGATCGCAGAGCTGGCCGAGGGCCGGGGGCTCGCCGAAGGCGGTTACGTGCTGCCGCCGGGGTTCGGCGGGATCGCCGGAGTCGACCCACGCACCGACGAGTATTACGTCAACTACCTGATGCTCGGCTTCGGCGCCGGTCCGGGTGCGCCGACCGAGGATTACTGGCTCAGCCTCGGCACCGTCGGCGTGGGCGGAATCATTCGCTACGACGCGGTCGAGGTCGACGAGCTGCGCTACCCGTTGTTGGTGCGCGAGCGGCGCTGTGTCCCCGATACCGAGGGCGCTGGCCGCTTCTGCGGCGCCCCTAACGTGTTCGTCGAATTCGGGCCGACCCACGGCGAGATGATGGTCGGCTTTTCGAGCGATGGGGTGGTAAATCCGGCGCGCGGCGTGCGCGGCGGCGCCGATGGTGCGCCGGCGCGGCAGTATCGGCGCTCGCGCAATGGCGAGCTCGGCGAGCTGGACTCGTGGGCTCCGGTCCACCTCGAGCAGGGCGAGACTATCCTCTCCTACGCGGCGGGCGGCGGTGGCTATGGCCCGCCCGGCGAGCGTGCGCCCGAGCGAGTCGCGGCTGGTGTGCGTGAAGGCTGGGTCAGTGCCGAGCGCGCGGCCACGGTCTACGGGGTCGTCCTCGACAATTCGGGCGAGGTCGACGAAACGGCCACCGCGCGACGCCGCGCGGCCTAGGTCAGGCGCGGCGGGCGGCGCGCTCGGCGGCGGTGGCGGCTTCGTCCACCGACTGGCCTGAGATGACGACGCCGTAGTCGCGCAACGCCCCCTCAGCCGTCACATATTGGTTGAGGACATCGGCCAACACCTCGTCGCTCGGCCGGTCGAGGGGATCGCCCCAGCCGCCGCCGCCGCCGCGCCAGAAGTGGAGAACGCCGCCGGGCGGCATCGTTCTCAGGAACTCGGTCTCCGGGACCTCAAGGGTATGCTCGGCGTCGATTTCCATGACGGTGCGGTTGACGGCCCCATCGCGGCCGCCGCAAAAGCCGCGCGTCGGATTGCGGACGCCGGCCATCAGGACATTGGTATGGCTTTCGGTGAGGTACTGAATCTCGGTCTCAAGGCCGGGAGCGCCACGCCAGCGCCCGGGCCCGGTCATGTCGGAAACGTACTCGTGCTTAAGGACGCGCGCGGGGTACTGCAGCTCGTTCATCTCAAGCGAGGGCAGGATGACGCCGGTCATCAGCGGCGGGTAGAGGCCCCAGCCGTCGGTGCCGTATGCGGCGCCGGCGCCGCCGGTGTAGCCGTGGAAGTTCAAATTGACCCAGCGCCGCCCGTCTTCGTAGGTGCCGTTGGAGTACGCGAGCGGCAGCTTGTGACAGTTCACGCCGACCCGCTGGGGGGCGCATTGCGAGAGCGCGAGCAGCGCCACCTCGGCGATCTCGGCGCCGGGAATGCAGGTGCAGTTGCCGACCGGGGCCGGCATGGTCGGATTGACGATGGTGCCCTCCGGCGCGATCACGGTCAGAGGGTTGATGAAGCCGTCGTTGATCGGAATGTCCTCGTTGCAACAGCTGGTGACGGCGATGAAGACGAACGACATCGTGTTGGCGATCGGACTGTTGACGAAGCCTTCGACCTGCGGCGCGGACCCGGTGTAGTCGAGCGTAAGGTCGGAGCCCTTGACGGTCGCCGTGCAGCGGATCGGGATGTCGTGGTGGCCCCAATAGTCGTGGTCCACGTGGGTTTCGGCGACGAACGTGCCGTCCTTCCAGCTCGCGATCTCGGCCCGCACCCGGCGTTCGGTGTAGGCGATATTGTCGTCGAGCGCCGTGCGGACCGTGTCGACACCGTAGCGATCGAGGAGCTCGTGGCTGCGGCGTTCGGCTAGGCGGCAGGCGCCGATCATGGCGTCGAAGTCGCCCTCAAGCCAATGCTCAAGGCGGTTGTTGGCGACGATCATGTCAAAAACGTCACGCCGTTTCTCGCCGCGCTCGTAGATCTTGATGGGTGGCACCAAGACGCCGTCCTGCCAGACATCGCGCGCGCGCGGGTTGTAGCCGCCCGCCACCGGCCCGCCGACATCGCCCATGTGGGCGCGCACTGCCGGCACCAGCACCGGCTTCCGGTCGTGGAATACGGGGGTCAGGATGACTTGGTCTTGGATGTGGGTGCCGCCATCGTAGGGGTCGCTGGCGAGGATGATGTCGCCGGGGTGGAGGTTATATTTGAACGCATCGAGCGCGCGATCGACCGCCGACACGACACCATAGAGATGGACGGTGCAGCCCGGCGCCTGGGCGACAAGTCGCGATCGCAAGCCGACTACGTCGAACACCGCGGTGGTGAAATCGTGGGCCTCGTTAAAGATCGGCGAGCGGGCCGTGCGGGTGACGGTCGCGCTCATCTCCTGAGCGATGGTGTCGAGCGAGCCGCCGATCATTTGAGCCAGTACCACATCGCGCTTAGCCATCATTCACCTCCGCCTCAGTAGTGGCCGTCGCATAGTTGGGGTAGTGGAACGCGATCACGCTGTTGGGCGCGATCTTGAGGCCGGCTGCCGCGCCGCAGATCGGCGGCTGGTCATCGAGCTGAACGTTGCCCGCCGGTCCGTCGGGTCCAGCGACGACGAGGAAGTTGCCTTCGAGCGCGCCACGCCGGTTTTCGATGGCGACTCGCATCCCACCGGTCTCGTCGCGGTCGCGGGTGAGCATGCGGAAGCCGTCGCGGACCTCGAACTCCTCCGCCGAGACCAGCAGCCGCGCACCGGCGAGCGGCGGCGAGCCCCACGCCTGGGCTGAGATAGCGAAGCCTGGATCGAGGGCGATGGGGACGCTTTCGCGCTGGGTGCCGATCGGCGGAAACAGCGTCGCGACCGGCTGCGCCCCGTGTAACGCCGCGGCCGCGTCGCCGAGCGCGCGGCTCACCGAAGCGGCCACCACATGGCCGACGGTACGCGCACCCAGTCCGGTCGTTGCAGGGAATGGTGGGTTCAGGAGCGAGCCCGCGGGGAAGTTGAACGCGAAGGGCGCGAGCGTGCCCTCGTTGATCGGGACCTCGTCAAGGAGCGGCGCGAGTAGCGGCAGGGCGGCGAACGCGGACGCCCCCTCGGGCGTCAAGTTAAAGGGCGCAGACACGGCTGCGTCGGTGCCCGCGAAATCGAGACTGAGGCCGTCGTTGCTGCGGGCGATCGCGACTCGGACCCCCAAGGTGTGGTCGCCGACCGTCATCTCTGCCTCGCTCGGGTCGCCCTGAAGCGAGAGCGCCGCGATGTAGCTGTCGACCCGCCGGCGCGCGTAGGCCTGCATCTCGGCGACGGCGGCCACGATCTCGTCGCTGCCATGGCGGTCCAGCAGGGCGCCGATCGCCTGACCGGCCTCGCGGCACGCCGCGATCATCGCCGTGAGGTCGTTCTCAAGGGCCGTCGGCGTCCGGCTGTTGCGGGTGAGAAAGCGCAACAGATCGCGCTGCGGCATGCCGGCAAGATGGAGCTTGACCGGGGTCACGCGAATATTTTCTTGCCACAGCTCGAAAGCTTCCGGGTGCACCGCGCCGGAGTATTCGCCCGCCAGATCAGGAAGGGCGGCCCGCACGGCTGGGAACAGCACGATCTCGCCGCCGTGGAAAATCGGTAGTGCCAATGTCATGGTCTGCGGGTCGGTGCCGCCGTGATAGGGATCGGCGACCGCGAGCACGTCGCCCTCGGCGAGATCGAAAGCGAAGTAGTCGAACAGGCCGCGCACGCTGGCGCGCATCGCGAACAGATGGCTCGGCTCCTCCTGGCGCTGGACGGCCAAGGAGAGGTCGCCCGTGAACAGTGCGGTCGCGAATGCCTGTTGCTCAGTGATGCCGGGTGAGCGCGCGGTCCGACGCAGACGCTCGCCCATCTCGGTGGCGATAGCGGTGAGCTTCGAATAGAAAACTTGCGCCCGAATCATGTCGCGAGAGTCGCCTGTAGTCCGCGCGACTCGCGTCTGACTTCGATCACGCAGTTGCGGAAGGCATCGATCAGCGCCTCGTGGCCGGGGTGGACGACAACCGTGGTGCCCCATTGTTCAATGATGGCGGGGCCGGCGATGAAGTTGCCAGCGCGCAGGCGGGCACCGTCGTAGACTGGCGAGAGCGTGGGTTCAGCCTCGAAATAAACCGGGCGCTCGCTTTTTATGGCCGCGCTCGCGTCTTCGCTCTCGAACGGCTCCTCCGCTACCCGAGGTCGTGCGCGCAGGCCGACAAGTTCGAGCCGTACGGTCAGTACCTCGACCGCCTGGCTCGCGTCCTTGTGGGCGTAGAGGCGGTCGTGCAGGTCGTGAAAATCGGCCAGGGTGGCTTCGACATTGAGGGCGGTGATGCGCCGGGTGCGGGAGCGCACGGGCACGGTCACCTCGTGAACCTCGCCGACGTACCGCATATCAAGACCGCGCGAGGTCTCGTAGGTCTGGGTCACGGTTTGGCCGCCAAGGCGAGCGCGCGCGGCCGCTTCCATCTCTTGGAACAGCGCGTTGACGTGGTCCAGATCGACCTCGTCGAGTCGCTGGTAGTGGGTGCGCGCCTCGCTCACCTTGAGGTGCGCTACATCGTCGCCGAGCGCGCAGAAGACTGGCCCGAGGCTCGGTACCACGACCGTTTCAATGCCGAGATCCTCGGCCTGACGCCCGGCGTGGATCGCGCCCGCCCCGCCGACCGCCAGCAGCGCGAAGTCGCGCGGGTCGAAGCCGCGCTTGGTGGTCACGAAATGCATAGCGTTCGACATGTTGTTGTTGACGATGTCGGAGATCGCGAGCGCTGCTTCATGGGGGCCCATGCCGAGCGGGTGGCCAATCTCGGCCGCGATCACGGCTTCCGCCTTGGCCTTGTCGATTTGCATTTCGCCCCCGAGGAAGAAATCGGGGTCGATGAAGCCGAGTAATACGTCGGCGTCGGTCACTGTTGGGCGGGTTCCGCCGTGGCCATAGCAGGCGGGTCCCGGACGCGAGCCCGCGCTCTCCGGGCCGACGCGCAGCGCGCCGCCATCGTCGATCCAGGCTATCGAGCCACCACCAGCGCCGATGGTGTGGATGTCGAGCATCGGCAGCGCGATGCGGTACCGGCCGATCCAGCTTTCGGTGGTGACCGTCGGCTGCAAATTCTGGATCACCGCGATATCGTAGCTGGTGCCGCCCATGTCGACGGTGATGAGGTTGGGATAGCCCGCGCGCTCGGCGATGTAGGTGCCTGCCGTCACCCCGCCGGCTGGGCCCGAGAGCAGCGTGTTGACCGCGAAGCGGCCCGCCTCGGCGACCGTCTGTACGCCGCCGTTTGACTGCATCGCGAACAGTTCGCCCGTGAACCCGATGTCCTTGAGGCGGCCTTCGAGGTGGCCGAGATAGCGTTGGATGCGCGGCCCGACATAGGCGTTGACCACGGTGGTCGAGACCCGCTCGAACTCGCGAATCTCGGGGAGGACATCGCACGAGAGCGAGACGAATGCGTCGGGGAGCTCTTCGGCGATGAGTTCGGCGACGCGGCGCTCGTGGGCCGGGTTGACGAAGCTAAACAAAAAGCACACCGCGACGCCCTCGACGCCGTCGGCGGCGAAGCGCTGGAGCGCCGCCCGGCAGGCCTCTTCATCCAATGGCGCGAGCACCTCGCCGTGCTGGTCGAGGCGCTCGGGTACACCGATGCGAAGGCGGCGGGGTACGATCGCGTGGGGCGGTTTGAGGCGGGGGTCGAAGACGCTTTCCTTGTAGGAGCGGCGGAATTCGATCTCGTCGCGAAAGCCCGCGGTGGTGATGAGTCCAACCTTGGCGCCGGTGTATTCGAGGAGGGTGTTCGTGGCGACGGTGGTGCCGTGGACGATGAGGTTGGTGCGGCCCAGGAAGTCGCCGAGGCTCTCCTCTCGTCGCGTCGCCACGCGTTCGATCGCGTTGATGACCCCGTCGGATTGGTCGCTGGTCGATGGGGTCTTGGCGGCTTCGATCTCGCCGTCCGAACGGAGCGCGACGATGTCGGTGAACGTGCCACCGACGTCAATTCCCAGTACCCAGCTCGTCATGTCTCCACCATTCCCGCCTCACCCCGTACGGCCGCAGGACCGTGTGCCGTCGGCAAACCTATCGGTGGGTGGGGGCAGTAGCAAGGTGCCGGGCGGGTACCCGCCGCTCTATCCGGTGCTCACCGCGAGGCCGGCAGCACGCCATTCGGGAAATCCGTCCTCGAGCCGGCGCGCCGCGTAGCCACGCGAACGCAGGGCGGCTACGGCCTCAAAAGAGAAGATACAGTAGGCGCTGCGGCAATACGCTACGATCTGGTGCTCGGGGTCGAGCTCGCCGAGGCGCGCCTCCAACTCGTCGATCGGTATGTTGACGGCGCCGAGAAGGTGTCCGGCGTCGAACTAGTCGCCGGGACGCACGTCGAGGATAGTGACTGTGCCATTCCGCCGAACTCTCATGTCCAGCCCCTACGACCCAGGATCTGCGACCTGATGCAAAGCTTCATGCTCGCCAACGAGCCCCTGATACGCCTGGGCTTCTTCGCCGGCATTCTGCTGTCCATGGCGGTCTGGGAATACATCGCGCCGCGCCGTCGCCAGGCACTCTCTCGACTGCGCCGCTGGCCTCACAATCTTGGCATCGTCGTGCTCAATACAGTGGCGGTGCGGCTGGCGTTTCCGACCGCCGCTGTGGCCCTCGCGGCGATCTCGGCGGAGGAAGGCTGGGGCGTGTTGAACATGCTGGTCGTGCCGTGGTGGGCCAGCCTTGTCATCGCGGTCGTCGCGCTCGATCTCGTGATCTACTTTCAGCACGTGCTGTTCCATGCGGCGCCGGTGTTGTGGCGACTGCATCGCATGCACCATGCTGACCTGGAGTTCGACGTCACCACCGGTTTGCGCTTTCACCCCTTGGAAATCGTTCTCTCGATGGCGATCAAGCTCGCTGCCGTCATCGCGCTGGGGCCACCGGCCGTCGCAGTATTGATCTTCGAGGTGGTTCTCAACGGTAGCTCGATGTTTAACCACGGTAATGTCCGCATCGCCGCCAGGCTCGACCGGACGCTGCGCTGGTTCGTGGTGACACCGGACATGCACCGGGTTCATCATTCAATTCGCCCCGACGAGACCAATAGCAACTTCGGGTTCAACCTGCCGTGGTGGGATCGGTTGTTTGGCACCTACCGGGTCCAGCCGGCGGCCGGCCACCTCGACATGACGATCGGCATCGAGCAATTTCGGCGCCCACGCGATCAGTGGCTCGACCGTATGCTCATTCAGCCGCTGCTCGGGACGGCGAGCGGCTATCCCATCAACCGTGGCTCAGGCGGGCCTGAGGAGGAATGAGAGCGCACGCCGTCAGGTGGCTGCCACGCACGCTCGTGTTAGCGGCGGTGCTAGCCATCATCGCGTGGGTGGCCGCTAATCGCGACCTGCTCGACCCCGCAGCGCTGGATGCTTGGTTCTCCGGTTTCGGCAGCGCGGCGACGATCGTGTTCGTGGCTGGCTACGCGGCCGGGGCGGTGCTCTTCCTGCCCGCCACGCCATTTGCCCTCGCTGGCGGCGCGCTGTTCGGGCCGGTGTGGGGCGCGGTCCTCAATCTGATCGGCGCGACGGCCGGCGCGACGCTTAGCTTCCTGGTCGCGCGCTATCTCGCTCAAGCGTGGGTGGCCCGTCGTGCCGGCGGCGGCTTCAAGCGATTGATGGACGGGGTCGACGCGGAAGGCTGGCGATCGGTGGCGTTTGTGCGGCTGGTGCCATTGTTCCCGTTCAGCTTGACCAGCTACGCCCTCGGATTGACCCGCATCCGCTTGGTGCCTTACGTGATCACCACGCTGATTTGCATAGCACCGGCGGCCATCGCCTTCACGTGGTTAGGCCACGCCGGCCGCCAGGCCCTGTCGGGCGACGGGACCGCGATTCGCTATGGTGTGCTCGCGCTTGGCCTTTTGGTGGCGCTCGCCTTCGTCCCCCGGTTCATCAAACGATTTCGCCGCGCGCCGACGGCGTGGATCGAGCCCGAGGCGCTGCGTCGCTGGCGCGACGACGGGGCGCAGGTCACGGTGCTCGATGTGCGGGGGGCAGACGAGTTCGGCGGTCCGCTCGGCCACATTCCGGGCGCACTGAACGTGCCGCTTGGCGAGCTGACGGCGCGCCTCGACGATGTGCGGGCCGCCCCGAGCGCGGTGGGTGTTGTCATCGTTTGCCTCACCGACAGACGCTCGGCCAGCGCTGCTCAGTTGCTGCGCGGCGAGGGATTCGCAGACGTCAAGGTTATGCGCGGCGGCATGACGCGGTGGAACGAGCTCGCCTTCGAGACCTCAGCGAGCATACGCTAGGCAGGTGGCGCGTTACACCGTGGGCCGGCGCCCCACCTGGGCATCGTCGAGCAGCGCGCGGACGCCTGCCAGGGTCATGGGGCGCGGGTTGTAATACGGATTGGCCAGCGCCAGTTCGGCGGCGCGATCGAGCGCGTCCTCGCGCATGCCGATGGCCTCGAGCGCCACGGGGGCACCAAGCGCCGTGGCGAGGTCGAACAGCCCGCCCGCCGCGTCGGTGGCGCCAAGCGCCCGGGCGATCCGTGCCATCGCCGCCGGGGCCGCTTCGCGGTTGTAGGCGACCGCGTGCGGTAAGACGATGGTGTGAACCGTCGCGTGCGGCAAGTTGAAGCTCCCGCCAAGTGTGTGACAGAGTTTGTGGTGCAGCGCGACGCCGGCCTCGCCGAGGACGACGCCCGCGAGCCAAGCGCCAAACAGCGCCTCGTCGCGCGCGCTGATGTCGCCGCCGTCGGCGACGACCCGTGGCAGGCTCCCAGCCAATGCGCGAATCCCTTCCTCGGCCATCAGTGACGTGACCGGGTTGGCGTTCTCGGCATAGAGCGCCTCGACGCAATGGGCGATCGCGTTGATGCCGCTCTGCCCCGAGATATCAGCCGGCAAGCCAAGCGTGAGCTCGCTATCGTAGATCGTGGTTCGTGGCAATACGCGCAAATCGCGCTCGGTGGTCTTCACGCCCGCCTCGGTCTGTCCCCAGACCGGCGTCATCTCCGAGCCCGCGTAGGTGGTCGGCACCGCGAGGATCGGCAAATCGAGGCGCAGGGCGATGGCCTTGGCCAGTCCGATGGTCGAGCCGCCGCCGATCGCCACGGTTCCATCGGTGTTTAGGCGCCGAGCTTTGTCGGCCGCCGCCTCGGCCACCTCGATCGGGACGTGCATGGTGGCACGGTCATAGATGTCCACGGTGCGCGCGCCGAGCAGCGCGGCGGCCGTCTGGGCCAGGTCCCGCCGTCTCGGCGTCGAGAGAACGAGCACGCGGCGGAGGCCCAGGCGATCGGCCTCGTCCGCTAGCCGGTCGAGGCTGCCATGGCCGAAAACCGTGCGCATCGGCAGCGCATGGTGGACGAATGCGCGCGTGATTGTCATCGGTCGCGGTCCGGGAACGAGGCCATGCGGGTCACCGTCTCGGGGTCGAGGAATGAGCGGACGGTGGCGTCGGTCTCCAGCGCCTGTGCAGTTTCGATATCGGCGAACGCCGCCCGGCCCATGACCTGTTTGAGGTCGGTCACTGCGCGCGGCGGCATGGACGCGATGCGCGCCGCTGTCGCGCGGGCCTCGGCGATCAGCTGAGCGTCGGGCACGACGCGCCAGGCGAGCCCGAGTTGGTGCAGTTCCGCGCTTGGGTAGCGCGTGCCGAGCAGCAGCATCTCCTTGGCTTTCGCTAGTCCGACCAGGCGCGGCAGGAGGGTGGTGACAGCGCCCGTCACGAAAGCACCGAGCTCCATTTCGGGGAAGAAGCCGCGCGCGCTCTCGGCCCAGATGGAAAGATCGCAGTTGACCGCCCACTCGAATCCACCGCCGACCGCCCAGCCGTTGATCGCGCCGATCACGAACTTGTCGCCGAGGACGATCTGGCGCGTCACCTCTTGAATGGCGTCGATCGCCTCGCGCGAGGCCGCCTCGGTGGCTGGGCCCCGCTCCTTGAGATCGTCGCCGGCGCAGAAGGCGCGCCCCGCGCCAGTGAAAATCACCACTCGAGTCGCGTCGTCGGCCGAAGCCTCGGCGAACGCCTCGGCCGTGGCGCGGACGAGCTCGTGGTTCATGGCGTTCAAACGAGCGGGGCGGTTGAGCGTGACGGTGCGGATGCCGTCGGCGACCTTGCTCAGGACGGGATTGCTCATGGCGATGGCTCCTCTATTGGAAACGCGCGCTGATCTTCTCGAAACACACGCTGGGTCTTGTGCGCGGTGCGGGGCAGCGTTCGCGCCGGCAGCGTCTGGACGTGCGCAGTGACGCCGAGTTCGCGCTTGATCGTCCGCGCCAGCGTCTCGGCGATGTCGTCGCCCGCTGTTGTGCCGGGCGCGAGCTCGACCTCCAGCGGCAGGCGGTCGTAGGGCGCGGGGCCGCGTAACACAATCCGATACTCGCCGCTCAGGTCGGAGACGCGGTTGACGATCCCGGCGATGGCAGTCGGGAAGACGTTGAGCCCGCGAATTACCACCATGTCGTCGACCCGCCCGATGACGCGAAAGCGCGGCGTAGTACGCCCGCACGGCGCCATGCCGGTGCCGGTGATCGTGACGATGTCGCCGGTGCGGAAGCGAACTAGCGGTTGGCACTCCCGGACCAGGTGTGTGAGCACCAGCTCGCCGGTCGCCCCCTCGGTCCACGCTACGGGTTCGCCGTCGTCGGGCGTGACGATCTCCGGGTACATGACGTCGGCCGCGAAATAATGGAGGTCGGTATCGACTTCGGTCTGACCGGCGAAGTTGCAGAACGCGTCGGTGACCCCATAGTTGGCATTGCGCGCTTTGAATCCCCAGGTGTTTTCCAGCCGCTCACGAAAAGCCGGATTGTCGAGACCCGCCTCGCCGCCGAACAGGCCGAGCCTTAGACCGAGGTCGCGCGGCCGCAGCGCCGGGAATGACTCGGCCAGCACCTGCTCGATGACGGCGGGGTAGGATGGCGTGCAGGAAATGGCGGTGACGCGCAGCTCGCGGATGGTCTCCACCAAGCGCTCGGTGTCGCCGACGCCATAGGGGATCACTGTCGCGCCTGTGGCCTCGAGGGTCGCGTGGTCGGTGTAGCCGCCCATCCACAGTTGATAGCTGAGACAGTGAATCACGCGGTGGCCGGGTCCGAGCCCGCTCGCGGCCTGGGCGCGCGCGCCGATCGTAGCGGTGGTCGCGGCGTCGGTGGCGCTGAGGGCGAGATTCATGCCGTGACCACTGGTGCCGCCGGTGCGGTGGACGCGACTGACCTGGTCGGGCGCGGCGGCCAGGTAGCTGCCGAAGGGCGGATGCGCGGCTTGATCAGCACGCAACGCCTCTTTGTCGGTCAGCGGCAGTTCGACCAGTGCCTCGAGGCGGATCGGCGGAGTCTTGGCACCTCTCGGAGTCTGGGGACCCCACAGAGTCTGATAGAATTCGGAAGATGCGGAGACGTAGGCGATTTGTCGAGCGAACCGCTCCTGCTGCGCGGCGCGGAGCGCCTCGGGCGGCAAGTGCTCGGCATCAGCGATCGGTCGAGGAACGTCGGTCACGGTGGGGTCATCATAGCGCGGCGCGGCCGGACCGGGAGTTGGGCCCTATGAAGGCAGGCGCACCATGATACCGCTCCACGACGACAATCCGACGGCGATCCGCCCGGTGGTGACGTGGGGCCTGATCGGCGGCTGCGTCCTCGTATACCTGTGGCAGTTCTCGCTCACGGGCGGGGCGGGGCAAGAAGCGGTCTACGGGCTTGGCCTGATCCCCGCGGTGCTGTTCGGCGAGCGGGCGCTGCCACCAGATGTCGAGATGGTGCCGGCATTCGCGACGCTCTTCACCTCGATGTTCATGCACGGCGGTCTGCTGCATGTGAGCGGCAACATGCTGTACCTGTGGATATTCGGCAACAACGTCGAGGACGCGATGGGCCACGGACGCTTCGCGGCCTTTTATGTTGTCTGCGGGTTGGCGGCGGCTCTGGCTCACGCGTTGTACGATCCGGCGTCGACGGTGCCGATGGTTGGCGCGAGTGGGGCCATCGGGGGCGTGCTGGGTGCTTATCTGCTGCTCCATCCCAAGGCTCGCATCTTGGTGCTGATTCCGGTTTTTATCTTTCCCTACTTCGTGCGCGTTCCGGCCGCTTTCGTGTTGGGCCTGTGGTTTGTCTTGCAAATAGTCAACACCACTCTGTTTAGTGATAGCGGCGGCGGCGGCGTGGCGTATTTGGCCCACATAGGGGGCTTCGTAGCTGGCGCCCTGCTCATCCTTGTGATGCGAAAACAAGGGGTGCTGCTGTTCGATCGCGGCCGGCTAGAGGCCATCGCCGCGCACCAAGTGCCGCGGCTGCCGTGGGTGGAGCGACGTTATCCCGTGCGCGTCCGGCCTAGCGCCGAGAAAGATCGAGGTCCGAAAACTCGCGGCCCGCATGGTCCCTGGGACCCGCGTTCGGGACCGTGGGGTTAGCTTCCCACATCGGGGGCGTGCGAATGCAAGAATTCCCGGCAATAATCGCTGCCTCTCAAGTGGAGACCAGGGCGGAGACAATGATGAAAGCACCGGAAACCATCGCGATCCTCGGGCTTGGTGAGGCCGGAACCGCCCTCGCGACCGGCTTGCGCGACGGGGTGGATTGGTACGACGGCGCGGGCGATGTGCTGGCGGTCGATATCGCGCTCGATGAGGGGGAGCGCGGCGGCACCATCCGGGCTCGGGCCGAGGCGCTGAAAATCCCCATCTACAAAGACTACGGACAATTCCTGGCGGGCGCCGACTTGGTGATCTCGGTGGTCACCGGGGTGGAGGCGCTGAACGCGGCGACGGCGGCGCGGCCTCATCTTAAGCCAGGCGCTGTCTTTCTCGACCTCGCGACCATCACCCGTGAGATGGCGATCGCCAACGCGGCGGCGCTCGACAATAGCGGCGCCGACTACGTCGATGTTGCCGTTATGGGTATG
>Ga0315338_1001744_pt1 | contig 24857 bp, 18 predicted proteins | sample ASW8metaG_FD_204518 | JGI IMG/M metagenome (GOLD analysis project Ga0315338, IMG submission 204518) | Ammonia-oxidizing marine archaeal communities from Monterey Bay, California, United States - ASW #8 | ecosystem: Environmental > Aquatic > Marine > Coastal | place: USA: California | collected... | reverse complement strand
GGCCAAGGGGTTTCGTTAGACGATGCCAACGATTTGACCCCGGAGATTCATGCACTGGCGGTTGAAGAAATGCAGCAATTCCGACTCGGTCCGCTGTTTACCCCACCGAGTCTCCGAGGGACATTGCAGAGACCAACCATCAGCGGCGGCGCAGATTGGGGTGGTGCAGCGTTCGATCCAGACTCAGGCCTGCTGTATGTGAAGACTAACGAGCTTACGACAACAAATCAGGTTTGTCGGAATACGGGGACGGACTCGGACGTGGATGTTGAGTACAGTAATAATTGTCCCCACGGCGCGGCGGCCATGATTTTTCGGAGTCGTCCCGGTGCCACAGAAGTAGCCCGTAGCAAGCTTGGTGGCATTCCCTTGGTGAAGCCCCCCTATGCGTATTTGGTCGCCATCGATCTCAACCGTGGAGACATCGCGTGGAAAGTCCCGTTTGGAGAAGGTAGTCGAATTCTTCGGACACACCCTTTATTGAGGGATGTCGATCTACCCGCGCGATTGGGGACGTTCAGTCACTTGGGTTCAGTCGTGACCAAGGGTGGGCTGGTCTTTATTGGCGGCGGCGATCCATATCTCTACGCCTTCGATAAGGCAACGGGCGCGGAGGTCTGGCGGGGTGCTACCCCAAATCGGACAAGTGCGAATCCGATGACCTACCGGGCCCGATCCGGGCGCCAGTTTGTAGTTATCGCGACGGGCGCAGGGCCGGACGCCTCACTGGTGGCTTTTGCTCTGTAAAGGCTTCACGAACAACACCTTACAGCGTGGCTTCTGAAGAGGACTCTAAATGAGGATAAAGCTTTAAAACAGACAGAGTTAGTGCTACCCTCATTAGCGCTATTTTTAGCGCAAACTGTGAATTATGGAAGGATTGTGACGATGGAGACGACTTCAAGTCCGAGAAGGTCAGCCTTCACGTTTAGCGCCACTAGTTTGGTGGGCTACTTGATGGTGGTGTTCATGGTGGCTCCTGTTTTTGCAGGTGAAACAAAGCGCGACAACCAAGTGACGTTCACAAAGCACGTTGCACCCATTTTGCAGAGGTCCTGTGAAAGTTGTCACCGGCCCGGTGGTGGTGCGCCGATGGCGCTGATTAGTTATTCGGATGTTCGTCCATGGGCGCGATCGATTAAGAATCGAACCATGGCTCGTGAGATGCCACCATGGTTCATTGATAAGAACATAGGTATTCAGCACTTTAAGGACGATCCTTCGTTGAGCGATGAAGAGGTCGGGATCATCGCAGCATGGGTGGATGATGGTGCCCCGCAGGGTAATCCGGCTGATATGCCTCCACCGCAGCAGTGGACTAACGTTGGGTGGAGTTTCGGCGAGCCAGATCTTGTTGTTTCTTCGCCGGTCGGAACTGTTCCGGCTAATGCGGCAGATTGGTTTGGTGAATGGGACCCTCCAACGCCGACTGGGCTCACTAACGATAGGTATATAAAGGCTGTCGAGGTCAAGGAAGTCCGAGTGGCCGGCGATATGAGTGTCAGTAAGGGTACGCAGGGCCAGAAGGGAGCCGGAAGAGCCGATCTTAATCTTTGGGTTGTCCACCACGCAGTGGTTACAGCTGCTACGCCCGAGCAGGCAGCCGAATCTAACGGTCCCGTGGCTGCGAGTGAGGATGCTTTCCGACTTACGTGGGAACTCGGTCAGAACACCACTGTTTTCCCCGATGCGGTTGGTGTGCCATTGCCGGCCGACTCAGTGATCACGTTCGATTCAATGCATTTGCACTCGATTGGTGAGGAAGTACGGGCTCGGATAGACGTTGCTTTCCAGCTGCACCCCGAGGGATATGAGCCTAAGTACAGTCAGCGTTCACGCGCGATGTCTGGGTCATTCGATTTTGCGCTCGACATTCCATCCAATGACGAGAACGTCTACCGAGACGGATTTTATCGGTTAACAGAACCTGGTCTGCTGATGACGTTCGAGCCACATCTCCATTCCAGTGGCACTCGTATGTGTGTTGAGGCACTCTACCCAAACAATTCTCGTGAAATGTTGAACTGTGCAGACTACGATCATAACTGGGTTAAGGTTTATGTTTACGAGGACGACGTGGCCCCGTTGTTGCCTGCCGGTACTGTTATTCACCTGATGGCTTGGTACGATAATTCGACGACAAACAGGAACGTCGTCGACCCTAGAAACTGGAAGGGTTGGGGTAACCGGTCAATTGATGACATGTTTTATAACTTACCTCGGTTTGTTCCTTTGACTGAGGAGGAGTTCGAAGCGGAAGTTGCTGCGCGGGGAGGAGCCCCGGCCTTCGCGGCTTCACAGGATCAACAGTAACGTAGGATTTGAAGCAAGCACGTAAGGAGCACACGTCTGATGACAACAACTCGTGTGGTGAGGCGGGCTAACCCGCGGGCTACGGTTCTTTTGACCGTGGCCGTGAGTCTTTGTGCGTTAACCGCAGCTAGCGGTCAAACAATCATCTTCGAGCGCGGTCAGAACGTGGTGCCAGCATTCGAAGGATGGGAGCAGAACCCTGACGGGACATTCGACATCATTTTTGGATATTTGAACAGGAACTCCAGAGAGAAGGTTCACATTCCAATTGGTCCCAATAACTACATTGAGCCCGGTGACCAAGATCAAGGGCAGCCTACTTTCTTCGAGCCACGGCGTAACCGATACATGTTTCGCATCACTGTGCCCCCTGACTTTGGGACTAAGGAGGTCGTGTGGACTGTTGTCAACCGTGGGAAAACTGAACAGGCCTATGGCAGTTTAAAGCCTGACTATGTGAACGATTCCCCGCTCATGCAGAAAGACGTTGGTGGTTTGCGCGCGGAGCGAGATGTAAATCAAGCACCGCTCGTCAGTATCGAAGGAAACATTCACCGAAGAACTAGTGTGGGGGAACCACTGAGCCTCACGGCGGTGGCAAGCGATGACGACATTCCTCCTCGGAAGCCGGCGTCGGCCCGTGTGCCTGTGAACTACAACGCGTGGGGACTTCGATTAGCGTGGATCGTGTGGCGAGGTGACGGCAATCAAGTTTCTTTCGATCCTGAGCAGTTTGACATCCATCCAAATTATGACGGGAACTCACCTTGGTCTCCAGGGTGGGAGGCACCGCCACTTCCCGCTGATGGTAGGTTTCCCGTGAATGTATGGTTTTCTGCTCCAGGCACCTACGTGCTTCGTGCCTACGCTCACGATGGGGGCCTTGGTAGCGTTACCGATGTGACAGTTACAGTCGACGGCGGCTAAGGTTTAAGTGAATGCGATAGCTCAATAGACACTGACTGGGAGGTGGATTGTGAGAATCGAGACCACCAGGACTCCGAGCATACGAACATGTAGCGCGATTGTGGCGGGCTTTGCCGTCGTGATTTTGGGAGTCACACCACGGCCAGCTTCTGGCTCTGAACGCGATACTGCCGTTACATTCAATAAGGACATCGCGCCTATATTGCAACGCTCTTGTCAGAGATGCCATCGTCCTGAGGGTTACGGTCCGATGGCGTTGATCAGCTATAAAGATGTCCGCCCTTGGGCGCGCTCGATCAAGAATCGTACGGCCGCTCGCGAAATGCCACCATGGTTCATCGATAAACACATCGGCATTCAGCGATACAAGGATGACCCTTCGTTAAGTGATGCGGAGATCGCGGCAATTGCCACTTGGGTTGACAATGGCGCGCCGCAAGGCGATCCAGCCGACTTACCACCGCCGCGTGAATGGGTCACGGGAGGATGGACCTATGGGACGCCTGATCTGATCGTCTCTTCGCCAGAGGGCACCGTTGCAGCTGATGCAGCCGATTGGTTTGGTGAGTGGGGAAATTCTCCTACGGGATTAACGGAAGATAGATACGTCAAGGCGATGGAGGTCCGTGAGATTCGACTGGACGAAGAATCAGTTCAAGAGGAGAACGTAGACAGTTCGGGGCGTGCCGACCTCGGCCTATTCGTCGTCCATCACGCTGTTATTACGGCGGCAACACCAGAGCAGGTCATTGGCGCAAACGGTCCAGTCTCGGCCAGCGAAGACGCGCTCTGGATTACCTACGAATTGGGTCAGAACTCCACGATCTTTCCGGCTGACGTCGGTGTCACGCTGCCGGCCGAATCGGTCGTGACCTTCGACTCGATGCACCTGCACTCTATCGGGAAGGAAGCCCGGGCTCGCCTTGATGTGGGCTTCACGTTTCACCCCAAGGGCTATCAGCCGAAGTACGACCAGCGGTCTGGCGGGCTGCGCGGCGCGACTCACTATGACTACGAGTTTGACATTCCCTCGAACGACGACAACGTCATGCAGGATGGGTTCCACCGGCTCACTCAGCCGACAAAAATGCTGACCTTTGAGCCGCATCTCCATGCAAGTGGGAAGCGCATGTGCGTTGAAGCGCTGTATCCGAACAACGCTCGGGAGATGCTCAGCTGTGCCGATTACGACCACAACTGGGTGAAGGTGTACGTATACGAGGACGACGTAGCCCCGCTCTTGCCGGAGGGCACGTTAATTCACATTATGGCGTGGTATGACAACTCAGCGACGAATAAGAATGTAATCGACTGGCGGAACTGGAAAGGATACGGGAACCGTTCAGTCGACGACATGTTTGTTGGCATTACCCGGATGGTCTACATGAGTGAGGAAGAGTTTAATGCGGAGGTCGCTGAGCGCGGAGGGACGCCCGCCTTTGTGACCTCGCAAGATCAGTAGTAACAGTTTGAGCCATCCCCTCGTTCAGTCAGGTAAGCTGAGGGCGACAAGTGCGGCGGTATTTGCACGTCCGACTGCGAGTGCGATGTACTGCTTACCGTTGTGTAGATAAGTCATTGGCGCTCCAGCTGAGAGTCCGTCTAACCTGATAGTCCGCAGGTGTGTACCATCCGTTTTGTCGAATACGAACATGACCTGTTGTTCTACATCCGGGTCGCTCCACTCTGCGGGGTTCCCTGCAGCGCGTTTGTTGGCGGTACCAATAACTAGCGTTTTGGTTACGAGGACACTAGCGGTCATCACTCGATCGCCTAGTGGCGGGACATCCAGTCCCTGTAAAAGCGGATGGTTCCGTGGGCCGTTCCCTAGGGCCGATGTCCACAGGAGCTCTCCATGATTGAGATCAATCGCTGTCATGCGAGAGTAAGGTGGCTTGAACAGGGGTAGCCCATCGAGGGTCATCGACTCGGCAATGCCACGCTGACGATCCTGAACGTATCCTAAGTTGGTCTGGGAGGGGTTTCCTGGGAGCAAACGATAGATCGTCGGCTCTGTACGAGAGGGAACATAGAGAATTCCAGTGTCGGGATCGAAGCCCGCTCCCCCCCAATTGTTACCACCGAGCATTCCGGGAAGGAAAATCGTGCCTTTCTCGGAAGGTGGTGTGAAGATTGGCCCGTGTTCGAATTGCTGGAGCTGATCGAGCGCTCGACGTCTTAGTTCCGGTGTGAAGTCAATCAGGTTATCTTCTGTCGTGCCCTGTAGGTCAAACGCAGGCGGTTTGGTGGGAAACGGCTGTGTCGCTGCCGTCCGTTCTCCAGGCACAGTCGATTGCGGTACCGCTCGTTCTTCTATTGGCCACACTGGTTCTCCCGTCTCTCGGTCAAAGACGTAGGTGAACGCTTGCTTGCTAACCTGGATTACTGCCTTGATCGGTCGACCGTCTACGGTGATATCAGCCAAAATTGGCCGTGTAGCGAAGTCGTAATCCCACACACCGTGGTGAACGGCTTGGAAGTGCCACACTCGTTCTCCGGTTTTGGCGTCAACGCAGATTAAACTCTCCGCGTATAGGTTGTCTCCGTGCCGATTGCCGCCGTACTCATTGTGTGTTGGGGTAGATGTCGGGAGGTAGACGTAATCGAGCTCAGGGTCATACGCCATTCCATTCCAGACATTGGCATTCCCACTGTACTCAGCTGAACCATTCAGCCACGTGTCGTATCCCGCTTCGTACTCTTTGGGAATGGTATGGAAGGTCCACAGCTTTTTTCCCGTTCGTGCATCGTAGGCTTGCACGTCGCCAGGAGGCATCTCTTTAGTGCGAAAGCCGTCAGCGATGGCGTTACCAACGACAACGACATCACCAGCGATCAACGCTCGCCGCGCTGCGAAGTTGGTGCCCCGAACGGCATCACGGATTCCGACCATGATGTCAACTTTCCCAGCTTCACCGAATAATGGATCCGGCTCGCCTGTTCGTGCGTCGATAGAAATTAAGCGTGCGTCGTTGGTGCCCAAAATTAACCGTTCTTCGGTGCCATCAGTCCAATAGGCAAGGCCACGGTGTAGAAAGCCCACGTTCGCAGGCCGCCCAGACGTATAGGCCTCTGGGTCATGCATCCACTTGGTTTCTCCGGTGCCTGGATCAAGAGCAGCAATGAGCCCGAGTGGAGTCACTGTGTAGAGCAAGCCATTAATCATGAGCGGTGTGTCTTCGTAGTTTCCTCCCCGCCACGCCGGATTTGATGCTTGTAGCTCTTGGTCGGCTGTAGGCCAGCGCCAGGCGATCTCCAAGTCGTTGATGTTATCTTTTGAGATCTGGCTGAGGGGTGAGTATTTCATTCCCTCGCGATTGCCAGCGTAATCCGGCCATTCTTCGTCTACCCTTCCGCGTTGAGCTTCAAGGGTGACTCCGATGAATTCAGCACCAACGATGATGGTCGCTAGTAGTCCAAATGCTGCAAATACTCGTTGAGTTCGCAAAACTCCTCCTCGTGACTTGACCAATATGTCACAGCACAGCACTTTGTGCAGCTGTCTTTTAGACGCCGGGCATCATCGTGTGAGCCGCTTGATGATTTCGTGATGCCGTGGGTATTGTTTCAGCAGCTCTCTTCGTTGTGGCATCTCGAAGTCCTTAAAGTCGAAGCCAGGTGCCACAGTGCACCCAGCGAGAACGTAGTCGCTCGTTTCGACGGTGGCGCCGAAAAGCGTCCCAGCTTGCACAATAAACATGAGCCGGTCACCGCCGTCAAGGCACCTTCCCAGTGTTTGCTTTGAATAAGAGCCCTCAGTGTTAAAAGTATGGATTGTTAGTCGGCCGCCGTCGTAGAAGTGCCACACTTCGTCTTGCTGAATACGATGCAACACGGAGACTTCTGTTTCTTCCAAGAGAAAGTAGATCGCAGTGGAAAAAGGTCGATCACCAGTGAAGCGAGTGGGAAGACTGCGGTGGGGAATCGTTTCGTTGGATCGGTACACTTCACGAAACCAGCCACCCTCTGGATGTTGACGCAAACGAAGTGCTTCAATCCATCGTTTAGCACTGGTCACGGTGTTCCCACAATGTCACAGGTGCGGCGGTCTCCGAGGTCACAGGCTTCTTGACAGGCTTCTGGGAAACCTTGCTCGCACGCTCGTTGATAGATCTGCAGCGAAGATAGAACGGGAAGAGGTCCCTTCCCTTGTCGGAGCACGATGTCGTAGTCGACTAGAGTAGGTTGCATAGATACAGGACTGACGCCGGACTGAGAATCACGGTTGGTGCAGCCAGCTGAAAAGCCTAATTCACAGGCGCGATCAAAGGCTGAGGCTGCGAGCTGTGGGCGCCGCTCTGGCTGGAGCAACATCCCGTATTCGTTACAGGCCCACCCGGATCCCCTGTTGCAATAAGTCGATACCATAACGCCAAAGTGTCGGCACCCGTTGGGTCGATCGTCGGCACAGGCATGCTTCCAAAACATAACCCAATGACCCCGATGGGTATCACCCACACCTTGAACAGTGCTCATCAACAGAAAGATCATTGTCCAGACGCCGACATAGGCAAGATTTCGGCTTTTTTTACCGGCCTTATGCAATAACACCGTCGGATCGATTTGACGCATGGGTTTGGTCTGGACGAGGCGGTCGATAACCTGGATCAGGAGGTTCATTACTGGAACGGCAAGCAACTTGTCGTAAAACCGTGGCAATCCCATGGTTTCAAGGACACCGTAGAGCACGATAACGCTCAACGCGTACATTGCACCAAAGATCAGACGTCCCAATTCGCTGCGCGGGGCAGTTGACGGATCTGTGAACAACAGGTGCATCCCAAGAAACACGGCGATTGGAATGTACGCGTCGTAGAAGTAATAGGTTCCAGCAAGAGCGAAATAGAGCAACCCAAAACCGTACATTGTCACCACTGCCGACATCGTCATCGTTGCCACACCAAAAAGAAATTGACCGGGCAGGCTGACCAGGAAAATCATCAGGTAGATTTGGGGAGCGTAATTCAACGTGTTCGCGATTTCTGGACCCCACGTGAGGTTTGTGGTTCCAGTTATGATTAGTCCTAACGAGAACAACCCTAAAGGGAAGGATGACGGATTAAAAATGTGGACTTGTCGACCATCCTTTTGCCAACGAAGGAGTTCTTTGGCCGCGAACCCGAGTGCGATCAATAGGAATTGCAGATAGAACCAGTCCGGTTTAAACCAGAGAAACAGATTGATGCTAAAAATAACGGGGACTGGTGAAAACCCAAAACTGTAGGTGTGTCGCCGAGACCACGAGAGCAGCATGTCGAATGCGTATGCAAACAACAACTGCGCCAAGAGTAGGTGAACGGAATCATAGACCTCTCGCCAGTACCATCCCCAGTACAGCAGCACAGTGCCTTGTGCACAGGCTTGAACATAATGTTGCGGACGAAGCACGATTGACACTGTTAAGGGTAAGCGGCGAATTACCAGGAGACATTGCCAACTCGCGAGAGCGACCGCGGTCCCGATCAAAGTCCACGCCAGGGGCTGACTCGTTACAGCCGGGAGCAGGCTAAGTCCAGCGAGTACAGTTGCGAATACTAGAGGTAGGCCTTTCATGAGTGACACGTGTCTCTCGTCGGTTTCTAGTCGTCGGCGATGCAGTACAGATACCGATGCCCGCGAAGATAGATCTCTCCGTCCACAATGGCTGGGGAGGAGTCGAAACGGTCATCGAGGATGTTTGCCGAGAGGACCTCGAAGCTAGGACCTGCCGCTACCACGAGGGTGGTTCCGTCTCGGCTGGGGATATAAATACGTCGGCCTGCAGCAACAGGAGACGCGTACAAACTTCGAATTCCTGGCAGTCGCTCGGGACCGTAGTGTAACTGACCGGTTCGTGCGTCATAGGCTGACAGAATGCCATTATTACCCTTGGTCAGATAAAGGATGCCGCCGTACAGAAGTGGCGAGGGAACATAAGGTGTGTCTTGGTCGAGGGACCAGACGATGGCATTGCTTCCCGTGACGTCACCGTCCGCATCATCGAGTTTGACCGCGTAAAGTTGGTTGCCTCTATAACCACTGGTCAGATAGACCACACCGTCTGCAGCGACTGGACTGGGAATTGCATTCAGAGTAACGCCTTCACCGTCCCAGAGGAGCGCTCCGGTTTCAAGGTCGTAACTCCGCACTCGGTTGGTCGCACTAGTAACAACTTGTGCACGCCCGTTGTGTTCGACGACGAGTGGCGTTGCCCAGGATGTGATTTCATCGCGGTCGGATCGCCAGAGTGTGTGGCCGGTTCGTTTATCCAGTGCCGTAATAAAAGATTGACCCTGATGGTCCCAGTTGACAACGATGGTATTACCGTGCAAGGTTGGTGAGGCTCCTTCGCCAAACCCCATGCGGATTTCCATATCACCAAAATCGTGATCCCAGAGCGGTTGGCCGGTCATGGTGAAACAGTACAGGCCACGTGATCCGAAAAAGGCACATAATACTTCGCCATCTGTCACTGCCGACGATGACGCCCAGCTTCCGGTCTGATGTTTGCCCTCATGCGGCGCCTCTTCCCGGACGACTTGCTCCCAAACGACTCGTCCGTCACGTCGATCAAGAGCTAACAAGACGTAACTTAATGTTTCTGTTGCTCCCTCTGTTCGTGTAAAGCGCCGTGTTAGCCGTGTGAAGAGTCCGTCCTTTACATCGCTGGCGCCAACTGAGATGGCAGTTGAAACAAATACATGATTACCCCAGACCAGTGGTGTTGCCTGGGCATTCCCGGGTATTTCAACCTTCCAACGGATGTGTTGGGTTTCACTCCACTGATCTGGTGGATCTGCGTGCGGTGCTTCGCCTGTACCAAGTGGTCCGCGCCATTGCGGCCAAGTTTGACCAAGATGGCTCTGGTTTTGCGCCAGAGCCACGGATGGCCCCGTCAGAGTTATGGGTATAGAAATCACAACGAGCACTAGGATGATTCTCTTCATTGGATGTCCTTTCCTAGGCATTGAGCTGCATAAGACCACTGCTCCATGGGATTGATTGACCAACCGGCGGAATTCTGACAGAGTTCGGGTACTCGTGCAGGAGGAGAAATTGGGATGAGAGTTAAGTCCAGGCTCTGCGTTGCGGTCATGGTTGCCGTCGTTGCTAGCCCAATTGTGGCTGCGGGGCAGTCGTCGACGACTGAGTTAGGTGTCACATTCACGAAGGACATCGTACCGATTCTCCAACGTTCCTGTCAGGTATGCCATCGTTCCGGGGAGATGGCACCAATGTCTTTGGTAACGTATCAAGAAGTACGACCTTGGGCTCGGGCAATTAAGCGTCGCGTGGTTGCACGCGAGATGCCGCCTTGGCATATCGACAAGAACATCGGAATACAGTCTTTCAAGGACGACCCGTCACTCAGCGATACTGAGATCGCTACGGTCGCCGCTTGGGTGGACAGTGGTGCGCCACGGGGCAATGTAGCCGATATGCTGCCTCCAGCTGAATTTCCTGACGCTTCGGAGTGGCAGATCGGTGAGCCTGATCTTGTTGTCCAATATCCTGCCTACTTGATGCCCGCAGAGGGATCAGACCTTTTCGGTGCCCTGTATACCGAGTTGGATCTTGACGAGGACCGATATATCAAAGCCATCCAGACTCGGCCAGCAGACGATGCTTCCCGCCGCGTTGTACATCACGCACTTTCCTTCGCTGTGCACCCGGACGAAGAGGAGATGAGAATAGCTGGGGACGATGACGTTCCGGCTGCGCAATTTTTGGTGGAGTACGCGTCTGGGAAGAACGGGGAAGTCTATCCTGAGGATTCTGGACTTCTGCTCGAGGCCGGTCGGATGATGCGTTTAGACTACCACTTTCACTCAGTTGGTGAGGAAGTTGCAGCGGTGGTCGAACTTGGTATGGTGTTTCATCCGAAGGGTCACGTTCCTGAACATATTCGATGGTCTAAACAATTAGGCCTAAATAATAGGTTGCTCGATATTCCTCCGGGGAAAGTGGTTCGCACGGACGGTTATGCGGTGCTGGCCAAGGCGGCTCGACTCACAGCGTTCCAGCCACACATGCACATGCTTGGTACATACCAGTGCCTTGAGTTGATCTATCCGTGGCCTGGTTGGTTCGCACAGACCGAAACCGTGAATTGTGCCAAGTTCGACTATAACTGGCACCTCGTGTACAACTACGAGGATGACGTGGCTCCGATCGTTCCGGCTGGCACGGTCTTGCACATTATTAGCTGGCATGACAATACAGAGGCCAATCGAGGGAACCCGGATCCGAGGAATTGGACTGGCGATGGCGGTCGTACCATCGATGAAATGGGGTTTGCATGGATCGGTTGGTACGACCTTACTGACGAAGAGTACGCAGCAGAACTGGCTGAGAGGAAGAAGCGTCGAGATGCTTCAGCTGCCAATCAGCAGCAGTAACGTCGGTAATTGAGGCTAGTGGGTTCGGCCCGCTCATGACCTTACACGTCGTTCATTAAGGTACACACTCTTATTTGCAGCGTTTTAACGCCATCCGGTTCTCCCGTGAACGCACTGGCTGTTTTCTGACGGAGTAGCCAGTAGAGTTGCTCGTTCAATACGTCTAGGAGGAATGTGATGAGGAATCAATCTGTTCGTGCAGTGTGCGCGTTCGCGGTTGCCGTGTTAGTTCCTATACCGGTCGCGACTCAAGACTTACCCCGAACCGCATGGGGTGACCCCGATTTGCGAGGGATCTGGACGAACACAACGACAACGCCGCTGGAACGACCCGATGACTTGGCAGGTCAAGAAGTGTTAACGGATGAAGAGCGGATCGCACGAGATGAGGAGCGGGCGCGGAATGCTGATCGTCCGCCCCCACCTGGCCAGACTGGCGCGTATAACGATTTTTGGTTTGAGCGGGGGACGTTGTCCGCGCGGACTTCACTGATCGTCGATCCCGTAGATGGTAAGCTGCCTCTTTTTACACCCACCGCTGCGGATCGAGCCGAAACTATTCGGGTTAGACGGTACAGCTCAGAAAGAGATTCGGTTGATAGCTTTCACCTGTACGATCGCTGTCTCACGCGTGCCATGCCAGGGACCATGATGCCGGGTTTCTATAACCATAATTACAATATCTTGCAGACTTCAGACTATGTGGTCATTCAGGTTGAGATGATCCACGACAGTCGGATTATTCCCTTAGATGGGCGCTCGCACATTTCGCCGACCATTCGCCAGTGGCTTGGAAATTCACGTGGTCATTGGGAGGGCGATACACTTGTCGTCGAAACGACGAATTTCACTGAAAAGGCTCGTGAACAGCGGGTTGAGATGGCGAACGTGGTTTTTGGAGTCAGTGAGCACATGCGCTTGGTTGAGCGGTTCACGCGTGTTGACGCGGACACAATTGACTATCAATTTACCGTTGTCGATCCGACGACGTACACCAAACCCTGGACCGCGGCTATACCTATGACGGCGATTGAGGGACCGCTTTTCGAGTACGCGTGTCACGAGGGCAACTATGCTCTGCCCAATATGCTACGTGGGGCTCGTGCCGATGAGGCAACGAACGACTCGAAGTAGCGTGCTGGTAATGCGATCCAATCGATCCACACAGTTATGTGCGCAGTATGAGGGCGGTTGATGTCCTGTAGAGCATTCTTATCTGCTGCTATGTTAGCCGTGCTTTTCTCCGTAGTTGGTACAACGGCTGAGGCACAGATCGATTTTGTTACACATACCATTGATACAGAATTGACTCGAGGTTATCAGACCGTCGTGGTAGATCTGAACCGCGATAGTCGACCGGATGTCATTGCTCTCTCAACGCGTTTACCGGATCTCGTGTGGTACGAGAACCCCACTTGGCAAAGACACGTCATCGCTAGCAATCTAAACCGCATGATTAACGCCGCGGCCTACGATATTGATGCTGATGGTATTCCTGAGCTCGCGCTCGCTCACGGTTTTGCAACTTCGCACGACGAGAGTCTGGGTATTGTGTCGGTGCTGACCCATCAAGGCGATTCCAGACATCTTTGGACGATTCGTGAAATCGATCGTACTCCTACAGCCCATCGATTACGCTGGGCCGACATTGATGGAAGTGGCTCTAAGGTGTTAGTCAACGCACCCTTGGTTGGTGCTAAGTCCACACGGCCAAACTATTACGACAGCGTCTCACTTTTGTGGTACGAGCCTGATGATTGGGAGCGACGAGTCGTGACCGATGAAGAGCGAGGAGTCATTCACGGTATTGGAGCGGTGTCGTGGGCTGATCCCACGAGGGATGCCGTGCTTAGTGCGAGCTTTCTAGGTGTACATGTCCATGAATTTACGAATGGACGCTGGATACGAACGCGCGTGACTGCCGGAGGTAGTAGCCCGTGGCCAGAGACTGGAGCCAGTGAGGTACAGGTTGGACAAATTGGTTCGGAGCGCTTCGTGGTAACAATCGAACCGTGGCATGGCCACCAGGTTGTTGTCTATCGAGTACAGGAAGGATCAAGTCAGACAACTTGGAGCCGCCGTGTAATCGATGCGACGCTTGAGGATGGGCACGCCCTCCTAGTAGCGGACTTCGATGGTGACGGCCGTGATGAGATCATTGCTGGCGAACGACGAGGTAGGCAAAGTGTGTACCTCTACCAATTGGGCGAAAAATCATCAGGTTGGACTCGGCAGCTTGTCGATGATGGCGATATGGCAGCTGCAGGATGTGCAGTGTCGGATGTAGATGGAAAGAATCGATTAGATATTGTTTGTATTGGAACCGCTACAGCTAATCTGAAGTGGTATGAAAACGTATCACCTTAGAGATATGGAACGGATATTTTCAGGAAAGTTACAGCCGATAGTTTTAGTCCGTTCGCTACGAACCGAGCTTTATCGTTTTTAGATTGACAGTCGAGTGCGATGTTTCTCCCTCGACAATCTGAATAATTTGATCGACTGGTAAATCTGTGAATTGCTGGGTGAGACCAGTCGTTGGCCAGAAAACCTCTAAAGTTTCAATTCTTGCCGCCTTCCCTAAACCGATAGTCTGTCGGAGTGGGTTTGCACCGAAGCTGCCACCGCTGTTTACATGGCGGTAAATGGAACGCGGGATTCCATTTTCCAGGATATTGGCACGAATGCGTGCTCCGATGGCCGAACGGTTCGAGCGTGTACCGACAAGTTTGATAGTAATCCAATGGTTCCCAAAACCCGGGTTTTCGTACAGAACATTTCCAAAACGATCTCCGGGAAAAGCGCCACCCATTTGCTCGAAGATATCTTGGTCACCGTCGTGGTCGAGGTCGGCAAAGAAGACACCATGACCTTTTTGCAGATGTCCAAAGCCACCTGCGTAAGTCACATCGGAAAACCTCTTCCCGTTTTGATTGCGATACATCACGCTGGGCATCAGACTGTGGTAGGGGGGATAGCCGGTGCCGAGGTAAAAGTCCAGGTAGCCATCGTTGTCCAAGTCACCGAAGTTGGCTCCCATCGCCGCGTTGGGGCGCCCGAGGTTATATTGGCCGGACACTTCCTCAAAGCTACCCTCCGTTGTTCCGCGATAGAGGTGTGCTAACTCGATGTTAATTGGTAGTTCCAGCGCGCTCGCTGCCAAATGCTCAATGCCGGCAACATAGGCCGCCACGTATAAATCCAGGGTGCCGTCGTTGTCAAAGTCCCAGAACCAAGCAGGAAAACTCTCAATCGGCTGTGAAACACCGAGACGGCGTGCCTCATCAACGAACGTTCCTCTGCCGGTATTGCGATACAGTCGATTATTGCCGCCACTGTTGGATACATAAAGATCCAACAAGCGGTCACCATCGTAGTCTCCCCAAATTACAGCTTTGGCGTATCCGTGGTTCATTACACCGGCAAAAGGAGCTAGGTCGGTAAAGGTGCCGTCTCCATTATTTCGAAACAGTTGACTCGGAGCTCTTAAGGTCCGGGATGTTTCATTACCAATATAGAGATCCAGGTCGCCATCATTGTCGTAATCGCCCCAAGATGCTGTCTGGCTTGGATAATGCACGTTTCCCAGACCAGCCTCAAAGGTTACATCGGTAAAGTGGCCGCCTCCGTTGTTCCGCAATAGCGAATTTGGGTGACGGCCGTGCTCGCGCAGCCAGGCACCTCGCGGGACGAAAATATCGACATCGCCATCGTTGTCGTAATCTGCCTGGATAATGTTTAAGCCCCCATAGAGGCCAAGTAGTCCCGCCTCTTCGGTACGCTCTGAGAAGGTCCCATTCTGATTATTTCGAAAGAAACGGATTTGACCTTCCACGTCCCAAGTTGAAACCACGATGTCGAGATAACCATCATTGTCGAAATCCTCTGCTATCACACCGCCACACATATCGAAGGTGGCGAGGTCAAGGGTCGGAGCGATATTGACAAAACGAGGGATCTCGTCGTCAGACTCAAACGTCTGGGGCGGAAGCAAGTAGGCTTCTGGCACCTGGTCTGGGTATCCACCGATTGTCATAAAAGCGATGTTGAGCAGCCACCTCGCTGACAGGTTCAACGAAGTTGTCTCTGGTTGGATGTCGCGTGTTCTTGTCCCGACGTCCAGATTTCGAGACTTTACTTCGATCGCTAAGTTGTCTGGAATCGGATCCGGTGTGTTTTCAAGGACATGAACAAATGCAGCAATTGCCTGCAGTGACGGATTCTGTTCACGGTGAATGCCGTTATCACTTATCGGTAAAATACAACTGTCTGCAGTTGGATGAAGGGCACAGTTTTGTGTTTCACCTAGTCTCATGTAAGCAACCCCGAGACGAAAGAGGTTGTAATTGAGCCGCGATTGATCTGCGCCTACCAGAGGTAGAAGTTTCTGTGCTCGCGTAAAAAGGTTAATGGCTTCAGCCTCGTTTCCCAGACGTAATTCTTCGTCGGCCAATCGAATCGTTACGAGCCATCGATTTTGGTTGGGAGTAGTAACAGGTAGGGCGTCCAGTTCGTCACGTAGGCGTCTTGTCTGTCCAGATCCGGTAAAAGGATTCGCATCAGCAGCGTCGTCAGCAATTTGTTGGAGCAACGTCAGCATCCGTTCGTGGCTTGCGGATGAAGGAGGCGTTACCCGTGTTGACCCTGCGGACGGGAGCGGTTGCTGTGCGGCTAACGTGATAATCCCAAGTACAGCAAAAAAGGCGCCTGTTGTGAGACTGCAAACATAGCTGAGTAATTGTCCGCGCGATTTGAAAGACCGGTCGCTATTGTCGAGGACAAGGGCCATAGATTGCCAAGAAGTTAGCCTGCTAGGGCAGTTCGCCCTCTCGCCAGGGTGTACGAGTAGGTTGACCGGCTTCGTACAACTTGAGATTTGCGGTCATGCGTTCGGGGAGGTCGGGTGGTCCAGTTTCTCGAGCTGCAACAATGGCTTCGCGTTGCATGGAGGCAGCCTCTTCGTAACGTCCCACTTCAGCAAGCGCCATCGCCATCGTTTCTCCTAGGTCGATGCGTCGCTGCTCCTCGGAAAGTCGGTTTATGATTTCCATGGCCGTTTGGCCATCGCGTACTCGGTCATCAGGTGCCGCTGCCAATACACGAGCCAGTGCAAGAGGGAATACCGGGGTGTATGGATAGGTTTCCATGCCGTCAGCGAGCCGGTCTCGAGCTTGTGCCCACTGGCGGAGGTTGATCAGGACCATCGCGTACCCGAAGGGCGCCTCAACTATGAGGGAATCAATGTCCATCACGCGCTCGTATTGCGCCATGGCGTCGTCTGGCCGTCCACTTCGTCTAAGCAGTCCAGCTAATCGGAGACGCGCTTCAGCGTGGCTCGGATCGTGGCGCACGGCGGAGGTATATCGAGCCATCGCCTGGGGATATTGACCGCTGTTTTCCATGAGGAGTCCCAGAGTGAAATGGGCTTCGGAATACTGTGGAGATCGCCTGACGATTTCTTCTAACTGTTCTTGGCTTTCTTGAGTGTTTCCCAGAGCGGCTAGCGAGGTGGCCAATTTATGCCGCAAAGAGGGGTTATCGGGCTTTAGTTCGATCCCGCTACGAAAGTGTGAGACCGCCTCCACATAATTCCCACGGTTGAGGGCTCGCGCACCTCGAAGCTCGTACGTCTCCGCGCTTTGGACGAGTTTCTCGACGTCTTCCATCAGGGGATCAATCGGGCGAATCAGCCCTGCATCCACTCCTAAAGCGGCTCCTTCTGCCGCCCGCCGGCGCTGCAGGTTGGCCTCCGCTCTGTCCAACTGACCGAGGCTCCGGTAAGCTGACGCCAGCGCTGTATGAACAGGTATAGCTGCTGGGCTTAACATTCGGGCTTCTTCGAGATGCTGCACGGCACCTAGAAAATCCTCTCTGGCAAGTGCTACGCGGCCCAACCCGAATCTGATCGGCAGCGAGTCCGGCCGAAGTTCCAGAGCGTAATTGAGGATCAAACGTGCTTCGACTGCTTGATCTGCTTCGAGGTGCATTTCAGCCAGCCATACCAGTGTGGGGACATCGTTGGGTTCGAGTTTGCGGGCTTGTTCAAAAAACTCAGCTGCTTGGTCTGGCAAGTTCTTGTCGTTGTAGATGTGCCCCAGATAGTAAGGCCATTGATAGTCACGCGGCATCAATGTCTGAGCATTGCGGAAGCAGACTTCAGCTTCGTGCACATATTCTGTAGCCAAGAAGAGCTTTCCCATTTTTCCGTACGCTTCGCTAAGCTCAAGAGGTGTGGCGGTCGAATTATCAGTCGTGCTTGTTAATTCGGTGTACTCCTGACGAAGCTGATTGTTTACAGGGTCAGCGTTGTTATTCTGGGATAGATCGGGCAGTGAGACCGGCTGGATTACCGATTGGTTCAGAGAGGTTGTTGCCGATGGATTGAGTTTAGGGCTTGTCGTGGTGTCTTCTGGGGAGATACATCCACTAACAATGATGATGTTAAGTATGGCGACCGAGACAAGTGTTACAACGATGATGTGTCTTTTCACTGATTGGTCCAGGATGTTGTCTCTATCATAGCCTCATGTGTCGCATGGTGGATCGCCGTTAGATGCGTATAAGCAGATGGGTATGACCTTAAATGGTTTAGGTCACGAGGAGTTCGTGGGCCAATAAAATAGGTAGTTTAAAGACCATTCCTTTGGCCAACAATCAGATCTGATTACATCGGGGTAATAAGAGAACGGTTTACGGGATTGATTGAATTGTTCTAGGTCTCAGGCCACCTACTTTTGTGCACCGGACAGACGGCATCTGGATATAATGCCTATTTAGATCGTACTTCTGACGAGGAGGTTTCCTATGGGCCATCGAACGCATCTGTTTGGGCCGATTGTTCTTATGATGACATCGCTTGTGGTGATGCCGGTTTTCGGTCAATCCCCGGCAGTTGGCATCACGGCGGTAGGTGCTGCAAACGATTGGGTTGTGCCCCGGACTCCATGGGATCACCCGGATCTGCAGGGAATCTGGACGACGGATGAAGAGGTGGCGGTTCCGGTTGAGCGGTCTCAGGATCTCGGTGAAAGACTCGAGTTATCGGTAGAAGAGATCGCAGCTCGGACGGCCCAGCGCGAGGCGGGTCTTACGCAAGGGTCTGGCCAGACCGGTGATGGGCCACCGCATTGGTACGAAGCCGCTGACAATGCTTCGACACGGACGTCATTCATTGTGGATCCGCCGAACGGCCGGATTCCCTCTAGAACGGGCGATGGCGAGCGACGTTGGAATAATCGGAATCGCGGCAGTGGCGGCGGTGGACCGTTCAATGGTCCCGAGGATCTGGATCTGCGTGACCGGTGTATTACCCGCGGTCTGCCAAACACCTACTTCCCGAGCGCGTACAATAACGGGTTCCAGATCGTACAAAGCGAGGACCATGTAGCGATTGTGTACGAGCGGTTACATGAGCACCGTCTCATTCCCTTAGATGACCGTCCGCATCTCAATGCAGAGGTTCGGCAGTGGTTTGGCGATTCGCGGGCGCGTTGGGAGGATGACACGTTAGTGGTCGAGACCAGGAATTTCGGTGAGGATGTGAATTTCAACGGGTCGACGAACGGGTTACATTTGGTTGAGCGGTTCACCCGGGTAAATGAGGAAACAGTCAGCGTGAAGTTTACGGTTAGTGACCCGTCGACGTTTACACGTGACTGGACAGTGGTAGTAAACGCGAAGAACGATCCGAGTTATTGGCAAATCTTCGAGTACGCGTGTCATGAAGCGAATTACGGGATGTTCAACATTCTCAGTGGGGCTCGTGCGGAGGATGCTAAAGCGGCTACGAGTGGTTCCCGGTGAGGTGCTGACAGACGTCGAATTTTCCACTTCGAGTTAGGTGACTCTGTTCGTAATGGCACTGAAGTTTCCTCGCTCGCCACGTCGCAACGAGCGTTGGGGCGACTCGGTGCAAAGCCGAGGTTTCCTGTTTTTAAAGCTGTGTACGCCGACTAGAATCAGAGTGGGAGCGTTTGCGTGAGGGGACGCGTCTGCATTTTCTTAAGGCTAGGGATTGTTGTGGGGATCGCATGTCTGATTCTGTCTGCTGTGTCGATTCTGTACGCTCAGTCGACGGCACCACAAATCAATAGTCAAATCCGGCATACCAATGGCCAGAGTGTTGTTCCATTTTATGAAGGATGGTTCGAGGATGCAGACGGGCGAATACATGTCAGTTATGGATATGTCAATCTAAACCTCCAGGAGACTCTAGATATTTCGGTGGGCCCAAACAACGCTATTAGTCCTGGTTCTCTTGACCAGGGTCAACCTACCCATTTCATGCCCGGACATCAGAAGGGCGTGTTCACTGTCATGTTGCCACGAGAGAGGTCGGATACTGAGATCAATTGGACGCTGAGCAGTCGAGGAACGACTATGTCGGTACCGTCGAACCTCGATCCTCTCTATCAAATTGAGGGATTGGTCACACACGGTGGATCTTTTCCAGGGAATAGACCACCGGTACTGAGGTTTGCGCCCCAAGGGTTGCCGGCACAAGGACCGACTGGTTTGATCATGGAGACTGAGATAGAGGTTGTGGTGGATAACGAGGTCTCGCTGGACGTATGGATGACCGATGATGGATTACCGGGACAGTTTGATCCGTTGTACGTTCGGTCCTTGCAAGTGAGTCAGCGACAGCGACGAGGACGGCAATTATCGGTGACGTGGAGTAAATATCGTGGATCAGGAACCGTGAATTTTACTGACCCATCTCCACCGATTGAGCAAGACAAAGCACATACCACGGTTACTTTTACAGAGCCGGGTGAGTATATGTTGAGGGTACTAGCGTCAGATGGATCCGGTCTCAACGGTTGTTGTTGGACGAATGGGTATATCAAGGCAATTGTGGAATAGACCTGGTGTGGAGCACTCGATGAGACGAATGGATAGAAAGTATCGATGGCACCTAGTTAGAGTCGGTCTGTTTAGTGTTGGTATTTGGGCGGCCATACCGCACACAAGTGACGCGCAGACGACTTTGACCAACACAAAAGTTGCGACGTTTGCCAAAGATGTCGCTCCAATCCTCCAGCGTCATTGTCAGGAGTGTCACCGAACCGACAGCATGGCACCGATGTCCCTGGTGACTTATCAAGAAACTCGCCCTTGGGCACGTTCAATTAAAGAACGTGTTGTTTCACGTGAAATGCCACCGTGGTTTCTAGATAAGACAATTGGTATCCAGCAGTTCATTAACGATATTTCGTTGAGTGAAGAGGAAATCGATACGATCGTGCGATGGGTTGACAGTGGTGCACCGTCCGGAAATCTGTCAGAGATGCCGCCGCCGAAGCGGTGGCCGACAGGGGACAGGTTTCGTCTTGAAGAGACACTGGGTCCTCCGGACCACGTCGTAAAGTTTGAGCCGTTCACGATGCCACCGGTTGCTCAAGATACATTCTTCCGTCCTTTCGCGGACGCTGGCGTGGTCGAACCACGCTGGATTCGAGCTGTTGAAACCAAACCGTCCGGCAAGGACGGACGACGTATTGCTCATCACGCCTCAGCCTATGTGCATCAGCCAGAGAGTTCGGCATTTCTTGAGGCAGAACGTGAATTGCTCAGTGGGCAGGCTGCTGCAGATGCGGTTCTTAAAGTTGCCAGCGAGCGAAGTGGTGGCGATCCGATTGACACGCGAGAGATGTTTACTGAGTGGGCTCAAGGAAAGGGCGGAGAAATTTATCCGGATGATACGGGAAAGTTAATCAAGCCTGGAGCACGGTTCGAAGTACAGATTCATTATCATGCGGTTGGCGAAGAGATTACCGACCAGCTTGAGATCGGCTTGTGGTTTTATCCGAAAGAGAGGATCCCTGCTTACAGCGTTACGTACGTGTCTGTGGGTACTCAGAACAATAAGCCTCTTCATATTCCGCCGCATTCTCTGACTGTACACCAGGGCTCGTACACATTACCTGCACCTGCCATTCTCCACAATTTTCAGCCGCACATGCACTATCGAGGCAAGGCGTTTTCGATGGAAGCGATTTACCCAGATGGTCGCCGAGCACTTCTTAATCATGCAGATCGTTTCAGTAATGATTGGCACATCAATTACATCTACGATCCCGATTTCGCGCCAGTCCTGCCACAGGGAACGGTATTACAGATCACAGCTTGGCACGACAACACTGTAGCCAATCGGAACAATCCAGATCCCCGGCAGTGGGTTGCGTACGGCGGTCGCACGGTCGATGAGATGGCCCACTCGAATAGTCAAATTATCTTCATCACAGACGACGACTATCACAGGATTACGAGAGAGAGACGTAATCGCACGCAGAATTGACACGGATTATTGGAGAGGGATGGATGGGCAAGAAACGGTCTTGGTTGGTGACGAGCACAACTGGGCTGCTTGCCGTCGCATTTCTGATGGCGGGCATTCCGAAGCTTACTGGTGCAGAGGGGATGGCCGAGAACTTCGAGCGCTTCGGCTTGAGCGTATCTTTCATGCGTTTTATCGGTGTGTCCGAAGTTGCGGGCGCGGTTGGACTTTTTCTACCGCGACTTGCGCCGTTGGCAGCTGGCGGTCTGGCTGTGATCGTCGCGGGTGCAGCTGTTCTGCACCTCATGCACGATCCCGCGTCCCAAGCGATCCCAGCAGGTGTCCTTACCGCGCTCTGCGGATTTCTTGCATATAGGCGCAGAGGTGATTTCTTAAGTCTGACAGACTAAAAGAAGTCACCGGACAATAGTTCGCATCGTTTGGCAATTCAAAATTTAACGGACTGTACGAAAGAACGTGCGGATGTCGTTTACGAGCAACTCCGGTTCCTCAAGAGCAGCGAAATGCCCTCCCCGCGGCATGATCGTGTAGTGAGTCAGGTTGTACGAGACCTCCAGCCAGCGCCGTGGAGCGAATGAGATTTCTTTTGGAAAAGCGGCACACCCTGTGGGTACATTGATTCGGTCATTGCGTGAATCGGACGGTGGGTGCCGTAGCTCGTAATAAAGTCGAGCCGCGGATGTCGGAGTCTGACTTACCCAATATACGGTGATATTGGTTAACAACTCGTCCTTAGTGAACTTATTTTCGATGTTTCCATCCACATCGCTCCACGCTCGGAACTTCTCGATGATCCATGCAGCTAAGCCAGTAGGAGAATCATTGAGCGAGTACCCAATCGTTTGCGGTTTGGTGCCCTGAATCATGCTGTAACCGCGTTCCTCATCCGTCCAGAATGCCTGCCGTTCACGCATTCGTTCCAGTTCTTCAAGTGGAACACCGGCCTCGGGGTTGTCAACATTTGGCGGTGGACCGGCACCACACAGATTCAGATGTATTCCCGCAACATGTTCTTCGTCGATCCTGCCGAGGGTCCGACTGATCAGTGATCCATAATCTCCGCCCTGCGCCCCGTAGCGGGTGTAACCGAGCCGAGCCATGAGCTTCACAAAGATCTCGGCCATGCGCTCAGGATTGTAGCCGGGCTGTCGCGGCTTGTCTGAGAAACCGTAACCAGGAATTGACGGGATCACGAGATGGAAAGCGTCGCTTGCTTGGCCTCCGTGACTTGCTGGATCAGTGAGCGGTTCGATGATCTTGTGAAACTCTACGAACGAACCTGGCCACCCATGCACAATCATCAAAGGAAAGGCGTTGGGATCAGCAGACCGGCGATGTATAAAGTGAATGTCAAGTCCGTCGATATTCGTTGTGAATTGCTCAAATCGGTTCAGTTGCCGTTCTTGCTCTCGCCAGTCGTACTCATCGCGCCAGTACGACACCAGTTCCCGCAAGTAGGTGAGATCGGTTCCATAGGTCCATCCAGCTTCGTCGAGCTCATCCGGGAAGCGTGCGTCAGTCAGGCGTTCTCGTAGATCCTCCAGCACTGGCTCAGGTACATCAATTGTGAATGGAACAATCGCATTGTTCACTCCGTCAGGATTGGTGTCACTTTGAGGCGACGTGTCGTCAGTGCAGGCGGTTAATAGGGCCAGTAATAGCGGAAGTGTCGTCAGCGATCGCATCATCATTTTCCCGCTTCTCGCAGAATGATCACGTCTCCGTCGTCTTGGGAATGGGAGCCTCGTCGGAGTGTTCCGTCGATGATCAAGATTGCTGTATCGGCGATGGCAACATCACGCGCAGAGTTTCTTGTCTGATAGGCACCGACGACTTTTGGGGCTGTAGGGTTTGACAGATCGACGACGCTGAGGCCGGCTGGACCATCTGCCACATATGCCAACGTGTCACGGAAGTCCGTTCGTTGGGCATCACCAGGGGTCGAGAATGTTTCAATAAGTACCGGTGACGTAGGGTCAGAGACATCATAAAGTTGCAGGGTACCGTTGGGGTCGTCTGGTTGGTCTTCTCGGAGTGACCGCAGTGGATCGTACGGAATACCACCTACAAGGACGGCAATGTCAGGTGTTGCGTCAAGGATTTCGATGTGACGAGGCGCCGATGCAGACTGAAGTGATCCAACTGGATCTAAAGGCTCGGCTTTAGCCATGTCGAGAATATAAAAACCTGCAGGATGATCCACAGCGTAAGCAAGCGCTCCGAACATCGCCACGTCGCGTGCGTATCCATCCGTGTAGACTGATCCAACTGACACTGGGTTGGTCAGCGTCGAGATATCGATTACATCGATACCCGACATATGGTCGGCAACGACTGCTCGGGTTCCCGACACGGCGACATTCTTAGCTTGTCCGGGCGTCGTGACTGAACCGCGCAGGATGAGTGTCTCAGGGCTTGAGACATCGACGATCCACAGGCCAGAATGACCAGCTGCCACATATGCTACGGAGTCAATCACCTCGAATCCCCATACTTTTTCAGGAAAGGAGTACGATCCTCGTTGCGTCGGCGTTGAGGGATTCGAAATATCGAACACAGTCAGTGTTTCGCCAACCGTGACGTACGCAAACATGTCCTCGGCACGAACCAGATCGATCGGACCAGAGATAGAACCCACTGGAGTGAACGTCAACGCCTGAGCGGAGAGTGTAGTAATCCCCGTCGGCAGGCCGGTACTCAGTGATAGTAGTAAAAAGATTGTTAATCGCACTGTGCCGTGCACCATTACTGCTGTCCTTCCTTTGAAAAACAGTAGAGTGCCGATTGGGTTCGCATGATCAGCTTGCCTCCGGCAACTGCTGGTGTTGCTAATGCCATCTCGTTAAGTGAGTTGGTGCCAAGAATCTTGAACTCAGCGCCAGCTTGGATCACGTAGGTGTCGCCGTCTTCGCTTAAGACGAAAATCTTGTCGTTATATG
>Ga0315338_1001743_pt1 | contig 24869 bp, 19 predicted proteins | sample ASW8metaG_FD_204518 | JGI IMG/M metagenome (GOLD analysis project Ga0315338, IMG submission 204518) | Ammonia-oxidizing marine archaeal communities from Monterey Bay, California, United States - ASW #8 | ecosystem: Environmental > Aquatic > Marine > Coastal | place: USA: California | collected... | reverse complement strand
CTCAATATAGGCCGCGGAGCCGACGCCCGCCGCCGCGAACATGATTGGCGTCTCAGATTCTAATAAATCCTCAATCGTGCTGAGATTTGAATTTTCTGAAACCAATAAAGCGCGCGTATCGCTTGTCGCCTTGGCGATATAGCTCATTTTGGAAAGATCAAAGCGAATCCCCGGCCGCTCAAGCATTTGCGCATAGATGAGGCCGGTATTGAATGTGCCTATGGTCAAACCGTCCGGCCGGGAGGCGTAAATCGTATTCGCGCCGATGATATGACCCGCACCTGGAACGTTTCTCACCAAGATGCGCACGCCGGGTAGTTGTGTTTGTAAAAAGCGAGCTAGTAGCCGGCTCTGGGCATCATAAATACCGCCAGCACCGGTCGACACGATATAGGTGATGGTTTTGCCGCGGAACATCTCATTGTCGGCCGCCGCCAAGGGCGTAGCAAAGCCGATCAGACCCAGAAGAAAAGTTAAAGTGATTGCCGAAATGGGCCTAAACACGGGTGGAATCCTGTTGCGAAGGAGTCTTTGCGCTAATTTCGTTTTGTGTATCGCTCGCGGCGAGCATGTTTGCAAACAACACGGCTTCCGCGCCTAACTGAAGGGCATGCAGCCGAAAGAAACACCCTATGCCTAATCCGATAAAACTAGAAATCGAGCCTGCCGGTGCCTGTTTGTGCCTGCTGAGATTAGAAAAATCGCTTCATAAATTTTGAGAGAGGTGGGCCTTTTTGGTAGACCGCTGTACCGTTAGCAACGGAGCGTAAAAGAATAGCGCTTTGCAATCGATCAAGAAGGAGGCCGACTATGGATCCGATCAGACGCAAAATACTGGCAGCGGGAGCCGCGGCGACGGCGATGACTGCAGCGCCACGCGTGTTCTCTCAGCAGATAGGAGAAGCGAGCACTGGCTCCTTCTATGAAAGAGGCTCCGTTCGGATCCACTATGAAGAGTTCGGCTCCGGTTTCCCGTTGTTGCTTATCGCAGGTGGGGGATTGAACTCGACGATATCTGGCTTGTCCCGTATGCCCTTTAACCCGATCGAGGAGTTCATGGGAGAGTACCGCTGCATCGGGGCGGACTTGCGTAACGCCAATCCAGGGCAGTCTTCGGGCCCGCTTGAGATTGATCGGCCGTGGGATTCGTATACCGATGACCAACTCGGTCTGATGGATCATCTGGGGATTGATAAGTTCATGGTGATGGGCTTCTGCGTCGGTGCCCCACTTATCTGGAATCTTTTAGAGCAAGCGCCGGATCGTGTCGTTGCGGCAGTGCTGGCGCAGCCTAGTGGGTTTCGGCCGGAAGAGCCCGACCGGTTCTATCGGGGCAACATGAATGGCTGGGGCCCCGAGTTAGTCCAGCGCCGGCCAGACATTACGATGGAGATGGTTGATGCGTTCCTGACCAGGATGTACCTCAACATCGACTTCGTTATCACCGTAACACGCGATTTCGTACGCAATTGCCAGACGCCTGTGCTGATCCTACCTGATGATAGCCCACCCCATCCGTACGCCGTCGCCATGGAGTCCGCGATGCTCGCACCGCAGGCCGAAGTCAGCATGTTCCCATGGAAGGAGCCTCCAGAGCGGGTTCCACTGGCGGTACGCCAGATACGTTCCTTCCTCCGGGCGCATAGCCCTGATTCTGCTTAGGTAACTTTAGTTAGTTGGTAGTAGTGGAAGTGGTGGTGGTAGTGGTGGTGGTCGGAGAAACACAACCGCATTTTCTTTTGCCTCTCCCGAAGTAAATTGTTTCGTCGAAGCTACCATAAATTAGCGCGCCAACTACGACGCCACCAGCAAACAGGAAAGGTGCTGCATTTTCAGAGACAATCGCTGTCAAGGCGTCTGCAGCCACAACTCCGCCTGGTTCCAACAGGTCCTCCGCCGCGTGACTTGAGAGAGGCTGAACCAGCATTATCCCGGCCAATACAAAGGAAAAGAAAAAGCCCTTAGAACTACCAACCATCAAATAACCTTCTTTCAAACACCCAACATTCAGCCAACAACTCTTATCGCCCTTGATGTCTAAACTCCTGCTTGCCCACTGGCGCAGGCTGCTTGCCGGCGGGCTTACCCTTCTGGCCGAGTTGTTTGGTCGAACTGTTGAGGGAATGCGTTTTCGCCTGCGCACGCCGACGCGCAATTTCCTTTTCGCTCAGTTTTCCAGAGGATTTCTTACCCATCGATGGGACCTTTCACGACGGAGAATCGCAAGCTAATTCCAAGCCAAACTTGAGCTAAAGCCTAATTGCCGGCCGTTGAATCAACAGATTTAAACGTAAAAACATTCACCCCAGATTGCTCAATCGATAATGCACCCATGGCCACAAGCAGTTCTGCCGTGTCCCCGCGATAGCTTTTCGGGCTTTGCTCATAAGCCCGTTCCGCCTCAACGGTAATGATGCCGTATGCAATGCTTAAGGGCGTCTGACCATATTGGTCCATCATGTTCAAATCTGCTCCGCTATCGACCAAATACTCTATGACTGAGTCCAAACCTTGAAACGAAGCTGCGTGCACTGGCGTCCATTCAAATTCCCCGGTGCCATTCACGTCGAAGCCTATATCTACGAGCATCTTAACCGCCTCAATAGCATCTTCTCGTTCCTGAGCCGTTCTGGGCCTTGCAAAATCGGTTCCGCCTCCCGCAGACAATAGGAGCGCATCCGTACCAAGCACGGTCGTGATCGTTGGATCCGCGCCAGCGTCGAGTAGCGCGCGCATGGCGCGCAGAGATTTGACTTCGGAGGCCATCAAGAAAGGCGTCGCGCCATTCATGCTCAAGCCTGTATCGGTATAGGTAGCTTGGCGTAAGTCGACATCAACCTGGCGTTCTTCAGGGCCAGTTTCTACCAACCTGACATTTGGATCTGCGCCATGGTCCAATAAAAGTTCTACGATTCCTGCCGATTCCCTAATCCACGCTGCGTGGTGCAAAGGACTGTGTCCATTGCTATCCAGCACATTGGGATCTGCGCCATGCTCTAGAAGGAGACCTGCAAAACCTTCGTGGCGACCTGCGGCGGCAATCAGTAGCGGCGTTACATTACCGTCCGTTAAGAGTTCGTTTGCGTCCGCACCGGCCTCTAATAATGCCCGACCAGATTCAACGTCGCCCTGTTGGGCCGCGAACATCAACACCGAAAAGTCGGAATTCGTGCGCGTAGAGACGTTTGCTCCATTGTCGACAAGAAGTTTCGTAATCGCAGAATATTTCTCTACTGCGGCCCACATCAAAGCAGTTTGACCGAATTTGGATTCCCTTATGTTGGGATCAGCTCCACCGGTGAGCAATGTCGATACAGCCTCCAACCGACCCCGGTCCGTTGCGCCCATCAGGGGGGTCTCCCCCGACAACAAAGTGGCATTGGGATTCGCACCTGCCTCCAGCAATAATTCAATAAGCTGGCCGTCCGCGTTTAATGCTGCCTCATAGAGCGGCGTTGTGCCGAAGGAGTTGACGTGATCAACGTCAGCACCATTCGCAAGAAGCGCTCTTGCAATTTCGATATTATTGTTATGGGCGGCCCAAAAGAGAGCGGTCGAACCGTCACCGGTAGTAATATTTGGATCCACGTCGTCATTCAGAAGCAAAATGACCGCCACCTGATCTCCCTGTTCAGCGGCAACAATCAAAGGGGGCGCACCAGGGGCCGCAGCAAAACTCGCACCTACAAAAAACGGAACAAGAAAACAGCCAGATAAAAGGCCCAGGCTCTTACTTCCATATCTCATCACGAACTTTCCTCTTTAATAAGGCATTCAATGTAAATGGTGCATTTCGGTTCAAATCGTTGGCAGCTCAAGCCTTCCGGTACTGTCGCCTAAACTCTCAACGTGCGGCACCCCAGCCTTATCGAGCATGGTCAGGAATAGATTAGTCATTGGTGTCTCAGTGGGATATCTGACATGGGCTCCGCCTTTTATACCGGTGCCAGCGCCAGCCACTACTAAGACCGGTAAATCCTTATAGAGATGCTGATTACCGTCGCTAAGCGAACTGCCGTAGAGGACCATTGCGTGATCTAGCAGGCTTCCTTCACCATCAGGCGTCGCTTCTAGCCGCTCCAAATAATAAGACAGCATGGTCGTGTGAAATGTGTTGATCGTGATTACTTTTGCGATCTTCTCGGCATCGCCAAGATGGTGAGTACAGGAATGGTGCGTATCGCCAAATCCAACCTCTGGATAAGCCCGATCGCTCATTTCGTGGCCGATCTGGAATGAACCAACACGCGTCATGTCAGTTTGCCAAGCCAGAACCTGTAGATCGACCATCAGTTTAAAATAGTCGGAGAACACGTTTGGTGTAGCAACAGGTGCGGCCACAATTGGCAGTTCGCGGTCAGACTGCGATTCGGCAAGCTCAATACGGCGCTCCACATCGCGCACCGCTTCCAGATATTGATCGATCTTGCTCCAATCAGTGGGTGCAAGCTTTCCTCTAAGGCGCGAAACGTCCGCCGAGACCGCGTCGAGAATGGAGGAGTCTCTACGCATGCGCCCCAGTCGCACTTTTGGATCTGTGCTTCCGCTGACACCGAAAAGCCTTTCAAATATTGCACGGGGGCGATTTTCCATCGGCAGAGGCGTGGTCGCATTGCGCCAGGAAATCGTGTTGTAATACGCACAGCTGTATGATGACTCGCATGCCCCAACAACTTCGTTGGATTCTAAGCCGACTTCTAACGAGGCCAGCTGCGTTTCTTTTCCAAACTCCTGCGCAGCCACTTGATCTACGGAAATTCCGGCAAAGAGGTCTGCGCCCGAAGTCATACGGGCATGGGCACCCGTAAGAAAAGCAGTGCAGGCCCGCGGATGCGCACCACCAATCTCACCAGGAAGGCTGCCCGCTTCTAGCTGGTCCAGGCCACTGAGCACGAGCATGCGATCACGGAAGGGCGCAAGTGGCTCGAGGATCGGCGACAGCGCAAAATTTGTTCCTTCCGTCGTCGGTGTCCATGCGTGCGGCATGATGCCGTTCGGTACCTCGATAAACATCATGCGCTTCGGCCGAGCCGATGTTGCGGCAAAAGCCGGAACCATCGCGTCTAGAAACGGCAGCGCCAGAGCGGCACCTGCACCGTGCAAAAACGCGCGGCGTGGAATTGCTAGATTACGAATAATCATCCCTTGCTCACTTTCCTCATTTGAAACGGCATACTGTGGACAATGCCAGAAATAATTGATGACCACCGATAATTGTTCTCCGCGGCATCATTGGTAATTTTTCGAATTGCAGGTAGATCGTAATATTCGACACCGCGGCCCAACCCGTAAGTAAGAAGCCGCTCGGTGAAGGTCTCCAGGAATAATTCCTGCTTACTCATTAGGACCTCGCGCAAACCACCGGGCCCGTCGAAAGGAGTCCCGTCCGGAAGCGTACCAGACGCATCAATCGCAGTGCCTTCCACGCCATTCACGTCGCGCCAGCGGCCAAGGCCATCGAAATTCTCTAAGGCAAAACCAAGCGGATCCATGATCTGGTGGCAGGACGCGCAAACGGCATTGGTCCGATGCAGCTCCATCCGCTCGCGCATGGTCATGGCCCGCGTGTCTGCATCCTCGGCCAGAGCGGGCACATCGGGCGGCGGCGGCGGCGCGGTCGTACCTAATAGCTGCTCCATGACCCATTTCCCGCGAATGGTTGGTGCCGTGCGATTTGGGTAGGAGGTCACTGTCAAAATACTGGCATGACCCAAAATTCCACGACGCTTTTCATCGGTGACCGCAACTCGGCGAAACTCTGGGCCGTAAATACCCTCGATTCCGTAGTGCTGCGCCAAGCGCTCATTGAGGAAGGTATAATCCGAGTCCAGCAGTTCAGAGACACTGCGGTCCTCGCGCAGCATGCTGAGGGCCAGAAGCTCTGTTTCCCGTTGCAATGCCTCGCGCAAATTTTCATCGAAATCCGGAAAGGCATAAGGATCCGGAAGGACCCTTGGAATGTTGCGCAAGAACAGCCACTGGCCAACAAAATTGGAGACCAGTGTTTCAGAACGCGGATCAGCGAGCATGCGCTGGACTTGGCGGTCCAACATCTCCGGGTTTCTCAGCTCACCTCGCTCTGCAACCGATAATAATTCTTCGTCGGGGATAGAACTCCAAAGAAAGAAGGACAAACGTGAAGCCAGCTCTAAATCGCTGAGCGGATGCACGCTTCCCGGTTCGGCATCCGGCGAATCATATTCCACACGAAAGATGAATTCCGGAGAGACCAATATCTTCTGCAGCGCTAACATGATCCCTGTTTCGAAATCACCATTATTTATCGGGTTTCTGTAGAGTGCGAGCAGGCTTTCGACATCTTCAGCGTCAACCGGCCTACGATAGGCACTACGCGCAAGCGTCGAAAGAATTTCTTCAGCACAAGGCAATTCCTCAGCCTGCGAGGTAGGATAACAAGTGAATATTTTTGCCCGGCTTAGCGTATCGCCAGGCCCGTGCACTTCGAATGGACCGGAAATCGAGACGTTGCCTACGCCGTCAAAGAAGGCTTGCTGGCGTAGCTCGATCCGGCCATTACGGCGTACTCTTATTCCTTCTTGCTTTCCGGTGTCTTTGGTAAACGTCGCAACAATCCGCCTGGTGCCGGCCTTCACAGGCATCCGAACTTGCAGATGCGAATCCGCTGCAACGGTTGCGCCAAGCCTGCCGGCATCGCCGCCACCGGAAATAGTAAAAAGCTCTAACCTCTGATCATCAAGGCGAAGGTCCAGTTGACGCTCAGTCTCGAGACCCAGAATGGATTCGTTTCTCGCTCTCTGCAGGTCAACCTTGATGATATATTCGCCATCCATCGGGAAGTGATGATCAAGTGCGACCCCACCCCGCGATCCAAACGGCAGCTCCTCGTTCATCCACTCATCCTGAACGAGCGCACTGGGCACGTCATAATGCTTGACGGCAACCGCCATAGAAGAATCGCCAATAGCAAGACGGCTAATTACATCTGCCGCTGAAAGATAACGCTCCAGCAACAAAGGCGAGACCGTCAAAACGTCTCCAATATTGTCAAAGCCGTACCCAATATCGTCCGCAGGCAGCAATTCAGTGCTGTCAACCTCCAGTGCAAGAAGATCGCTGATTGCGTTCTCATATTCGGCGCGGTTGAGACGATGAAGAGCAGGCTGACCGGGATTAGGATTATCTTGGGCTACCTGATCCAGGCCGCTCGTTAAATAAGTGACCATGTCCTCGTAGGATTCCGCAGGTGGAGCAGGCATTCCCGCCGGTGGCATTTGCCGGTGGCGCAACTTGCCTAAAACCTTCTCCCATATCTCGCCATTATCGTTGAGATTAGCGATATCCAGCCCCTGCAGGCTTAAATTGGCCGTCAACAACGCATCATTGTGGCAAGCCACACAATATTGATCCAAAGTCGAACGATGGATCGATGCGGATGATTGCTGTGCAGCGCTTGGAAAAATAGCCGCGACCGCCGCAACAATTCCGATCCCAGCTGGGATCAATAACCAAAACCTGTTGCCGGAATTTCGCTTCATTCGCCCCTCCACATTGGCTGGCATCCTAGATGATACGAGCCGCGGGGGATATTACATATGTTTGGCCTGCTATAGAAGCCGCCAGGCCCCATCCCAAGGCCTAATCACAGGTGAAAATCTTTGGTGACGGGCTATCAATACTGATCTTTTAAGGCCTAACGCTAAAAAACGAGCCCACCCCTAGCCACCAAGCTAGAGGCTGGCAGAGATTCGTATTCACACTACTAGCACGGTCAAAAACATGGTGGCTGAAACCGACGACATTCAATTTGCTGCGCTGGGTATACTAGTTACCATTTAAATATCTTCTAACATACTGAAATAAAACAATTATTTGTTTAACCAAAGGGATCTCGCAGAGTCTTGCTGTGTAAACGCATTTGGCCATAATCAGGCAGTTCTTAGGGCAAATTGACCGAGTAGGCAGAAATTCAGTGTGTAAGGGTTAGATCACAGCTACCAAAGGCTCATTTATCGAGCATGGGCTGGTTACTTAAGGTGTTGCTAAAAAATGGATGCGGAAAGAGGGCGCAATAAATGATTAAAACCAGGTCTTTGGCACGCCTATTTGGGATGACCGCAATCGCAGCAGTGGCGGCCGTCCTGCTGCAAGCAGCCGCGCAACCATTGCCAGATTCAATCGCTGCCCATCGCTCAACTATCGATCAATATTGTGTGGCTTGTCACAATGATGCGTTGTTGACGGCCAATTTAAGCCTGCAGGGGCTGGATATCGCTAATCTCAACGATAATGGCGTTCTGTGGGAGAAGGTCTTGCGCAAACTGCGCAATCGCGAAATGCCGCCGGCGGGAATGCCGCGCCCTGATCCAGACACCTATAATGCACTCGTTGCGTATCTGGATTCAGAACGCAATCGCATAGCCGAAGTTGATCCTAATCCAGGACGCACAACACTTCACCGCCTCAATCGAACGGAATACGCAAACGCTATTCGTGATCTTCTGACGCTTGAAATCGATAGCGCAGAGATGCTCCCGGCAGATGATATTGGTTATGGCTTTGACAATATTGGAGACGTTTTGACGGTCTCACCTTTGTTGTTGGAGCGTTACCTTTCGGCCGCAGCCAAAATTAGCCGCCTTGCTATTGGCGATACGTCATTGCCGGTTGCTTATGAGACTTATGAAGTTCCGAAGGGCCTCGTCCAGCTCAACCGCATGAACGAGGGAATGCCTTTTGGTTCGCGCGGTGGCCTTTCCGTTCGCCATCATTTTCCCGTCGACGGCGAATACGAATTTTCGGTGCGCTTGGCTACGGGCAGGTATGATCAGATATTAGGACTAGAGCGTGATCGCCAGCTTGATCTTCGCTTGGATGATCAAAGGGTCGATCTTTTCACAATTGAAGCAACCCAATTTGCCGGGATGTCAGTCCATGGCGAGGGGCCGACGGCAGACTCTCATCTACAGATAAGGGTGCCCGTGAAAGCTGGAACGCGAAGCGTCACCGCAACTTTTCTGAAAGATACGGTCATCCCGGAAGGTATTCAGATACGCGCGCGGGAGGCAGCATTCTTCGAGGGAGTGGGTAGGCTTTCAATCACTGGCCCCTATGAAATCGAGGGTCCCGGCACAACGGCCAGCCGCGAAAGAATTTTTATCTGCCGGCCAGAGGCAGCTAACGAAGAAGAGGCGTGCGCTGAAGAGATTATTACGACACTAGCCCGCCGCGCTTATCGCAGGCCGATTAATGCCGATGACCTTCCACAATTAATGGACCTTTATAGTAACGCTGCGGCGGGAGGCGGATTTGAGAATGGAGTCAGAATGGCTCTGCAGAAAATTCTGGTCTCACCTGAGTTCATCTTTCGTATGGAGTTCGATCCACCGGATACAGAGCCAGGCGATGCTTACGCTGTGAGTGATTTGGAGCTGGCCTCTCGCCTTTCCTTCTTCCTATGGAGTTCTATCCCCGACGATGAGCTTTTACGCCTGGCCGAAAATAACCAGCTCAGTGACGCCGAAATTTTAGAGCAACAGACGCGCAGAATGATGGCTGATCCGAAATCGAAATCTTTGGTTTCGAACTTCGCTGGCCAATGGTTGTTCTTGCGGAATATTGCCCGTGTGCAACCCGATCCGGTGGCCTTCCCCAATTTTGATGAGAACCTTCGACACGCCTTGCAACGCGAAACAGAACTTCTTGTAGAAAGCATGGTCCAGGAAGATCGTAGCGTCGTCGATATATTGGATTCAGATTACACTTTTTTGAACGAGCGCCTGGCCGATCATTATGGCATCGAAGGCGTCTATGGCTCTGAGTTTCGCCGTGTAAACTTGGAGGATGACGCGCGCCGCGGATTGCTCGGACAAGCAAGCATTTTGACGGTAACGTCTTATCCTAACCGCACGGCACCAACGATCCGAGGTAAATGGGTCTTAGAGCAGCTTTTGGGCACACCGCCCCCACCGCCACCGCCAAATGTTCCTTCGCTTGCGGAGGATGAGAATACGCGCGTTCTATCAATGCGCGAGCGAATGGAACAACATCGCGCCAACCCTGCTTGTGCGGTGTGCCACAAAATGATGGACCCACTCGGTTTCGCACTTGAGAATTTTGATGGGCTGGGTAGATGGCGCGACACAACGGGCGAATTGGACGCACAGATCGATTCCTCAGGAATATTACCGGACGGAACAAATTTTGACGGCCCAATGGGCCTGCGCGAGGTTTTATTGAGCAAGCAAGATCTATTCGTGGAGACGTTCACCGAGCGACTTCTTACCTATGCGTTGGGCCGTGGTGTGGAACATTACGATCTGCCGATGGTCCGCAAGATCACTAGAGAAGCAGCCGACGACAACTATACCTGGTCTTCGATTATAACTGGGATCGTAAGGAGTGTGCCGTTTCAGATGAGGAGAGCATCCGATGATAGTGTTTAAAAAGGCATTACCGCGCCGTGCCTTTTTGAGGGGAGCCGGCGCTTCGCTTGCCCTGCCGTTTCTTGACGCAATGGTACCAGCCTTTGCCTCAACAGCCGCGCGCCCGATCCGTCTCTCCTTCATCGAGGTTCCGAACGGCATTATGATGGACAGATGGACACCGGTGACAGAAGGAAAAAGCTTCCAACTCACACCTGTTCTTGAACCCGTTGGAGCATTTCGTGAAAACATGTTGGTGCTGGGTGGGCTAGATCAAAATGAATCCGAGGCTTGGCCGACCGATGTTGGCGGTGACCATCCGCGCGCCTGCACTGCTTGGTTGACCGGCACACATGCACATATGACTTCGGGCGCAGATCTTCGTGCCGGTATATCGGTTGACCAAGTCGCTGCCAGAGAGTTTGGCAAATACACACAGGTTGCTTCGTTAGAAATGGGAATGGAATCAGCGGAAGTCGTAGGCGCTTGCGAATCTGCCTATAGCTGTGCCTATTACAATACGATCTCATGGCGCAACGAAACGACGCCATTACCGATGGAAAACCGCCCTCGTGCGATCTTCGAGCGTCTATTCGGCGATAGTGGTAGCACCGATCCCAATGTACGCCTTGCCCGCATGCAGGAAAACCGGAGCATTCTCGATGCGGTCCTTGAAGATGTTTCGCGGTTTCGCAACAGGCTGCCCCCAACAGACCGTGGGAAGATAGATCAATATTTGGAGGCCGTTCGCGATGTCGAAAGGCGTATCGAGCTGGCGGAAAGCCAGCCGCAGGTTGATCTCCCGACACTAAGCAATCCGGTTGGCATCCCAGAAGTTTTCTCGGAATATTTCAAGATCATGACCGATCTTCAGGCCTTGGCCTGGCAAACGGACATGACGCGGGTTTGCACATTCCAAATTGGCCATGAGATGAGCGGACGCGCCTACCCTGAGGTAGGATTTGGCGACGCTCATCACTCGGTGACGCACCATCAGGGCGATGTCGAAAAGATAGAAAAAGTCGTAAAGATAAACATCTTCCACGCCATGATGCTCAACTATTATTTAGAGAAGATGCGCTCGACTCCGGATGGTGACGGCTCGCTGCTGGATCACGCAATGATTCTATATGGCGGAGCTTTAAGTGACGGCAATCTGCATCTCTATACAAATCTACCGCTGTTATTGGTGGCCGGACGTGCCACCGGAATTGAAGGCGGGCAGCACATTCGTTATCCGGCCGGCACCCCGATGACAAACCTTCTCCTAACAATGCTGGATCGAGCGAATGTCCCCCATGTGCAGTCGCTTGGTGACAGCACGGGCCGCCTGGAATTACCTACTATTTAAGGATTCTGTAATGCGAATAAGCGCAAAAATATTGAGAGCGTCACTTCTTGTTCTCCTGCTTTTGGGAACAAACATTGCTTCGGCATCCGATGGCCTAACATTGGTAGACGCAGCAGAGCGTGGCGATTATGCAGCGGTTCACTCACTTCTGAATGCCGGCACGACCACCAACACGACCCGCGTAGACGACACAGGTGCCTTGATCTGGGCTGCTCACAATAATGATCTGGAAATGGTTGAATTACTGCTTGATGCTGGCTCCAACGTCACAAGCACAAACGAATATGGTGCCACGGCGTTATATGTTGCTGCCTCCGATGCCGACGTAGCGATAACTGAGAAATTGTTGAGTGCAGGCGCAGATCCAAATATAGCCTTATTGTCCGGTGAAACCGCTCTCATGGAGGCATCGCGCCGTGGTAAGATCGAGACCGTTCGTTTGCTGCTTAATAGCGGGGCGGACCCTAATGCGCACGAAACGATTGGTGGTCAAACGGCTTTGATGTGGGCCTCTTCGGAACGCCATCCTGATGTTGCAGCGCTACTTATCGCAAACGATGCCGACATACTTGTGCGCTCAACTGGCGGGTCTACCGCGCTCATGTTCGCTGCGCAGCAAGGGGCTGCCAATACCGCACAAATTCTGATTGACGCTGGCGCTAACCCTAACGAGCTTATGTCTGACACTGCGCTAACGCCGCTGCTGATCGCGGGTGCTATGGGACATGGCAATGTTGTCACGGTTTTGCTTGCCGAAGGCGCCGATCCCAATGCCGTGGATAATGAGGGGTTCACGTCTCTGCACTATGTTGCAACCAATAAAAACGGATTGGGGATGGTCAATGAGTTGCTGGCCTATGGCGCCGACCCAAATATTCGTTTGCGCCAAGAAAGGCGCACCGAATTCGCAGCCTCCGGCGTTGCATGGGAAGGCGCCACACCGCTTCTTTATGCTGCCGAAATAAATAATCTCGAGACCATTAAAGCACTAGTCAATGGTGGTGCAGACCCACTCATCCCAACGGACCAAGGAACCAGCGCACTTGTCTTTGCTGCCGGGGGCGGAACTGATTTGTCACGCCCCAGACCGCTCGAAGAACGTGCAACCGCCGTCGAGACTGCGAAGTTCCTCGTGGAACATGGTGAGGACGTCAACAGAGACGGCCAATTCGGCTGGGCGCCTGTACATGCAGCGAGCTACCAAGGTCTGAATGATGTGATCGAATATCTTGTCTCAGTAGGTGCGGACCCTGACCAAATGGATGGCTTCGGACAAACTGCTTTGAGCATTTCAAATGCTGTAATTACTGAAGGTATCGGCGCTGCATATTATCAAGCAGCGCGCGTTTTCCGGCGTGATACTGCTGATCTGCTGGTTTCACTGGGCGCTACACCATTAGAAGACTCTGCTGTGGCTCAATTGACCCAAAGGGCAACAGACTAAACGATCTGATGGTTTAGAGGTAATACTGGGCTTGATTAAGGCTCGTTTGGTTCGACTTCAGAGAAGCGATCGATCTTTCGCAATTCGGGAAATAGCAGTGCGATAGCGCCGACAACCACCAGCGCCCCAACACCACCAAATATCACCGCCGGTACGGTTCCAATCCACCCTGCCATGAGACCGGCACGGAACTGGCCCAGCTCATTTGAAGCACTGATAAAAAGTGAATTGACCGAACCAACCCGTCCACGCATCTGATCGGGAGTTGCCAATTGAATGAGTGAATGGCGGATGAAAACGCTAAACATGTCAGCACCGCCGATAATCGCAAGCGCCGCTAAGGATAAATAAAAATGCGATGAGAGACCGAAGACAATTGTTGCCAATCCATAGATTGCGACAAAACCAAACATACAATTGCCAGCATAGCGGTTCAGCGGCCAGCGCGCGAGAAGTAAGCCGACTAAGGCTGCACCGAAAGCCGGAGCACTGCGTAAAAGCCCTAAGCCTGAAGGGCCAACCTCGAGAATATCACGTGCATATACGGGAAGCAGTGCGACCGCACCACCGACCAACACCGCAAATAGATCAAGTGTAATCGCACCAAAAATAATTTGCCGTCGCCACATGAATTTGAGGCCATCGGCAATCCGTAGATAGGCCCGGTCCTGGCTCGGCATTTGCACCGGACGGCGCATACGCATGTATAATGCAGTGAACGCTGCGAAAAGAAACAGGATGAAACAAGTGACATAGGTCAAAGCCGGACCCGCAGCAAAAAGAAACCCGCCAATTGCGGGGCCCGATACATTCCCAATGGTTCCTATGGAAGAGCTCAGAGCAATGGCACTGGGAAGTTGTTTCGTCGAAACCAAAAAAGGAAGCGAGGATTGCAGAGTCGGCGTGGAAATGCCGCGCGTCAATCCGAACAGCAGCACCACCATGTAGAAATGCCAGACCTCTTGGCTACCAATAAGCGTAAGCGCTAATAGCGCAATTGATCCGCATGATTCGACAAGGCGTGTAATGATAATCACCAGACGCCGATCAACCCGATCGGCTAAATCACCTGCAGGCAGCGCAAGAATGAGCATTGGAAGAAACTCAATCAGGGCCACAATACCAAGTGATACCGGGTCATTGGTTATGCCGTACACTTGCCAACCAACTCCAACTACCTGGATTTGGATAGCAACCGTGCCAAGAAATCGCGTCGTCAAAAAATAGCGAAAATCACGAGGCTGAGACTGATACTCTTCGGTTGTGCCAGATGGGACGCTCACGGGAGATACATGCCTTAAGCACTCTGATCAGAGTATGGTCAAATGATTGTCAAATTGCGTTTTGGTATGCCAACGCGCTTCAAATGCAAGTCCAGCTTCATGCGCGCGCAGAAGCGCGACGTCGCCAAGTCCCGAACTTACCCAGAAAAACTCTGCCTCAGCATCCGCGGCCAAACCACATACGTCAGGCAATGAAACCCGCCCAATATAATTACCGGTAGAAAGCGACCAGAGCGCAACAACTCCACCCCTAGGGCTGGTTGCAGCGAGAAACCGGCCGGAAGAATCAATTGCGACGGAGCCAATATAAAAACGCATCGCGCCGGGATCATCGCCAGGCAGTTCAAGAAATTCAATTCCTTGTCCGACGCGCAGCAGACCGACTAAGGGCTTCAACTCCGAGAAATCCTGATCTTGTATTCCGAATGCGATGGTGTGGCCGTCGGGAGAGAGCGCCATATGGCGCAGTGAAAGCGAGGAAAATTCTTCGGCCAGCACATGGCGATGAAGAACACGGCCCGTCTTCGCATCAAGCTCAACAATAGCGCTTTCGATCTGCCCGACATTTGTTGCCGGTCCTTTTACGCTGGCATCCTCAGCGAGGCCCCCTAGTGCAACAACCAATCGCGCTCCACTGTCAGCAAGGAGAAGCTCATGCGGTTCTATTCCGCCCGCATCCCAACTTTCGAGTGGGGAGCCGCTCACGGGATCACGTAGCACAATACGCCCCAGGGCTGATTCACCGTGTAGCTCACCTGTGAAAAAATGAGTTTCATTTGCAACCGCATGCCCGGCAAAGCGATGCGCAGCTATGGGCGCAACCAATTGGATGTTGTCTGGCGTGCCAGTGTCGAAAAATGCAGCAAAACTTCCAGGCCTCCGGCCAACCATAATTGTTCTATCGCCGTTGCGAAGCCGTGCAGCTGCGTGCGCGCGCGCCGGAAGCGTAAATTCGCCTAGGCCTTCGGTGGACCAGATGGCGCCGCCATCCGTGCCATCAACGCGTGCAGCGCTAACAAAGCGGGCATCCGCCGCACCAGCACTTGCATTATCACCAGCCAGTGCGCATGGAAATCCAAAGGCGAAACTGACCCCGGCTCCTGCTGTAGCGCTAAGAAATTTGCGCCGCCTAATCATGTTTCGTTCAGTCGCCATCAAGCGCATTGAACCCCAATGTAATGCCAAGATCCGCTGGCAAGATGTCCACAATAAGAAGCTGCGTCGCTTTGATTACATCACGCGCCACTTCAACACTCCCGCGCTGGGCTGGATCAGCTGCTGCCTCACCAAGATTTGCGACGAGTGCAGCAATGGCCGTAGCAGATAGATCAAATGACTCATCCAAGGCGGCGCGGCGCATTTCACCCAAATGCCGTGCGAACACATCGTTCATTGCGCGCGCCGCCTCTAGATTCAGCACAAGATCGCGCTGTGCACGATCACTGCGCCAGGCTTCGGCCATGCGCGGCCGCGCAACATCGATGCTCTCGCCAAGAACAGGAAGCAATTTCACGTCGTGCATCAGACGAAAGGCGCCGACGAGATCAGTCAGAAAAAGTCGAGTAACCTCTTCGCTATCGGCAAATAAATTGTTCCAGCCATTGCCAGCGGCAACGGAATCGCGCACGCCGCCCGCGACGACCCAATCGCTAAGAACTTCATTGGCAATGCTGTTGAGATTGCGGACCAGAGCCAGCCCAACATTTGCGCGCCGCTCAGCTTCCTCTCCCGGGCCTGATAACGTGGCCGCACGATCATCACCGTCATAAAGAAGACGCTCCAAAGCCGTCAGCCCCTGCCCCGCAACACGGTTAGTTGCCAGACCTTCAGGTAAGAGATCGTTTGGATCATCAGAGGCGATCAGCGCGTCGAGCGCACGTTGCGTTCCATTTCTTGCATCAGGCCAGAAGGCGAAACGCTCATAACGAAGAAAAAGAACGATCGGACCAGTGCGAATGATTTGCGTACGCGCCCAAGCATCGCACGCATCATGGTAAGCAGAACGTAAAGTGTCGACATCGCCATCCGCACGGTTGGCCATAAACGCCGCCCATGCATCTACTTGCGCAGCACTTGCTGCAACCAAGCCTTGATAGGTCGGAATGATAAATTCATCCGTCAATTCGAGTGCAATCCGGCCGGCCAGCGCATTTTCAGGCGCTGTCACGCCGACATCTGCGGCAAGCATTTGACGAAAATTAGGGCGAAAACGCATTTGGCCTCTTACAATCCACTCACATAATTTGCCAACGCGGCCTTTTCTTCCCGCGTCAAAGCGGCAAAGCGTGCCTGTACCTCACCTGCCTCGCCACCATGCCACATTATCGCTTCTTCTACGTTCTGTGCACGCCCATCATGTAGCAGTCCGCCAAGCCTTAATGTCGCGCCTATCCCCCAAAGGGGCGGTGTACGCCATTCGCTTGGCGCTGCGTCGCCCTCGCGTATTCCATCATTCAGACCAGGGCCCATATCGTGCAGCAATAGATCGGTGAAAGCACGTACTTCGGTGCCGTCTTCAAGGTGAAGCGTCGCGTGGCAGGCATTGCAGTCTAACTCTGCAAACAAGCGCTCACCTTGTGCATTGACTGAGGCTAAGTCTGGGGCCGGTAGGCCGTCCAAAAAACCGACAATCAAATCGCGTATCTCGTTTGAGATTTCGACATCGCCCGGTGCCGCGCCATGAGGGGCTTCTCGGCATGCTGTTTGAACCTCTGTGCATTCACCCCAGGCGGCGGACTGACCCGCTGTCGACATGCCGAGATCGCGCGAAAACGCCATCTCGGTTTGACCGGATAAGTCCGGTTGACTTGCCCGCCAGCCGAAACGCCCCAATTCATGCACACCATTTTCGTTCAGCACCCAAGAGGCCCGGCCGGTTATCCCAGTTTGGGATTGTTCTTCGCTGACACGGCTCAATATTTCTGCCTCGGGAACACGCGCCAAAACACCTACCCCCTCGATCCGCAAAGGCCTACGCAAAGCGGCTTTGGTGTCGCTTGCCAATTCCCCATAGCCCATACGATGTAGTGTAAGATTTGTTTGCCGCAGGCCATCCATATCGCTGAAAGATATATCGGGAAGACCCTCGACCATTTGCATCTGCAAACCGCGGGTTTGCAATTGATAGCCATATACTGGATCGCCGGTCCCATTTGCGTTTCCTAAACGGATCACCATCCCCGGGGGGGTGTCATAGGACCGCCCAAGCGGCACTGAAGGTGGAACATGACAATTTGCACAGGAAACGGCATCAAAAAGCGGTCCAAGACCGTCATCTGACATCGTGGAAGAAGGTGCCGACACCCAATTCCGGGCGAAAAGATTGCGGCCGATTTCGAAATCAAGCGAAGCACGGATAGGTTGAGAAACTACGAGCGCTGGAATGCAAATGAGGATGACGGTTATGAGACTTCGAACCATGCCATCATCCCTGTTTCTTGGTGCTCAATAATATGACAATGCAGCATCCAGTTTCCTGGATTATCCGCCACGAACGCAATGCGCACACGCTCATCTGGCATCACAAGTACGGTATCCGCCCAGTGCACAGGGCGAGACAACTTACTCGCCGATAGCACCTTAAATGTATGGCCATGCAAATGCATTGGGTGAGGAAAGCGCGAACTGTTAAAAAACTCGATATGAGCAGTCTCTCCATGTGTAAAACGCAATATCGGCGGGGGTGCGTTCTCATGGCCTTGCTCAGGCCAGGTTTGCCCATCAATAGCCCATAGCGTCTGGGTTGAAGTACAGAGGGAATCGAGAAGGTTGATTGTACGACCGTCAGGAAGAACAATCGGTGTGAGATCGGGATATTGGTTCGCCACTGCAGAAGCGCTGAGCTCGATCTCGTGCAAACTAGCATTTGTGATGTCCGGCTCGGGAAGGCGGACCAGTGGAAGAGCAGTGGGCGTGAATTGGCCAGTGCGCCGTGCTGGCCCCTGCGCATGAAATGCAGCCAGTGTGATGGGTTCAGCGGAAAAATAATCAAGCAGTCTAAAATTTCCACCATCGGGCGGCGTACGGACGCAAAGCTCCAGGCGCATGGCGGGGCCTAGGCGCCAAGAGGTGAATGGAAAGGGCGTCACCGCGTTACCATCAATAGCGATTATAAATGCTTCGGCGCCGTCGATTCCGATTTCGCCATTGCGTGTCGGATCGAGGTTCGCAATGCGAAGGCGAATATCGGCACCCGCGGGCACATCGATGTCAGGAGCAATTTGTAAATTCGTTGTCCGTAGATCACCAAAGCTCCCGGCGCGACCGGCACCTTCACTGGTGATAAAGGGAAGAAAATTGCCCTGCCCGTCGATGCGCCAATCGCGCAGCGCACAAAAGACATCATCGTCAAACTCAGCCGTAGATTCGTCCTCGACGATTAAAATGCCAGCAAGACCGCGGCCGAATTGCTCCGCCGTATTGCAATGGGGATGAAAGAAAAAGAGGCCTGGATCAGGCGGCGAAAACTCATAAAGAAAATCCTCACCGGGAAGAACAGGTGTTTGCGTGACATAGGGCACGCCATCCATTGCGTTAGGGACTCTTATACCGTGCCAATGAATGGTTGTGTGTTCGTGTAATTGATTGATCAGTCGCACGCGCATGGTTTCGCCAACGCGCGCGCGAAAGACAGGGAACGGCGCATCACCATAGACCCAAGCAGGAATCGGATTTGTTTGACCCGCCAAGAGTAAAGGCCGCTCCGCGGCCGTCACAGCCGTCTCGCCGACGCCAACCCGGCCTTCGGGCAAACGCGAAGCGCTGATCGGGTTGACTGTTTCTGATATACTTTCACATCGTGTGAGCAACACCGCGCCTATTGCGGCACTACCGGTAAGGAGTGCGCGGCGCGAAATCGGCCGCGCGCCTGCTTTCATGCTGGCTTTCATGCAAGCCTCACCGCAGTTTTCACTGAACGAGGGCAGGATTGTCGAGGCTGTCAGACCCTTCCACGGCTATGGCAAGACCAAGCGATGCGACCACCGCCTCATCAGCGCGTGTCTGCGCGATCAAGGCATCGACCGCCCCTTGAATCATTGCATTGCCTTCAGGCTGATCCACACCGAGCATTTGATCATAGGCCATCCGGCCACTATCGGCTGCACTCTTGATTTCACCTAAGCGCACGAGCGCCTCATTCATCGCGGCGTCCATGCGCTCGACTACAGCCGGATCGCGCTCCCAGACATAGTCGCGTAGAGAGGCACCGCTAAGCGTCGAGCCGTCGACCCGCACATATTCGCCGCGCCACAAGGCAATCATCCCAACCTGATTATAGTAATGCGAATTATGCGTATTATCGGAAAAACAATCATGCTCTTCCTCAGGATCACGCAATATGAGACCAAGCCGCATACGCTCCCCAGCCAGCTCACCATAGGAAAGGCTGCCAATGCCAGTGAGGATCGTAACCAAACCACCCTCCTCGCCCTTGGCCGCCAATTCTTGGCGCGCCGCCCCACCAGGTGTCCAGGCCGCTGTCATTTCTTCTAAATCTTCAATCAAGAGATCCGTTGCAACTCGCAAAAATTGTGCGCGGCGTTCACAGTTTTCGTTGCTGCAAGCATTTAGATCATAGTCGCTCGAGGGACGGTCCCCTGCGCCAGGGCCGGTACCGTTCAAATCCTGACCCCAAAGAAGAAATTCTATCGTGTGATAGCCGGTTGCGACATTAGCTTCGACGCCCATTCCTTCATGAAGTTCGCGCAGCAGATTATCGTCAATCACGGTTGCATCGATTACCCGTGCACCAATACGAATTTGCTCTGCAGAAATGAGATTAAGTTTATAGAGCGGGTTCATATCAGAGCTGTCGCCGTAACTATCAGCCACATAATCGAGCAACCCTTCATCAAGAGGCCATGCATTCACGCGACCCTCCCATGCGTCGACATAGGCATTGCCAAAGCGCAATCCTTCGCTTTGCTGGTAGGGAACGCGTGAATCAATCCAGGTGGCGCGCGCTTGGGCAAGCGTCCTGTCATTTGGGAGGCTGAGAAATGCATCGATGGCGATCTTCATCTCAAGGGCTTCAAGTAGCGAATCCTCGTAAATACCATGGGCAATATCGCCATAGGTCGAGAGCACTTCTTGCGGAGCCGACGCCGCCATCGCCGTTGCCGGGACGGTAATCAAAGCTGCCGTTAGCAACCAGGGGGTGAAACTATTCATTCTCAAGGCTCCAAGCACTCCAACAACGAAAAATAGACAATAATTGATAATGATTATCAAATGCAAACAAATGCCCTTCAACTGGCCTCAATGACCTGTCGGTCTTTCAACTCGGTATCAATGGGTACACCCGGTTCATGTTTCGAGGTTCTGATTGCAAGCGCCGTTTTAACGCTTTCAACATTCTTTGCAGCAGTGAGTTTTTCAGTCACAAATGCTTGAAACTCAGTGAGATCATGCGCAACGCATTTAAGTACAAAATCGATCTCACCTGACAGCATGTAGCATTCGCGTACCAGCTCCCAGGAACGAACCTCAGCCTCGAAAGTCTTTAAATCTGCCTCGGCCTGGCTTGATAGACCGACAAAAGCAAAGGCGGTTAATTCATAACCAAGGGCTTTGGGTTCTAAATCGGCATGATAACCGCGGATGAGACCTGCCTTTTCCAGCGCGCGCACCCGTCTGAGCGAAGGCGGCGCGGTAATATTTGCGCGCTCCGCCAATTCAACATTGGTGATGCGCCCATCCGCCTGAAGCTCAGAAAGGATTTTGAGGTCTACGGCATCAATCTTGTGGCGTCCCATTTCTGCCCCGAACTGCTCCTTGAATGGAGCAAAACCTGCTCAGGCCCGGTCGGACCTAATGCGCAATTATATTTCAAAAATGATAGCTGGGAATAGGAGCCTAAAAAGACGTGGTTTAGCTTGACCTTTCGCTTCAGCACACTGATATCAGCCTTCCTTACTTTAACCGCCAAGGGGCAAAGATGTCTGATACCCAGCACACGAAAGTCCTCATATTGGGTAGTGGCCCAGCTGGCTATACCGCTGCAATTTATGCTGCCCGCGCCATGCTTGAGCCGATGTTGGTGGCCGGACTGCAACCAGGTGGGCAACTAACCATCACAACGGATGTCGAAAACTATCCCGGCTTTGCCGACGCCGTCCAAGGCCCTTGGCTTATGGAACAGATGCAAGCGCAAGCTGAACATGTGGGAACCAAAATCGAATATGACATGGTAAGCGCCGTTGATCTATCAAGCCGTCCATTCAAGCTGACGGGTGACGGCGATAAAAACTATATAGCCGACACACTGATCATTGCCACAGGCGCACAAGCGAAATGGATTGGGATCCCAGGCGAAGAAAAGCTCAAAGGATTTGGCGTTTCAGCATGCGCGACCTGCGATGGCTTCTTCTTCAAAGAAAAGAAAGTTGTTGTAATTGGTGGCGGCAACACTGCGGTTGAAGAAGCCCTCTTTCTTACTAATTTTGCAACCGAAGTTATCCTAATCCACCGACGCGATTCCTTGCGTGCTGACAAGACAAACCAAATGCGGCTCAAAAAGAATCCAAAGGTACGTATTTTGTGGAATTCGGTCGTGGAGGAGATCCTTGGTGGCGGTGCGCCGCCTGCAGTAAGTGGCGTGCTGGTGCGGGATGTTGTGAGCGATGCACTGTCCGAACACGCAGTAGACGGAGTATTCGTTGCGATCGGGCATCAGCCCGCCACGGAGATTTTCCAAGGTAAACTCGACATGGATAATGAGGGCTATATTCTCACCGCGCCGGACTCAACACAAACAAGCGTTCCTGGTGTCTATGCGGCGGGCGATGTCAAAGACAAAATTTTTCGTCAGGCTGTCACGGCAGCAGGATTGGGTTGCATGGCAGCCTTAGAGGCAGAAAAATTTTTGGCAGATTAAGATTATTAAAAAAAAATATAGCAAATCAGCCTCTTAGGGCCACGACAACCAAGCGCAAAAATACCTCAACTCTGCCCTGGAAAGACCATATTTCGACACCATATAGAATTGGTGAGGCTCGCCCCCCCCCGAGCTGACCAATGGACGGGAACTTTGAACCGTCCGACGCCGCAAACGGCGTATCACTCCAAAGAACTGGCCGGAGCGCCCCTCGCTCCGGCTTTTTCTTTTGAGACTTAGCTCAAGCTAATTAAAACCAAATCCGTTCATTCTCCATATCCGCATAAAGATGCGCAACATACTCGCCGTAACCGTTGAAGAGCTGCGTCGGAACGCGAGAGCCAGTTGCAAGCACTTCTTCGGTCGCTTGGCTCCAGCGCGGATGGGGAACTTGAGGATTGATATTGGCCCAAAATCCATACTCGTTGGCCTGTAAGGCTTCCCAATAAGATTCGGGTTGTTCATCAGTAAAAATAATTTGCTTGATGCCCTTGATGGACTTGAAGCCGTATTTCCAAGGCACCACAAGGCGCAGCGGTGCTCCATTTTGTTTCTGCAATGGCTTTCCGTAAAGGCCTGTGGCCATAAACGCTAGTTCATTGTTTGCCTCGGCCATGGTCAGGCCTTCAGTATAGGGCCAGGGATAAATGACCTGTCGCTGGCCACCCGCAATAGAGGGATCGAAAAATGTTTTCATTACAACATGGGTGGCGCCGGACAACGGCTTTGCATAATTCATCAGCGCACTCATCGGAAAGCCAGACCAAGGCGCAGTAAAAGACCATGCCTCGACGCAACGATGCCGATAGAGACGCTCCTCAAGCTCCATCGTGTTTATGAGCGTATCGATATCCACCGTGAATTCGCGCTCGACCATGCCCTCGATGGAAATTTCCCAAGGGCGAATATCTAACGCCTGCGCTTGCCGAACAATGTTTTTGTCGAAACCAAACTCGTAATAATTGTTATATGTGGTGACAATGTTTTCAGGCGTGAGCTGACGCTCAATTGTATAGCGCTCATTACGCGTGAACGGATAAAGTCCCGCCGTCGGATCTTCGTCAGACGCGGCTTCAGAATTTCCGCACGCAGAGACGGCACCCACCGCCACCGCGGCACCTGCCGCCTTAATGAGACCGCGACGATTAAAAACAAGCGATTCCGGGGTCGCCATCGATTCCGGAATCTCCCAACCGCGGCGCCTCTTGATCAGCATGTAACATTTCCTTTCAATTCTTGACGCCGCCAAAAGCCCTGTACCAATAAGATGCACTTTGGAGGCGACTTTGGCCAAATTACGAGTAGTGGACTACCTGATAGCCAAATATCAGCCACCTCGCCACTAGCGGACTAGATTACTCTGTGCCATTTGCAGAAATTACCGGCAAATGACTAGGCTACGCATGTCACGATAAAGGCTCTATGAAATGCCCTTCAGCCATGCAAATGGGGTAAAAATTTGGTTTGAAACCGCCGGAGACGGTCCGGCGATGATTCTCATTCATGCCAATCCCTTCGATCATGATCTTTGGCTTTATCAAGCGGCGCATTTCTCAACATGGTTCAAAACCGTCACCATTGACATTCGCGGCTATGGCCGCTCAATCAAGATGACTGAGCCGTTTACTTTGAAAGATATATGTAAAGATGTCGTCGGTGTGATGTCTGATCTTGGGCTGACACGCGCGGTCTTAGGTGGTTGCAGTGTGGGTTCGGGAACTGCCCTGATGTTGGCATTAGATCATCCTGAATTATTCGAAGCTTTGTTTCTTGTCGGCGGCAATAGTGCTGCCAGCAGCCGCTATCAAAAGCGTATTGATGGTTACGTTAGCAATCTTCCAAGCTATCATTTGAAACATATGCGTGAATTGGTGAGCGACGCATTCTCAAAGAGCGAATTGGGGGCACACCTTCTGAACATGTTCGCTGAGCGAAGACCGCGGCTTAACGGCGATGCAATTGCACAGGTTTTTGCGGCCGGGAATTCGACTGCCACCACTGACCGGCTTTGTGAAATAAAAATACCGACACTCGTCATCAATGGTGAATACGATCATTCACTTAAAGCAGGCCAAAAAACCGCAAGCCTTGTTCCAGGTGCTGAACATAGAATTTTAGCCGGCACCGGCCATGCGTGCTGTTTAGAAAAACCGGATAAATTTAACCAGCTTGTATTGGCGTTTCTTCGCTCCCACGGACTAATACCGGAATTATCGGCGTAAAGAAGCGACGGCGTGAGACTATGCCGCCTTTCGGGTTGAAACGACATCATCAGCAATTTTACCAACGAGATCAGCCAAATGGTCGAAGCGAAGATCATATGTACCGACGCCTTGCGTTAAGGAACGCAGTTCAACAATAAGATCGTGCAGTTCGGCTTGCGGAATCTCTGCTTCTACCGTGTCCCAGCCAGACCAACCATGCCGCGCATCAAATCCTAAGATACGGCCGCGCCGGCTTGAGATCACACCATTGACGTTCGCCGTTGCTTCAGAGGGAATGTGAATGCTTA
>Ga0315338_1001742_pt1 | contig 24875 bp, 15 predicted proteins | sample ASW8metaG_FD_204518 | JGI IMG/M metagenome (GOLD analysis project Ga0315338, IMG submission 204518) | Ammonia-oxidizing marine archaeal communities from Monterey Bay, California, United States - ASW #8 | ecosystem: Environmental > Aquatic > Marine > Coastal | place: USA: California | collected... | reverse complement strand
ACAAATAAGGTTACAAGAAGGTCAGAATCGCTCCGCCCGGGCTCACTACGAATTTCGATCGGGCCAGGGCCACTCCAGGCTCGATCGAGGAGAGCCTGAATGCTCTGAATCAATCGAGTTGGAGCACGAACTCCTCGACTTCTTCGCCGCGCCCGTGGGCAAACCCCTTGTCCTCGCCCGTAATCCGGAAGCCACACTTCTCGAGGACGCGGACCGAACCGCGATTGTCCTTGGCGACGCGGGCGATCAGAGGACGAGTCGTTTGGAGTTTCAGAAACTTCTCCAGGGCGACTGTGGCAATCCCCTGCCCCCAGTGCTCACGTCCTATCCAGTAGCTGACCTCGGGTGTGTCCTCCATGACATAGCTGAGGACACTTCCGACTACAACATCTGAGACTTCGATTGTACGGATGAGGACCGAGGCGGTCACGCGAATGCGGGCCCAGTGTGTATCGAACGCCGACCGGTCGGACGGATCCTTCGCCGTGAAGGCCGCCATCTCGTTCGCCTCCGGATCGGATTGATTGGCAAAAAAGACGTCCATGTCCCGATCCTCGACGGCGCGAAGGACGATCGCCTCTGGACCCACCGACACGTTCGCCGCCTCTCTAGCTTTGCGCCATTCGCCGAAGGACGGTGTGGAGGATTCCACCATTGCGGTAGTAGTCGACTTCGACCGGAGTATCGATACGGCACATCACCGAGAATCTCGTCTCGTTTCCGTCAGGCGCGGTTGCTGTTACGTAGAGCGTTTGACGAGCTTCGAGCGCCTCCGGCACATCGATGTCGAAGGTCTCCTCACCGGTCAATCCGAGCGAGTCTGCGGTTTCACCGTTCTGGAATGTCAACGGCAGCACTCCCATTCCAACGAGATTGCTGCGATGAATCCGTTCGAAGCTCGTGGTAATCACAGCGCGGACGCCGAGAAGAAAGGTCCCCTTCGCGGCCCAGTCCCGCGATGAGCCCATGCCGTAGTCAGCTCCTCCCAAAACAACGAGAGGGGTTCCCGCCGCCTTGTAGTTGAGGCTCGCTTCGTAGATCGATTTGACCCCGCCATCGGTAAAATCGGTCGTCCAGCCACCTTCGGTACCAGGAGCCAGCTGATTCCGGACTCGAATGTTCCCGAACGTACCCCGGGTCATGACACGGTCGTTACCGCGACGGGAACCAAAGCTGTTGAACTCGCGCTTCTCGACCCCATTCTCCGTCAGGTACTTTCCAGCCGGAGAGGTCGATTGGATCGAACCGGCCGGACTGATGTGGTCGGTCGTAACAGAATCACCCAGTTTGGCCAGGCAGCGGGCTCCAACGATAGGCGAAATCTTGCCAGTCTCGAGACCCATGTCCGCAAAGAACGGCGGTTCTTGTATGTAGGTACTCTCGTCCGACCAGTTGTACAACTCTCCACCGCTCGTCTCGATCGAGCGCCACTCCTCGGATCCGTGAAACGCGTCTGCGTACTGTTCGACGAACTGATCACGGGTCAGGGCTGCCGTTACGGTATTGGCCACTTCTTCTGAACTCGGCCAGATGTCCCGAAGGTAAACGTCGTTCCCGTTCTGGTCCTGGCCAAGAGGCTCCGTCGAGAGATCGATATTGACCGTCCCAGCGATGGCATAGGCCACGACGAGGGGCGGGGACGCCAGGTAGTTACCCTTGATGTCCTGGTGAATTCTTCCTTCGAAGTTTCGGTTCCCGGAGAGGACGGACGTCGCGATAAGATCGCCCTCCTGGATGGCCTGGCTGATCTCTTCGGGCAGCGGTCCGGAGTTACCGATGCAGGTCGTGCAACCATACCCGACCAGGTAGAAGCCAAGCCCCTCGAGATCAGCGGTCAGCCCGGCACGATCGAGATACTCCGTCACCACTTTGGAACCCGGAGCAAGCGACGTCTTGACCCAGGGCTTGCGGGTCAAACCAAGTTTGGCGGCGTTCCGCGCGACCAACCCGGCCCCGACCATGACACTTGGGTTGGAAGTATTGGTGCAACTGGTGATCGCCGCGATCACGACCGCACCATCTCGAAGCTGAAAGCTTTCACCGTCGAGGCTCACATCGACCGCAGCGGGCGGTGCTGCGGTTAGCGCTGTGGCCGCGGAAGAGCCATCCGAACCAGAAGCACCCGAACCGGCGGAAGCCCCGCCTCGGCCAAAGACCTTCCCCAGATCCGTGTTCCATTGTGATTTCATCGACGAGAGAGCGATGCGATCCTGCGGACGTTTCGGGCCAGCCAGGGCAGCCTCGATCGTTGCCAGGTCGAGTTCGACGACAGAGGAATACTCGACCTGACGAGAGTCCAGCCGCCACATTCCCTGCTCTTTGTAGTACTGCTCGACCGACGCCACCACTTCGTCTGACCGTCCGGTCAAGCGTAGATAGTCGAGGGTTCGATCGTCGACCGGAAAGAACCCAACCGTCGCGCCATACTCGGGAGCCATGTTTGCGATCGTCGCTCGGTTGGCCAATGGCATGGACTCGAGGCCTGGACCGAAGAATTCGACGAACTTTCCCACCACTCCGTGAGCGCGCAGCATTTCGGTAACCCGAAGCACGAGGTCCGTCGCCGTCGTCCCTTCGGGAAGTGCACCGGTCAGCTTGAACCCAACCACTTCCGGCAGGAGCATGTAGATCGGCTGACCACACATGACCGCTTCAGCCTCGATGCCTCCTACACCCCAACCAACTACACCCAGACCGTTGATCATCGTGGTGTGGGAGTCTGTCCCGACCAGCGAGTCGGGATAGAGCCGCGTCTCATCCGAAGATTCCCAGACGACCTTGGCAAGGTGCTCGAGATTGACCTGGTGCACGATTCCAGTGGCCGGCGGAACCACTCGGAAATTGTCGAAGGCGCTCTGTCCCCACTTGAGGAACTCATAGCGCTCCCGGTTGCGTTCGAATTCGCGATCGCTGTTTCGACGGAGCGCGTCCGCACTGTTGTAAACGTCCACTTGCACGGAGTGATCGATGACGAGATCACACGGTACGAGCGGATTGACCTTTTGTGGGTCCCCACCGAGTCGCTTCATCGCACTCCGCATCGCCGCGAGATCGACGACCGCAGGAACGCCCGTGAAGTCCTGAAGCACGACCCGCCCCGGAGTAAATGGGATTTCGACCTCTCCGACGTTCTTCGCATCGTAGTTCGCGATCGCCCGAACGTCATCTTCCCGCACGACGTGGCCGTCGCAATGGCGCAGACACGACTCCAGGAGCACCTTGATGCAGTAAGGCAGATGGTCGACAGAGCCAGCCGCGTCGAGGCCCCAGATCTCTCGCTTCCCGAGGGCAGTCTGAAGGGAATGGCGAGCTTGGAACGGATCAGAGCGCATCGAAACCTCCGGATTCAAGGGTGTAGGCCCGGGCCGAAGAGAGTTCAGAGTCAACGACACCAGGATCGGTCATTCTGCCGGAAACGGTGATTTTCTTCAAGACGCGAGCCGTCAACACTCCCGCAGCGGGAGTCACGATGAACCAGACAGCTAGCTCGTCGGCCGGAACTCCCGGCGCATCCGAACGAGAGGCAGGCATACGACGACGAAGAGGACTGCGTAGGCAATCCCAAAGCCATGAAACGCCGTCGTGTAGCCTTGCCGATCGATCGTCAGCCCCATGAGCGGGCCAAGGAGGGCGAAACAGAGTCGCACACCCAGGGTCGAGATCGAGTTGGCAGTGGCGCGGTAATCGGTGGGAACACGGACGTTGAGAGCGTCGCGCAGCACGACCTGAGTCAGACCCCGCCCCACTTGAAAGGTCAGACCGAAGAGAACTCCCAGGACCGCTCCCGTTTGCGCCATGCCGAAGTAACCGACGACCGGAAGCAGACCAATGAAGAGAACGACGAGAGCCGACCCAATCCGTCGTTCAATCTGATGGGCAATACGACCAACCAGAGCGACCGTTAGATTGTAAGCCGCCCAGAGGTATCCAAAATAGCGAAGGGGGATTTCCTGACTCTCCCAATTCCCTTGGAATGCCCACACCGCCACGAGAGTCCCGAGTCCGTAGACGATGAGGTTGAGCATGATCAGTCGGAGGAGCGGCGACTCCACGAAGAGCAGACGGAACAGATGGGCGACCCGTTGCGAATGGGATCCGCCCGTGTGTAGGAGCCGCCGGGGTGGTTCCTGAATGGTCAAGACGATGAAGAACGGAATCCAAGCGGTGATGGCGTTGATCGTCGCCGGCAGTTGAATCGAGACCAGTACGAGCAGGCCACCGATAATGGCCGCGGCGGTCTCACCCGTTTGCGAATAGAAGAGTCGTTTCCCCAACACGGCGATGGCTTCATCCCGGGGGCGAACAGCAACCGCTTCCGTCTCGGGATGCCCCTCGGAAACGGATGCCCCCGCATCGTTCCCTTTCTCGGTCGCTCTTTCCTCCAGAGCCTCGGCCGTGTCGTAGACCAATGCCACATCGGTTCCCGAGTAGAGGCTCGCCCCGAGCGCGGCAAAAATTTCAAAGACGATGAACTGGGGAAAGGTTCGTGCAAAAGAGAAGATAGTAAAAGCGACTCCGGCGAAGAATCCGCCCATCAGTAACGTCTTCTTCCGCCCCAGGTGATCGGAAAGATACCCCGACGGAACCTCGAGGAGTACGACCGCAAAATTGAAGACAGTCTGGAGGATGTACACCTGCTGCATGCCAAGGCCATGCCGATTCAGGTAGGGCACGATGATCGGCATGATGAGAAGGAACATCCAGAAGAAGTTGATCGCCTGGACCTTCCAGAGATTGGCGTGCAAAGAGGCCCGGAGGGAGTCCTCGGCCCCGCGGCCGATCACTTCGAGTGGATCGAGTCGACGGCCGTCTGAAGGCTGTCATCCGTGATCGAGTGATGGGTCGTCGACCAGACGATGTCGCCATCAGCGAACAGAATCGCCTGGGGCGACTGATGCCGAAGCCCGGAATGTTCAGCGATCCAGTTGGAGAGAAGCTTCTGCTCCACGACGTCGATCCACCCGGTTGGAAAGTCGGGATTCTGGTCCACGAAGCGGTCGTATTGCTGCCCAGCTGCCCCGCTGATACCGCAGCGAAACGAGTGTTTGAAGAGCAGGAACTTGGGCTGCTCGATGGCTGCGGCGAGGGCAGTCTGGTCTGAGACTTGATTGGCTTTCATATTCGAAAAGATAGCACCGAAAGACGGGCGGTGGCACCCCTTTGGCGCACCACCCTCGCACCCTTGGATGAGAATGGAGAACTTTGCCCAGGGGGGCCCCGAAGTGCCTCTTTGCACCCCACGGCGAGAGAATTTTTCCGTTCCCCAGGACTCCGGAGCCGCCCCTCGGGCGAAGTTCGCGTTTCGCCATGCCCATTCTGCGCCCTGCAACGAACATGCGTCCCAAATTGTTCTGCTCGAGGAACTTTGCGCGGAGGATGCCTCGGCTACGCGCCGAACGGATAACGGATCGCCGCAGCGAAACGCCTACATCCGAGGAAACTCATGTCGCACGAGAACCGCAACGAAGTCTTCGACAGCATTCGACGGGGAAATACCGAACGCCTCGAGCAACTGGTCACCTCCGAACACGCAGCCAACACGCCCGACCACTGGGGTCAACACCCATTGGTCCTGGCCGCCTCTCTGGGCCGGATCGACGCCGTCGCCTGGCTCCTCGACCGGGGAGCCGACATCGATACGACCTCTGCCCCCTATCAATCGGACGAGCCTCCTTCGGATCGGATGTCGTACCTTCTCAGCCAGGAGGGTGCCGATCGGGACATCGAAGAGGACCTGTCCGAGAAGTACGAATCTGCTCTTGGAGCCCTCGCACAAATCGAGATGACGGTCCCGGAGATCGTCGCCAACGTAATGGATAGTCCCTTACGCCCGGAAACGGAGAACGAATCAGCGCTGGCCGCGGCCTGCCGAAACCGGCACGAGTCGGTCGTCACTCTCCTCCTCGCCCGAGGCGCATCGACCGAGGCGCGCCATTGGAGCCAGACCCCGCCCCTCGTTCATGCCGCCGAGCAGGGTTGTCCGGCCATCGTCCGCCAACTCCTCAGCGCCGGCGCCTGCCCCGATACACAGTTTGATGTCTCGCCTCTTATGGTTGCCTCGATGGAGGGTAAGACCCCGATCGTGAAGCAACTCATCTCCGCAGGAGCGGATCCCGATCTCCCGGACGAGGAAGGCTACACGCCTCTGATGGCCGCTTCGGCGAGCGGAATCCTCGAGGCAGTTCGCTGTCTTGTCTACGCCGGTGCTGATTGCGACGCAACCGCGGCCGGCATCGACCCGCTCGTTTGCGCCGCCGACGCCGGACACCACGCCGTCTACGAGTTTCTGGTTTCGCGTTGCTCTAGCGAAACCCGTTCATCTTCTGAGGAGAATCGAATGAACCCGGTCCCCATCGAATCGCTTTCGAGTCAACATGCCGCCCGCCAGGCAGCCCGGATCCGTCAGTCGGACTTTCTGACCTCAGCGATGGTCGGCGATCTTCTCGGAGTACGGGAAGGGATCAAGAACCACGTATCGATCGACACGATCGGTACAGAAGGATACTCGGGCCTGATGTGTGCGGCCTCGAATGGACACGTCGAGATCGTGGAGTGGTTGATAGAAAACGGTGCGACCGTCGACCTCAGGGCGACGAACGGATCTGCTGATGCTCACGTCTCCCTTTCGGGGATTCTCGGACGCGACAGCGGCGCCACCGCCCTCGGTCTCGTCTCCGGAACCTGCTACTGCCCGAACCGGCCAAAGATGATTCGGGAACTCGTCCGGGCCGGTGCGGATCTCGATTCAGCCGACGCCGCCGGTCTCTCCCCGCTCCTTCGCGCTGTTTCACAGGGTATGACCGACTCCTGCCAGGCTCTTATCGAGCTGGGCGCCGACGTCAACGCCTGTGATCACGAGAGCAATTCAGCCATCATGCTCGCCCACGTTTGTGGAAACGAGCGCATTACCAGCCTGCTTCGCGCCGCCGGAGCGACAGACGACGGGCTGGAGAACGTTCTGCTCTGCGACGCGGTGGAAGCCTGCAAGTTTGACGAGGTTTGGAGCCTGCTCCACGGCGGAGCCAATGTGAATCACCGCGGAGACACGACTCCGCTCGTCATCGCAGTGGGTACGCGCAATCCCGAGATGGTCGAGCTACTCCTCGAGTCCGGGGCGGACCCGAATCGTGCAGCGGAACCGGGCGGTTTCACTCCAATCGCCCGCGCCGCTTACGGTGGAGACTCTGCCATCGTTCGAGTTCTGCTCGACGCGGGAGCAGACCCGCTCGTGCCGGTGCTCACAGCCTATGACGCGGTTCAATATGCTCGTCTCGGTGCCGCGGAGGGACGCGGAAACGCCGATTGCTACGACGAGATCGAGACGCTCCTGCAAAGAAAGGTCGGTTGAGGCTGACCCAAAGAAACGACGGGCTCGAGAGCTGTAAAACTCTCGAACCCGTCTTTCGCTCAGTAGCCGTCTTGGTCTACTCGCAAACGGCGCATCGTCATCCCGCGCACACGCCCCAAGCTAACGGACTCGCAGAACCCTCATCGTCTTGTTAACGCTACCGGCCTTGAATCTCGCGAAGTAGACGCCCGTCGGCAGATCTTCGGAGAGATCATCCTGACCATCCCAGACCATCTGATGCGCCCCCGCTGCCATGCTCTCGTCGACGAGAACCCGACGTCGGCGCCCCGAAGCGTCAAACAGATCCAGCCTCACGTCGCTTGCCTCCGCCAAATCGATTCGGAAGACGACCTGATCCTGGAATGGATTGGGACGGGACGGCAGAATGGTCGTGAAGTTTGGTAGCGGAGGAGTGAACACCGCGGCGTACGGGCCATAGGCGCGCTCGCGCCCGCCTTGCACGATAACGACAAACTGATACTCGTAGTCCACCCCGGACTCCACTCCGTCGCGCCAGGGCGTCTTCCACTGGTCTTCGTTCGATACAACTCCGTTCTCGTCGGGCAGCATGGGAACGTCGGAGAGGCGGGTCCAGTCTTCGACCCCGGTCTCTCGGCGGTCGATCCACACGCCCACGAGAGGATTGAATTCTCCACCCAACGTCGCCGACACAGTGAGAGCCTCCTCGGCAGAGGTGACTACGACGGGAAGCTCGGCTGGAAAAGCGGAAACGTAAGTCTGGGCGAACGGTCCGTAAGTCGCCACGATTCCGCTCTCGACTTCGACCTGGAAGTTGTACACGTAGTCCGTGTCTTCGACGACAGTCAGGTCGAGGAAGCGAAACACTCCACTGCTATCCGGCAGGAGCGCCGTGTCCGTGATCTCACTCCACTCGGCGGGAACGGTGTCCAGGCTTCGCTCGACCCGGGCCTCAACCGCGGCGACTCCGGCTGGAGCCTGGAATTCGATCTGCATTCCGGCAATCTCGGACTCGACCAGGAACGAAGCCAAATCAGGCACGGTCGGATCAAACGCCTGCGTAACCGGCCCGTAGGTCTGGGAGAGCCCGCCCTCGAACTCGATCGGGAATTGATACTTGTAGTTGGCCCCGATCGTCACCCCGCGATCGACGATGTGGAAAACGCCATTGGCGTCGGGCACGAGCGGACTGGCATTGATCCGCTCCCATTCCGCTTCCGGCGTGTCCAGGGCCCGCTCGACATGAACGGCAGTTGGAGTGTGAGCACGCAACAAGGAGAACGAGCACTCCATCCCCGCGAGAGACGGCGAAAGATCGACCGAAGCCAAGGCCGCGGGCAGACCGCGGTCCACTTGGAGGAGAGCGGGAACCGAGACAACCGGCTGCACTCGATCATTCGAGCGCAGGAGAACGCTCGCCCGATGCGTGCCGTTTTGCAGATGGACGCTTTCGAAGTCCAGAGCAATGTCCGTCCCGGCCGTTGGAGTGGAGCTACCGTGCTTGGGAGCCCGGGTCAGCCAACTGGCCGCCTCCGGCAGATTCGGAACGTAATCGAACGGCGGGCCACCCAGGAAAGGTGCCACGACCAACTGCAACTGAAGATCATCAGCACGCAGGAAAGACGCGGGCAGGCTGAGAGACAACTGGTCACCATCAACCGGGAAATCGACTTCGGTCAGGACGACCGGCTGGAAAGAGCGTGCCGCATCGAAGAAGAGAGCGGCACCTTCGAGCCCAGCATCCTGGGGTAGTCGTCCGAAGATGATCCCGTAATCCCAGCCGATGTTCGTCGCTTCGCCCCAACCAAGATTGAGGTCCGAGGTGGTCGAGAGATCGCCATCGGTGTCGATGAAGAGAACTCCGCCCCAGTCAGTCAGTGGATTGCCCCACGGAGCAGCGCCCTGAAGCTGAAAGCCGACCATGGGAGTCGTGCCGTTCTCCCAAGTGAACACTTTGAGCGATTGAACATTGACCGGGCTGATTTCATTTGCATCCACGAAGACATCGACGGTGTCAGAGTCACCGCTCTGGAAACTGTGCACCGCAATCACCTCTTCGAGATTCTGGCCGTCGTCGGCCAGGAATACGTCGAAAGCCAACGTTCCGGCACCAGCGTTCTCCACGGTGAGAACCTCGTTGACGGCGCCGTAATTCGAGAGAGTCGCCCCAATCGATTCTGCGCTCAGTCTGACCGTAGCCGCGAACGGCGTCGCGACGACGACGACACCATCGCTCTCGCCGCGATCATACTGGGCGGTAAGCCGATAGGCGTAGGCGACGGCGTTGTCCAGCCCGGTATCGACGTACTGGAATTGGTTCAGCGGTGTTCCATTGAGGAGAATCTCATCTTCGCTCGAACCAGCTACCCGTCGATAGATGTTGTAGCCGTGCAAACGTCCTGAATTGACATCGATTCCGTTGGGAGCCCGCCAGCGCAGGGTGGTCTGTTCGTTTTCACCGTCGCTCGCCTCGAGGTCAGAAGGATCGACCCAGGCCTGAGCCTGCAGGACCTGAAGATCGTCGAGGAACCAACCGAGGTCGTTGACGCCCTCGTCGGAGCCCATCCGGAAACGGATGAAGACCGTGTCACCGACATAGAAGTCGAGCGGAAAGACGGCCGCGTCCCAGCCGCCACTCAAGCCACTGTAACCGGGTTCGCGCAACGCGACGATGCTTCCATAGGGGTAGTCTCCGATTGGACGGAGGAGGCTCCAACGCGTATTGGGGTCGTCGGGATCGGTTCCCCGTTTGATCTGGATGTTGCCCCCGTCCCAAGCGCTCTCGATGGCGAAACTGTGTTGGAAACGTAGGAGAGCCCGGTCGTAGTCGGCGAGATCGATCGGACCAAAGGTCAGTGTCGAGATGGTTCGATCGGCGTAGCGTCCATCCAACCTTGTACCCCACGCATGGGTACCGCTGTACGAGAGTCCGTCGGGTGCTTCACCCCACTCCCAGTCGTTGTCAGCGCTGGCGTTTCCGGGCTGAGTCTCGAAGTCGTGGGCCAAACCCGGACGGACTGCGATCTCGTGGAAGCCCTCCGCCGGCCAAGAACCGATGTTGACCGTCTGGGATTCGTCCGCGGCGAGGACGCGATAGGCGAACGTGTCGGCCGAGGAGAGATCTCCCAGATCGATGGTAACTTCCAGCGAACCATCCGCCCGGAGCGTCAGGTCCTGCTCACGGAGTTCGCCCGTTTCACCGATGCGGTATTCCGTCCAGGTTCGGCCGATCCGTTGAGAGTTGTCCGAAACGACACTGCGGAAATAGAAGCTGGTCGCCTGATCCGCCAGCACCTGAGGCTCGCGTTCCGAAGAGACCACCGGCGGCACGAGATCTTCGCCGACAAAGAAGGAGAAGGTCTCGGCGGGGGCGCCCTCTGGGTAGGTCGAGCTGACCCCATCCTCGTTGGCAGCCGCCCAGTAGTAGTTTACGGTCGTCCCGTCGTCCGGGGCCGGTATGGAGTAGGTGTACCCTCGCGAATCACCCTCGATTGGGGTCAGAGCCACCCGCGTGAACTCGGAGTCCTCACCAACACTGTAAAAGAAGGCGAGCGCATCGGACTGCAGAGGCAGGAGGGACCAGATCGAGACCGTTCCATCGATCGTTTCGTCCGGGGTCTCGATGTCGGGAAGCAGCGCCGCCTGAATCGAAACGCTGTAGTCCCCGATCCCATGTAGGCGGAAGTTCCGCACGATCACTTCGAAGTTCGGCGTCCCGTTCGTCAGGTCAGCGTCGTCATCGTCATAGATCAACATGTCGAGCATGTAGTCATGGAAGTTCTGCGACGCACCGAGACCAGCGAAGTGCCAGAGTTTGTCTGTGACCTCCCGGCCGAGTTCCGCCCGCACATCCCAAAGGGCACCCGCGATAATCAGGCCGGTAACGTGCGGATCTCCGTCGATATCGTCTGGCCAGACGCGATCGGTCTCGATCTCTCGCAGCGAGCTCCCCGGACCGAAGAATCCGTTCCCGATCGAAGGATTGTCGAGAATGCTGGCCGCAAAGTAGTCACTGAAACCCTCGTGCATGTCGGAGGGGGCGTTGGCAGGCCACCAGGTGAATTGGGTGACGGCGTGTCCGTACTCGTGATAAACGACGTCGGCTATTCGAGCGATCGAGATACACGGCCCCCCGGCGGCGTAGAAATTCATGCGAGTGCCATCCCAGAAGGCGTTGCACTGGCCACTCGGGTCATCGACGTCGGTTCGCATCGGGGCATCGAGCGCGGCCAACTCTGGGCCGGGATTGATGGCGCGAATCTCCTGATAGGCCACGTTGCCGTGGTAGTAGGCGTCTCGCTGGCTTGCACTCGAGTTGGTGTCGTTCCAATAGACCTCGACGTTTTCGTCGGGAACCGTCACATCAAGGAGCTGGGTCGGGTTGGAGTGACCGGAGAGCGCGTCGAGAATGAAAATTCGCTGTCCGAAGAGTGATGCGGTCAGGCTTTGTTCCCCAGCCGGAGCTTCCGTTTGGAATTTGCCCTCGGCGTCGGTGAGAAAGGGCCCACCGCCCTCTACCTGAAGGAACACATCCCGGAGCGGAAGACGTGGCGTCGGACTTCCGGGGTTGAGAGTCTCGACATCAGCGGTGACCTCTCCGCCGAGCGCTTCGAAGCGAATTCGATTCTCTCTGGATAGCAGGGAGCCGGTCTCGGCATCGACGATCGTGTCGTACCAACCGGGAGGGTTCTCGGTCCGGAACCGGATGTTCCAGACCGGGCGCAGATCGAAGTCCCTCGGACCTGCCGTTGCCTCGGCGAGAGGAAACCAGGCTCGCTCCTCCAGTTCCCACTCGGTTACGTCGAGATCGTTGGGCATGCCACTGAGGGCGCCGAGCCGGGCGTCGGCCAGAGGAAGCCAGGCGTTGGCCAACTGCGGTTGCGGGGACGTTCCCAACTCCGCGATGTAGACGTCGGCTCCGGTCGAGCGAAGGTGCCCCGCTGCGTCCCATTGGAACACAACATGGGACTGCAGGACGGGAAGACCATCGACCTGCTGACGGAAGTGAACGTAGGTAATCTTGCCGCCGTCCTTTTCCGCCATCGGCATGAGGTCATCACGCGACAGACCGACGAGAGCGGGGTAGTCGTCCACGACGGAAAGCGACAGGTCGGTCGCGTTGCTCGTGGCGACGCGGGGAGGCAGGCGCAGCGAGGTAGCCCGGTGCGGCGGGATTTGGGCGCCGACCAGACCGAGCTCGGACGCGCTCGAGATGATACTGACCAGTCCATCGGGAACATTTCCTCGAGCCGCCACCGACTCGAGAGAAGGCAACGCGTGCCGCGACGGTGTCGCCACAGTCGGCCCGTCGACCTCGTACGGATCTGCGTGCTCGTGAACCGCAGCGACCGCGTCCGACGCGAAGAAGAACAACGAACAAGCCGCTGTCATCATCATCGCTTTGTCGAAGGCAGAGTTTCTGGCAGAGTGTGGCCGGCGGCGATATTGCTCCTGCATCGGGGGTCTCCTGTGGCTCGAGGTCTGTCTGGCTGGCCCTTCCCTTTGCGACAGGCACGGGCCGACATGAGATACGATAACACGGTGGCCAATGTTGCCGAACGACCTCTGTAATCAGAGTTTGGTCGTGGTAACAGCGGCAGGTGGGACAGAGGAAGAGGTGGATGAGCGATCCGAAGTACGCCGTTGCCGTGATCGGCGGGGCGACGGCCGGCGCTGAAGCGGCCCGCATCTTTTGCAACGCTGGAATCATCACGGCGGTCTTTGAACAAAATGACCGGCCGTACGGAAAAGTCGAAGACGGACTCCCCCGCTGGCATTCCAATCTCCGCAAGAAGGAGTATGGGAAGATCGACGAGAAGATCGATCACCCCCTCGTTCGCTTCGTTCCCCGAACACGCCTTGGAGAAACCCTTAATTTCCAAGAACTTACAGACGTTTGGGGGTTCAACGCCGTCGTTCTCGCCAATGGCGCATGGCGGGACCGTCCGCTCCCCATCGAGGGTATTGCACCCTTCATCGATCACGGTTTGCTCTACCAAAACGCTGTCATCTACTGGTTTAACCACGAGCACGAGATCGACTATTCCGGGCTTCGCTACGAAATACCCGACGGAACAATCATCGTCGGTGGGGGACTGGCGTCCCTGGACGTCGCCAAAGTCTGCCAGTTCTTCATCACGCGTCAAGCTCTCTCCGCCCGAGGTATCCATGTGGACGTCCTGGAGCTCGAAGAGCGTGGTATCCCGGCGGTCCTGGAGAGTCACGGTTTGGCCTGGGAAGACCTAAAACTCCGTGGTACAACCGTTTACTATCGACGACGCATCGAAGACATGCCTCTTTCCGAGCTTCCGAAATCTCCGAACGAGGCCCAGATCGAGAAGGCAGGGAGAGTCCGCCGCAAGATCGCCGAGAAAGCGATGCAACGGTACCTGTTCCGGATCGAAGAGCTCCACGCGCCGACTGGCTCACTCACCGGGCCAACTACGGATTCAACTGATGAGAAACGGCTTACGGGCCTACGCTTCGCCCGGACAAAGATCGAAGATGGACGTGTTCAGCAAACCGACGAGACGGTTGACGTGTCGGCTGAGCTGACGATCAGCTCGATCGGCGCCGTACCGGCCCCGATCGAGGGAATTCCCATGCGAGGGGAACTGTACGATTATTCGGATTGGGATCTCGGAACATTCGCGAGTATCCCGCGAGTCTACGGGGTCGGCAACGTCGTGACGGGGAAGGGCAATTTAGTCGCTTCGCGGCGCCACGCCAAGTTCGTCGCGAGTCATCTCACCGACCGGATCGAGTCCATTCTCACTGTGATCGAGAATCTGCCGCCACTCGGGACGGAGGAGCTGGCAACGATCGAAGAACGAATCCGGGCCGCCCAGGAGAAGGTGGGATACCACGGGCGCTATCTCGACTGGATCAAGGAACACACTCCGGTCGAACCGTAGCTAGGTGCGAGCGATCGACTCGATTTCATGAATGATCGCGTCGATGAGGAGGCCCGCTCTCGCACGACGGTCCTTGGCTGAAGCGACCGGAGGTGGTTTCTTCTCGAACCTGATCTGTTCGACCTCGGGTACCGAGCGAATGAACTGCAACCTCCCCCGTTCGGCCAAAGAGCGATCGAGGGCGCCGACCCGGCCCATGAAAATACTGTAGGTCGGCACGTCCATCAAAGCCGCTTCCCGATTCATCGTCCCCCCGCCGCTGATGACGAGATCCGCATGATGGAGCAGATTCAGTCCATCGACCGGCTTGTGCAGGACCTGGACGTTGGAAATCCCGAGTCGATCAATCCTTTCAGCCTGCTCATGCGTCCGCGGTGCTACGAGCGCAAGAATGTTCTCATTCGCAGCGATTCGCTGGAACAGACCATCGAGAATCGCCTCGCTTTCCGAATTGTGATAATGCGCGGTCGTGGCAGGTGGTCGCAGAACAACGACGACACGTTCATCGAGGCCAAACTCGGAAGCGAAGGCTCCGTCGGGCTCGAAATCACCGAGATAGACCTCCTCCTTAAATCCGGGATATGTCGCCGACTTCTCTGAGATCCCCAATTCGCAGAGGCAATCCGGCCCGAGTGCTTCTGGAACCATCAAGCGGGTGGAGAGACGGTTGAAAATCGCTGTCTGGACGAATTCATAGTCGTAGAGGGTCAGGCTGGGGTGCCCCAACGACCGGGCCGCCACAACCAATCCGCGAGACCCGTGACTCACCGCAACATCGATTTTTCGGTTCTTCGCCCAACGACGCAAAGCCCAGGCCCGGTCCAACAGACCCACCACCTTCTTGATCTTGTTGCCACCGGGATGAACACCGATTGCTTCGAAAGACCGACCCCAGTCCCGCACCATCTCGAGGGTATAGCCATAGTCGCGCGCGGTAACCTCGACGGTGTGGCCCCGATTTTCCAGTTCGCGCAGGATCGGGGCGAAGAACGGAACGTGCGGGGCGTTATCCAGATCAATCCAGACGTGGGACATCGATACCTTTCCGTGGAGCCGAGGGCGGATGGCTCGGAACATCGATGTGATCGAAGCCGGGAAGACGGTTCTTTGATCTCACAGCTGTTCCTGGTGGGACTCGACCCATCGGTCGTAGGCGTCCTGTAACCGTTGAGTCAGATGTGATCGTTTTCCATCCGCAATGATCACATTTTCGACCTGGACCACGGGAATAATCCCGCGACTGGCGCTCGTCAGGAAGCAACCACTGGCCAGATGTAAGTCGTCGAACGCAATCGGGTGCGTCTCGACGGTCATTTCGGGAGCCGCGACCTCGAGAACGATTTGCCGGGCGATTCCGGGAAGAACGCCACCACCCGCGGTCAACAATCGATCGTCGACGATCGCGTAAAAGTTACTCGTCGCCCCCTCCAAAATCCTTCGCTCCCCATCGAGGAGCAATCCCTCGTAGGCCCAGGAGGGTCGGGGGAATTGGTCTCGATCGAGCATCCAGTCCGCGGTCTTGGCGTCGGGGTTGCGGCGAACCGCACCCTCGAGGATCGAACAGCGCACCCCGGCATCGATTAGTCCAGACTCAGGAGGAAAGAATTCCTCGGCCGCGAGGTAGAAGCTCCCGGGTTCCGATCTCGACACGGCGATCCGAAATCGAATCAGGTCGAATCCAGTCCCCTCGAAAAACTCGCGAAGGGCGGAGCGAAAGAGAGGTCGGTCGATCTGGAGCTCGATGCCCTCCCGGCGGGCGGAGTCCTCGAGACGGTCCATGTGGGCGTCGAGCTTGATGACGGCCAAACCAGGATAGGTCCGGTCAACGGTGTAGACCGAATCGCGAAACTCGAACCTGGCTACTTCGAGCAACGAGGTCACCGTGTACTCAACCGACTCGAAGCGCGGAGTGGTGCCTCCCGAATCCGCATCCGTGTCCACACCCGCATCCGCGCTCGCGTCGGATGTATGGACCCACTTGCAGAGCTCTATCCGAGACAATTCATTCGCCCTTGGCCCGTTGAGCCTTCCACCGCGCCACCTCCGTCTCGATCTCGAGTGGGGCAACATTCGAAGGCGGTCCGGACAAGATCGTTCGATTCGTGGCCCGAATGTGCTCGTTCAGTTTCTCGAGGCGCGCCCGTACAAGGTTCTCGTTCGAGAGTGCCTCGATCTCCGAGCGGGCAACTTCCACATCTCGCCTCAGCTGAAGGCCTGGAGGGAGGACCGAAGCCCCTTCCCGCTTTAGTTTGTCCTTCACCCACCAGAGAGGGTCGCGAGAGAGGTCTTCGAGCGGACGCCCCTTGCCCGGGAGATTGTCGAAATCGCCGCGACGCGCAGCTTGCGAAATCTGATCCTCGATCGCTTCCGGACTCGTCTTCTTCGGCGGAGGCGGTTTTCGCTCTTCGGACATTGCCGTACTCCCCGACCCGTCAGGGCAGGTCTAAAATTCCGCGCTGTTCGCGTGCCTCGGGAAAGGGATCACTTCTCGAATGTTCGAGATCCCGGTCGCGTATTGAATCATTCGCTCGAACCCGAGTCCGAATCCGGCGTGGGGCACAGTGCCGTACTTACGAAGATCGCGATACCACCAGTAGTCTTCGATATCCAGCCCGAGCCCGGTGATCCGGGCATCGAGAACATCGAGGCGTTCTTCACGCTGAGATCCACCGACGATTTCGCCAATACCCGGCGCAAGAACATCCATGGCCGCCACGGTCTTGTCATCGTCGTTCATTCGCATATAAAAGGCCTTGATGTCCTTCGGATAGTTCATCACTACGACGGGACGACCGACATGCTCCTCGGTCAGATAGCGCTCGTGCTCGGTTTGAATGTCGATGCCCCACTTGACGGGAAACTCGAACTTCTTTTTCGCCTTCTCCAGCACCGAAATCGCCTCGGTGTACTCCATCCGTTCGAAATCCGATCGAATGAAGGTCTCCAGTCGCTCGATCGCCGTCTTCTCGATCCGCTGGGCGAAGAACGCCATATCGTCAGGGCGTTCGTCCAGCACCGCCCGGAAGCAGTACTTGAGAAGATCTTCGGCCAGGGCAGCGTTGTCGCCCAGATCGGCAAACGCAATCTCCGGCTCGATCATCCAGAACTCAGCGAGATGGCGGGGCGTATGCGAGTTCTCGGCCCGGAAGGTCGGACCAAAGGTGTAGACCTTACTCAGCGCAAGACAGTAGCACTCGGCGTTGAGCTGTCCCGAGACCGTCAGATGGGCTTCCTTGCCGAAGAAGTCCTCGGCGAAATCTACACTCCCATCGTCCTTCATGGGCAGGTTGGCGAGGTCGAGCGTCGAGACACGGAACATCTCGCCAGCACCTTCCGCATCGTTTGCCGTCACGATTGGAGTGTGGATCCAGCAGAAGCCGTGCTCGTGAAAATAGCGATGGACCGCTTGGGCCAAACAGTTCCGTACTCGTGTGACCGCGCCAATCGTGTTGGTCCGGGGCCGGAGGTGAGCGACCTCGCGCAGATACTCGAACGTATGCCGCTTCGGTGAGACCGGATACGTATCGGGATCATCGACCCAGCCAACCACTTCGATGGAGTTGGCCTGAATCTCCAGGGACTGCCCCTTCCCCTGCGACTCCGCGAGCTCACCCGTGCAAATGACGGCACAACCCGCGGAAAGGCGGGTTACTTCCGTTTCGTAGTTCGAGAGGGTATTGGGAGCGACGACCTGAATCGGATCAAAGGAGGATCCATCGTGCACGTGCAGAAACGAGAGTCCGGCTTTGGAATCCCGGCGCGTGCGAATCCATCCCTGTATCTTGACTTCTGTCCCGGCCGTGCGCTTTCCCGAAAGCGCGTCGGCAATCACCGTCGCATCCATAATATCCCCGCCTTGTTCTTGTCATCGTGACCACGAAAGTGGTCGGAGCATTGTGCCCGAAAACAGAGGAACACGCCACCGCCGGAACGCAGTGGCTAGTCGAGACGGAGCGTACGGAGCACGTGGCCGGCCTCGCCCGTTTGCAGCCGGAGCCAATAGACTCCTGAAGCGACCTCCTGGCCAAACTCGTCCCGGCCATCCCACTGGACTCTCTCGGCCGGGGAGAGAGTCCCCTCCCGGAGAATCCTGACCCGGCGTCCACCCACATCAATGACCTCGAGTCGTCCTTCCACCTCCCCCGCCAGACTCCATTGAATCGTCAGAGCTTCCGCGAAAGGATTCGGCCAGGCCTGGAGAGCGTCGAGACTCAATTGAGGGCTCGGAGTCGTGGCAGGATCGTCGCAGTTCTCGTCCGAGAGACGGATGGCATCGATGTACCAGCCGTCCTCGACGACACCGGGATCGGTGACAAGCCGGAACCGAACCCGGACCTTCTGGCCAACGTAGGCGCTGAGATCGATTTCCTCACTCTTCCAATCTTCGGGATCGGCGATGCCGTCGAGCCAGCCGGGGTCATCATCACCGTCATAGGCGGCCAGCTGAGTCCAGGTCGTCCCGAAGTCGACCGAAAGCTCTACATAACCGAAGTCGAACTCGGGCTCGGTCAGACAAATGTGGTCGAAACGAAGCATGGGAAAGAGCAGGAGTTCTCCCGGCTCGATCAGTTCGACCGACACATCCTGATTGTTCCCGTAGTTCGACCCGGGCGAGTCGGTGAGCGCAAGGGTCCCTTCCGATGAAAACGGTGTGATGCCCCAGTTGAGTTCACGAATGAGGTTGGAAGTCCCCGATTCGAAGTCATCTCCCGTCGTACACGGGACGATGCCGGCGAAACCCTTCGCCATGGCCGACGCTGTCGGCGTTACCCCGACCAGACCTCGAACCGAGTAGGTGTAGAGCCCCCGAAAGAGAATCTCTTCGTAGTAGGTCGCTGCTCCATCGATGGTCGCTTGCAGAACCCCGTCACGATAGACCTCGAGCGAATCGTAAACCGCACCGTTGAACCAGGAGACCTTCATCACATCATCGAGGTCACTCACGTTCTCAGATTGAGCGGTCAGACTATTCGGTGGATCGAATCCGTTGCCCGTTGGCCGTTTGTAGACGTTCAGGGAAATCGGGCAGTACTGGTTGTACGTCGATTCGTTGGAAACCCGCGCGTAGAGGGTCGTGTCGTGTGGAGCGATGAACTGGATCGAAGCGAGGCCCTCGATTTCAAATGACTCACTTTCCCGACCAGACGGAGCTCCTTCTTCGCTGAGTAGCTCGAGGAGAGGCCGACCTTGGGAATGGCCAGAGTAGGCGTTGACCGAAACGACATCGCCGGCGCTGACCGTCAGGCGGATGAGGTCGACGTCGCCTTCCGGATAGATCGTGTGTTGCGGGATCGGTGCAAAGTTCGCCATACCCATCGAGAAGATCGTGGATACAAAGTCACTCGCGTCGTCGGTATCTGTACCGTTCTCATCTCGGGCCAACGATTCGAAGGGCGCCGCGGCGGCGAGGCTTCCCGTCCAGGTCGTTCCGCTCGGCGGGTTTCGGGTGCTTGGATTCTCTCCGTCCCAGCGCAGAAAATCGATTCCCACATTCTGGGGGTCACGCAGTGTGACTGCCCCATCTGCGCCACCGGTCCAGAAGACGAAGAACCCCGGACCACCATAGAGATGTCGAGAGTTGTTGTCGCTGGCACTCCCCCCTGGGTGTACGACAACATGAGCTCCTGGGTAGAGGACAAAGGGAGGAAACAGATAGGTCGAGGAAGGGAACGTGTTTCGATAAGCGCTCAGTCGCCAATCGGTCAGATCGACCGGTTCTTCCCCGGAGTTGAAGAGCTCGACCTGGTCCCGGTCGCCCACCCAAACCTCACTCACAACGACGTTTCCTCCAGGCTGAATCTGGTAGGTCGGCGGATCGACCAGAACGGCCGTGGCCAGGTCATCATCGGGCTCGAAGGCATCGACCTCCATCGCAGTTAGATTCAGCGCTGTAAAGATCTCGTCGACTTCGGCCCGCAGGAAGTCGGAACCGTTGGTCGCGAACCAACCGTCATTGAAATCGTCGAGGGTCAGCCAATCACCCTGTCCCCGGGAGGGCATGTAGTCCGCGGTCGAGTTCCAGCTGAACTCGCCCGATTCGTCGAGGTTGTCGTCGTCAATTCCCGGGGTGAAGTCCGGCGTGCCGGGACCATCGACAAGATCCCAGAGAACTGAGGTTACCCCCGTCTCACTGGCACTCCCGATCTGTCCAATGGGAGACCCGGTGTTGTAGAGCCCGGTCTCGAAGTCATACCCAAACTCCAATCCACCCGACTGCGGAGGGGGCGGGGGAACTCCGAGATCTGCGTAGACCGACACTTCTTTGTCGACAGGCTGCCCTTCGTCATTCAACCGTGGTGACCGAAACTCACGGACCTCCGCGCAGAAAAACGTCGCGTAGCCCTCACCGTATGACAACCGCGGATCCTGGAAGTTGTCACCGATGAGATGAGGTCCCCCCGGACTGGTGTCTCCGCCGTAAAGATCCGAGACCCAATGACCCAATTCATGGAGGACGACCGTATCGGCCCAGCCATCTGTATCGTTGGGGCGTGCGGTAATGAGGATTCCCTGCGAACCATAGTTGGAACCCGTCGAGCCGACCGTACCGTTCCATCCAAAAACGATGTACTCGTCTGATGTCGGATAGCGACCGAGAGCCGCATCCGTGGCCAGGTAGTCGAACGTATCGATACCCGAGTCGAGAATGTTGAACGCCTGAGCGACTCCACTCCCAGTAAGATCTTCGATCAGATACTCGCCAAACTCCCAGGTGGAAGACGAAAGGGGGTCGACGAGTTCTGTTTCCGTCGTGATCGCGTGGAGGTCGAAAGGCGATGTGTCGACGCCACCTCCCGAACGAATGAACCCGGTCCAGACTGAGACGAAGTAACTTGGATCATTGTCGGTCGACGTGAGACAACGGATGTAGAGATCGTCTGACCCGCCCAGATCGAATGCGATGGAAAAACCACCGTCACCGTCCGTGCTCCCGATCGAGAGGACCTCGCCGGAGAACTGTCGAACTACCTCTACGTCGGCGAATCGGATGGGAAGATCCTGGGTGCCGCCCGTATAACCATCTTGATCCCAAAGACGATCCTGATACGTGAACCGACCGGTTAGCGTGACCGGAGCGGCCTCCGTCGATACGGCCGCACCACCGAGGAGAATCAGAACCAGGAGAGCGAATGATGGAAGTGCAAGTGAGGGTAACTTCATCGTGACACCCTCCGCGCACGAGTCTGCTGGACGCGCCGACCATCTGCTCTGCTCTGAGTTACCGGAGCCCGAAGCTCCATGACGTTCTTGGTAACGAGATTCCACACCGAAGCCGCATGGAGAAGCGTGCCGTCCGCCTCGCCCCTGATTCGAACTTCGACGGTTCCACGAGAGATGTCCGGGCCGAGACTTGCCGTCACCGTAGCCACGCGAGATTCTCCGCGTTTCACCAAGCCGAGTCGCTCGGGCCCAAATGCGCCGAGACCGCTCGAGATGTTCACGCCCGGCGAAGGAATCAATTCCAGCTCCATCGCTTCGAATTGCCGGTCGGCCACGATTTCGAACTCAATCGAGACCGCAAAGTTGGGATCGACCCCTAGTCCGACGGGATCATCTGCCCAAGTGACTCGGAGCGGGTAGTCGACTCCAACTGCGCAGAAGGGATCGCTTTCCCCAGCTGGGGAAGGGGCGCCGGAAGCAACGGCTGCCTGGCCGGGCCAAGACGAACGCCCGACGGCAATTGCCGCGATCGCGGCGGTGACGAGAATCGAGGATAGGAAGTGACGCGAAGGCCTGGACATAAGGTCTCCCGAGAGGAGAGTAGTTTTGGGGTGACTCCGTACCCCAAGTCTACCAGATCGCACCTCCCTGAATGGGGCATCTCCTGAAGCTGGCCGGGCCTCTGCCGAGGGCCCGATCGAGGCCCACGGGACGGAGTGGGCACCTGCCGTCGGCAGGGACAAGACCGCGTTGGCTCTTTTTGGAGTCTAGGAAGCCGCGAACTTCGCTTCCATTTCTTCCATGGTATCCACCGCGAGCCAAGCTTGGAGCGTGCTCAATTCGGGCACTCCCATTCCCTTGAGGTAGAGGAACAGCTGCATGCGGTAAGCAGTCAGGAATTTGATCGCCGCGTTGAGAAAAGCCTCACCCAGTGTGCAGGCTTCCCCCCAAGGAAGGGTGACCATTTCGCTCAACCGTTCATCCGTGACAGAGGCCAGAGCCTCGGCCAGTCGCGTGCCCTGATTTTCCATGGCCCGATCGAAGTTCTCGATCGTGACAGCTTTGGCCTCCGCCATCTGCTTTTCGCGAAGCGCTGGGCGCTCCTCTTCCGACACCACGAGCGACGCAAACAGCGAATCTCCGCAAAGACTGAGGTATTGAAGCAATTCCAACGTAGACCGCTGCCCCTCGGATGGGCGGTACTCGAGTTGGTCCTGGGGAATCTTTGTCGCCAGGAAGCGGATGCGTTCGATTTCGGCGAGCGCAGAGTCCAAAAGATGCTGACGTGGGATCATGAGGCCCTCTTGTTGTGCTTGTGGTTCAAGGTTCAGAGACGAGTGAAAGTAGAGTCTATCACTCTTACCCGAGCGAGGGCTCTGGATCCGAAACCGAAGATTCCTGTCCCACGGAAGGAAAAGCGGACGTATGCTCCTTCCATGGGAAGTACGAAAGAACTGTGCGACTGGAAGAAAGACTCGATCTTGGCCCGATTCGCCGAGCTTCGCATGATTGTCAGCGATCCCCGTTTCGTTTGCCGAAAATGCGCACGGGTTGCGAACGAAAAGAAGTGGCTCTGCAAGCCGGTGAGTCTGGAATCGAAGACACCGAAGAAGTGGGCTCGGACAGGCTCATAAATCCGTGCCGATCCCTTTGCGGTACCCCGACTTGATCTTTCCCCAGCTAGGTCGCAGGGGCCCATGACAACGGCGATCGCCCCCTCGAGCCAGGGGAACGATCGCCGGCCATTACTGGTCTCGGGCAAGGACCATTCGTCAAGAGTACCGGTTTATGGACGACCCACGACCTGGATGTAGAACCCGGCATCGTAGAAAACAAAGCTCCCGCCCAATTCCAAGCGCATCCTCACGTCGACGCGATCCCCCGCTGGATGAGCGACCGCCCCCGCCAAGTACGGGTCGTTCGTACTGTAAGGCGTGACGATGACGGAAAGCCCGGACCCCAGAGTTCTCTCGAGCACGACTTCGTAGAACCCCGTGCCCGCCCCGCTCCAGTTCACAGCGCTAACGCCGAAGCTGCTGTTTATCTGTCCGGCGGCGCCGACGTTTGCCCAGGCATAGATCACGTTGTCCTGATACAGACCCCCGGGGCGGGGTCGGGCGAAATCTCCGAGGTCGGTGTCGGCTTCGAAGTAATCGGCCTCCGACTTGCCCAGAACATGGAGTTTCGCCAAAGGATTACTCGTACCGATCCCGACATCGCCTCCGTTCTCGATGTGAAAGGTGCCATTCTCGACCGAACTCGTACCGATGAAGAAATCTGAGTCCGCGACCGTCCCTTCGTTCTGGGTTCCGATGTACCAGGTGTCGGAAGTCGCCCGAATGGAAACGAACTCTGAATTGCCGTCGATCAACCCTTCCGTTCCGCCTCCGACCGAAACGTCTCCGGCGACCTCCAGAGGTTGAATCGGAGAGGAGTTTGAGCTACCGACGACAACGGAACCTTCCGCGTGATAGACGTGGTCTCCCACGATGACCCAGTCGTCATCGACGTCCGCTGTCGACAGGGCGACCTCGGCGACCTGGGCATGGAGTGCATAGGGTACAGAGACGAACTGTCGGCGAGGAACCATCAGTTCTCCGTCCACGATCGTTTGCAGCCAACGCTCCGCGCCATCGAGCGCGGAAGCCGGAATAGGCACGACTGAACCAAGTATGACGTGGAAGATTCCAGCATCGACGTCCACATCCGTGTGTTGTTCGGACCAAAACGCGCTTCCCGCCACCTCCGCGTCGAAGAGGCGGAAGTTAAGCGTCACCGAGCCTTCGACGGGGTTCCCGTCGTTGTCTCGGAGATAGCCTTGGTAGTTGATCAGGTCTGGACCGGCCAACGCGAGCGAACCTGTGATGGCGAGACACGCGATGGCGAAGGCGACGGCGACACCAAGCGAGCTTGGCAGGAAACGTCTCCGTGAGAACGGGGCGAACGGGACACTGGCTGCATTTCTAAATGACATGGATCGACTCCTCCAAGGTTACTTGGTCGCGATGATTCGAAGACTGTGAGTTTTGGATCCGGCTTGAAGTCGCACAAAGTAAATCCCACTCGGGGAGCGTGTTCCGATGCGATTGCGACCGTTCCAGGTTGCGTTGTAGTTTGCCGGGGCAAGATTCTGATCGACAAGAATGGCTACGACTCGTCCCGTGACGTCAAAGATCTGCAGACTCACGGGGATGCCTTCCGCGCCCCCCTCGTGCCCGCCGATCGCGAACCCGATCGTCGTTTGGCCCGCGAACGGATTTGGCCAGACTGTCCGGAGGGCCGTTTCGAAAGGACCTCCTTCAATCGGACTTCCAACATCCGACACCAGGCCGTCTCCCCAGCCCCAGAAGCCGATGAGATCCTCGATCGACGAACTCAGACCCGGTCCCTGTACGGGAAGTCCACCCGTGAAACCGAGGATGTAGCTCTCGCTGGTCCCAGTCCCCCCGATCGACGAAACAGCGTCGATCGCA
>Ga0315338_1001741_pt1 | contig 24895 bp, 17 predicted proteins | sample ASW8metaG_FD_204518 | JGI IMG/M metagenome (GOLD analysis project Ga0315338, IMG submission 204518) | Ammonia-oxidizing marine archaeal communities from Monterey Bay, California, United States - ASW #8 | ecosystem: Environmental > Aquatic > Marine > Coastal | place: USA: California | collected... | reverse complement strand
GAGCTTCCATGATCTTCAGGTAGCTCCCGGCTCTTCCAACGCCCGACATTGCGATCACCGGGAGATTGGGCATGGTCTTCCTGAGCTCCGTCATCGCTTCGATCCCATCACCCTCTGGCATAACGACATCCATTACGATCAGGTCGATTTTGGAGCAATCGGTTCTGAGGACATCGGCTCCGCCGACGACTTCCACGACTTCGTGTCCATCTTCTTCCAAAGCTCGTCGAAGGGTGTTTCGGACCAGCTCTTCGTCATCCGCGAGAAGGATTCTCTTCTTCTTAACAGCATTCATATCAACCACTTCTAGCTGAACGCCGTCGTGTTGTCAAGTCGCCAGGGACCGCGGCCGGTCGGAGAACGCTCGGGTATCAGGCCGAGAAGGCATGTAGTACTATCTCTTCCAATCAGTTATCGATATCACCGCAGCCAATTGACTGGATGGAGTGTCTCCGTTGCCAAGTCTGGATGTCATTCAGCAGCTGGAAGCCCAGCTTTCCTCGGTGACTGACGACGAGCGGGCCAAGGTCCTGGCCGTGCTCGCCTGGGAGTATCGGGCGACCAGACCTCACAAGGGACTCACCTTCGCTGACGAGGCTCTCGAAGAGCTAGCCCGAAGTTGCGCGAGCGACAGGAAACATACGATCCTGGAGGCCTCCGCCCTCGTCGCCAAAGGCACATGCGAGGGGATGATCGGAGACCGGAGTGCCGCCTGGAAGCACGCCAGAGATGCACTGAGACTGCTCGGTTCGGTAGAAGATCCACTCACCGAAAGCCGGGCCAGGACCACCCTGGGGAGGATCCTGGTTGAGCGCGGGCACTCTCGCTGGGGATACCGCATCACCCTGGGCGCCCTGAATCGGCTGAAGAGCAGCCCCCACGAGCGATCCAAGACCGCATCGTCGACACTCTCCACGTTAGGCGGAATGGAATTCAGGCTCGGTCAGTTCGAGAAGGCGGAAGGACACTTCCGCGACGGCATGTCGATCGAAACCGAACTTGGCAACAAAGAATCGATCTCTGAGTGCGCGATGAATATCGGCAATTGCCACACTCAACTCGGCGATGAAGCCGCCAGTCTCCGAGCTTATCAGTTCGCCCTCGATGTTCTGCCTGAACCAAAGCCCGATCGTCTGGTCAGCTGGATCTCCTTCAACCTGGGAATCACCTACATGCGCATGGCAGAACATGAGCAGGCTCTTAAGTTCTTTCGGGACTGCCTGGAAAGGGTCGGCGAGAACCTGCCGCTTCGCATTCGGGCTCTGGGCGGAAAATCGAGGACACTTCTCCAGTTGGGCGATCGTGAAGGCGCGCTGGAAACGCAACTCGGGACCCTTGATTTCTTTCCTACGAACGACTTGTCAACAACGGACGAAGCGGCTGCCCTCATCGATCTCGCGCACATCCACCAAGCGGGACAGGACTACGCCGAAGCGACGGACTGTTGTCAGCGCGCGCTCGCTTTGCTGCGCAATTCACCGGACAACCACTTTGAACTCAGAGCCCACATTGCCATCGCCCGATCCGAAGTCCTCCAGGGCAATTGGAAAGCCGCGGTTGGCACTCTGCTTCCGCTTCTGCCCCGAGTCGAGGAGGTCAACGATCCACTTTCACTGTCAGATATTCTCACCGGACTCGGCGATGCCTTCGAAGGGGTAGGCGATTTTGAACAGGCCAACAGGTACATCCGAAAGGCACACAGTATTGAACAGAAGCTACTGCAGAAGCGTGCCTCCATTCGTAGGTCCGGGATCGATTCGGAACATCAAATCCAGCGCGCCGAACGCAGGGAGGGCTGGCTCGAGACGACTCGCGAGGAATTGGAGATCCAGCTCCGACGTTCCCAGAAGTTGGAGGCCCTCGGCCAACTCGCAGGCGGAATCGCCCACGACTTCAACAATATGTTGACTGTGATGGTGAGCTATGGGGAGTTGCTCCTCATGCGAGATTCACTCGACGACGAGGCCAGAGAATTCGTCGAACAGATCGTGGCCGCCACCCATCGGTCGTCGGAAATGACACGACAACTACTCGATTTTAGCCGGGACAGTGTGGGACAGAATGAGATCATCGACCCGCGGGCAACCCTGACGAAACTAAAACCGATGCTGCGCCGCCTCCTCCGCGAGAACATCGATCTGCACGTCTCTGATGGTGACTGGATCGGCAGTGTCCTCATGGGATCTGCACAACTCGAGCAGGTGATGATCAATCTCGTTTCCAATGCCGGGGACGCTATGCCTCAGGGCGGAGTTCTCACGATCCAAACGAGCCGACTGGTCCTCGACGGAGATCACTCCACCCACTATCCGGGGGCACGGTTGGGCACGCACATAGAAATCGCCGTCTCCGATACCGGAATGGGAATGGACGAAGCCACCCGTGGGCAGGTCTTTGATCCGCTTTTTACGACGAAAGCGAAGGGGACGAGGACAGGCCTCGGGTTGGCGTCTGTACACGGAATTGTGACTGGGGCCGGGGGACACATCGCTGTGGCTTCACGGCCCGAGCAAGGAACGACATTCAGAGTCTATCTGCCCTGCAATGAAAGCCCTCCTCTCCACCACTCCCAGGTCACGGCGATGCCGCTCGTGCCTCGGACTCACACGATCCTCGTCTGCGAGGATGAGGAGGCGATCATGGGGCTGATCGATTTCATCCTCAAAGGAGAGGGCTTCACCGTACTGAAAGCGGAAACACCGGCCCGCGCCATCGAGTTGGCGAAAGACACAGTACCTCTCGACCTATTGTTGACTGACATGATCATGCCCACGATGAATGGCGTCGAGCTTTCCAAACAAGTTCGGAAGATTCAGCCCAGCGTTAAAGTGCTCTTCACGTCAGGTTACACCGCGGACATCCTCAAGAGTGCGGGCGCGAGAGAAGGCATGGACATCCTGGCGAAGCCATTCAGTAGCCAGGAATTGTTGAAGCGGGTCGATCGAGCGCTCAGTGTAACCGTCTGAGATCGATGTCAACGCCGGACAACGATGTGTCCTTCTGAGTACGGCCTGTCGACGATTCGGCAGGCTCCGTGACAAGACTCCGGGCCGGCTTTTACGAAATCGAATCCAACCAAGAGGCCGAAAGCTGATACACGTCAGCACCGACAGGGTGCCTTAGCGCCGTCCCGAAGTCAAAAGAGTCGAAGCCCCGTCGTTCAACGGCTCCGAATGATCTTCTTGGATCGTGTGGTGATACCGGTATGCACGCGAACGAAGTAAATCCCGGGTGCAACCATCGAGCCGCTTTCGTCGCGACCGTCCCAGTTGCGGGTTCTGTCCTCCGTTCCCCCGTTTGGCGAATCGAGCGCACGAACGAGCCGGCCGGACGCGTCGTAGATCCCGACCCGGGCGGCTCCGGTATCGGCCGACTGAAACGACACAGTCGCATGACTCTGGAACGGATTGGGGAACACGCTGACCGGGTCGGCAATCGTTGCCGAAACGGTCTCCGCGACGGCAGACGTATCGTCACGGCGGACTTCGATCAAGCGCGCTGACTCGGAGGCAAACCCGCCTCCCAAGGGTGGCCCGATAACCGTGCCGCCGCCCACTTCGCCCGAATCGAAAGAGCGAAGAACGTCGCTGAGCGAATCGAAGATGACCACCTCACCACGCGGAGTGCTGTACACACCAGCGTTGGTCGCCGCCGCGCCAGTGAACGGCCCGTTCTCGGCCCAGAGCGAAAACTCGAGAGTCACCGGGTCCAGCATCTGCATGCGCGGATCGCGATTGTTCGTGTTCGTGTCAATCACGATCGAGAGAAGCCCGGTAGGTCCCGGTGTGATACCGACGACATTGTCCTCTTCGGTTCCAGCGACAATGTCGATCTGCGCGCTGGTGATCGGTCCGACAACGCGAGTTCCGGTCTCGTCGAGAGGCAGTCTCAGCACGCATGTCTGGTCGCCGTTCGGGCACCAGGATTCTACGGCCGAGGCGTCACCGTTCGCGAGGATCAACGAGTTTGAGGGAGCATGAAAAAACGCCTCATCCCAAACTGCTGACAAGCTTCCGAGGGAAAAGGGGTTCCCTGCTTCGTCGAGGAGGTCGTGCTCGACATCCTGGGCATCGACATACTTGTAGGTGTCGTTGTTCCGGAACAAATAGATGATGCCGTCACCGCGTGAGGCGGCTACGAAAGGTGTGATGACGCCGGGTAACGATGTCCTATTCCCGTCGGCGTCGACGAACGTGAGTCCTCCCGTGGCATTCGACCCGCGGGATACGACCATCACGTCCCGGTACGCGTCGTATGTCATCGTCGCCCAGAACGGAGGCGGAAAGAGCACGGCCTGCGTCGAATGCTCGCCGGTGTTGGGATTGATGTGCACGATCGCAAGAGAACTCTCATAGGGGAACTTGAGCATATACAAATCGCCGTCCACGTAGTCTGCTGACTCGCTCGAACGAGGTGCAAGCAGGAACACTAAGGTCCAGACGACCAAGAGTCTTACGATCATCGGTGCTCTCCATTTCTCGAGCGTTGCGCTCGCCGGGCGATTCAACTGGGCTTCCTTGACGATTCGCGGCCATAGCCATGTGGCAGGTCTCGACCTGAGGACGTAGATGGAAGCTGGATCGCACAAGAAAAGTCTTCGAGCGGTGCGGGCGACTGGATTCGGAGACTTGGGTGCACAGGAACCTCGTCGGAGTTTTTCGAGACTCCACACCGAAAGTCGCCGCTCCGGAGTTTCCTGGGATGCGGCCTGGGATGTACTCTTGAGTCAACTCTTCTCGCTCTAGTCCCGGGGAGCCACACATTTGAAATCGATCCTCTTCTTCTGGATTCTCCTCTTAGCTTCGATCAGCGCTGCCTCGGCCCAGTCCCTGGACCTGGCCGTGTCCGGCTACGGCCTGAGTATCGGTAACTCCTCGCGATTCACTGGTATCCGGATCAACGTCGTAGATCAGCAGGTCGAACAGGTCAACGGTCTCAACCTGACGCTGTGGAATCCCGGCAAGAATCCCAGTGCGTCGTACAACGGGGTCCTCGTCGGTCTCATCGGGACAAAGGCCAAAAGAATCAACGGTATCGCGCTGAGCGGAATCGGTGTCAATGCGCGCGAAGACCTCAGAGGAATCGCTGCCGGACTGCTGGGTGTAGGTGCGGGTCGCCTGACCGGAATTGCCGCAGGACTGATCACAGTGGACATCAAAGAACGGGTGCGTGGCATCACCCTTGCCGGTATCTGGACCGGCGGTTGCCAACAGTTCGATGGTCTGGCCATCAGTCCTGGCGCCGCCATGCCCCAGAACGTCAGAGGTGCCACGATCGGTTTGTTTGCTGGTGGAGAACAAAGCCTGTCGGGCCTGTCGTTGGGCCTGGGCGGCTTCTTCGCCGCTCGTCTTCACGGCGTAGCCTTAGCAGGACTAGGAGGAGGCGGCGAAGAACTCTGCGGCGTCTTTGCTGCGGGTGTCGGTCTCGGTACCAGGAGTCTGAGGGGCGTGGCCTGCACCCTCGGAGGCATCGGCGGTGAGAGTCTCGATGGCATCATGGTCGCTGGACTGGGCATGGGTGCATCGGGGCGGATCCGGGGAGTCGCGATCGGGAGCGGGTTGGTCTTTGCCCCTCAGGTTACGGGCCTCGCGGCCGGTATGCTGAACGGCCTTTACATCGATAGAATCGACCTGGAGGACTTCCTTCATGTCAAACTGGCCAATGAGAGTTTTACCGGACTCTCCATCGGGCTGGTCAATTACTCAGCCCGACTCAAGGGCGTGCAGCTCGGTCTGGTCAACTACGCTGGCAACAATCCGCGCTGGTTGCGGCTGCTGCCTCTGGTCAATGTCCATCTCTAGAGAATGGGCGCAGGACCTGCCGCCCCGTACATCGGACCATCCCATTGGGTTCAGTCAGTCGCTCGACGCGTCTAGGCGTCGTCTCCTCGCTCCTCCTCAGACTGAGAAACGATGCTCCACTGTCGCGAACACTCCCGGATTCGCGCCTAACAAGTAGTTGGAGTGGTCTGGCACCCGGTCGGAGGCTGGCCCCAACAGCTCAGCGCCTACATTCAGGTCCACGAAGGGAACCGAACCATGAAGAAGAGGGAACCGTCCGCTATCTTTGCCAGGATCTCCGCAGCTCGCCGGATTCCGGCCGCCGGGCGGTTCGCGAGTTTGGTTGTGGTCGCGGCGTGTTTGGTCATCCCGGCCCTGGTTGTGCCGTCGGACTCACTCGCCACCGAGCAGATCTATCAGCATCCCCTCGGGTACTTCTTCCGCTACCCCGGAAGCTGGACCCTGCAGGAGACCGAAGATGCTCTCATGCTGGTCCCCGGCGACGCTGTGCGCGACGAGAGTGGAGAGCTGATGGAAATCGTTCTCATCAGCAGCGAAGATGCACCCGGCATCAAGTCGGCAAAGGACTCCCAAGTGGCCAGTTTCTTCGACCAGGAGTACAAGACTGCCTTTCCCGGTCTCACGCGGACAGGTGAGACGGAGGATATGGTGACCGCACTCGGTCCGGGCGTTGTGTTCACCTATGAAGGAGAGATCGAAGGCGGTGTTCCATCGATGCACCGCGTCCACGTCGTCGTACGCGACGAAACAGGGATCTTCCTCGTTCACATGGCACGAAGTGATCTCGTGGTCGGTCGAATGGTCGAAACCGCCCGGATCTTCGGCGGTTTCGGTCACGAAGCACCCGTCGCCAAGCCAAAGACGGTCGATCAGAATATCGATACAGAGATCGTCCGCTTCTGGTCTCGCTCCAGCTTCGAGGGAAGCAGCGGGTCGGGTGGCCAGATCTCCGCTACGTCGAATCTGACGTATGAATTCTTCGCCGATGGCACCGTGATTTACGGAAGTCGCACGCGGATGGGAGGGAACACCGATGGGCTGGGAGTCGTTCTGAACAGTGACAGCGGTCCCAACACATATCGCGGCGTCTTCACGACCTCAGACAATGTCCTGCGTATGACCTGGGAGAGCGGCAGCGAAGAGGTGTACGAATACAAAGTGTTCTTGGACCATGAAGGAGTTCCAGCTCTCAAGCTGCACGCGGATGGTGAGAAGCCCGAGTACTGGCAGTAGCCGTGCTCGAATCCTAGAGGACTTCGCCCAAAGGTGAGTGGGGAAGATTGAGCCGGCTCGCGAGGCGAGGACAAGGATTCGACACTACGGGACCCGATGGGAGTTCGAGAAATCTCCGACCCCAGCCCGGTCATGAAGCTTTGAAGTCCGCAAGCCCAGATTGACACGCACATCGCCGTATCCTACCGTCCCCCCGGCACTAACTGGAATTCTCGTTCGCTAGCACGGAGGCCCCAAGGTGGCATGCTCTCCCTTCTGCACCCATGTTCGAATTCTCCTGCTTCTCGTCGTCTGCGGGACGCTGGCCTGCGGTCTGAACGCAGGTGCGGCCCGGGCACAGGACCACGGTACCGCCCAGGATACGGAGCAGATCCACGCGACGTCGGCCGACCAAGGCGGCGATGCCCACGCGGTTGAAGATGCCCACGCAGTCGACGGCGCTCATGCCGGCGACGATGCCCACGCCGGTGACGATGCTCACGGTGACGGTCACGGTGACGGTCACGGGGATGGCCACGGAGGCGGCCACGGCGCCAGTCTCACTGGCGGCCTGCCGCTGTGGACGGCGATTCCCTTCGTCGGCATTCTTCTGTCCATTGCCCTGGGCCCGCTCATCGCGCCGCACTTCTGGCACCAGCATTTCCCGAAGATCTCGGCGCTCTGGGCTCTGGCCTTCGCCGTGCCGTTCCTGATCTGGAACCCAGCCGAGGCGGTGCAGGAGATCCTGCACATCTACCTACTGGACTACGTGCCCTTTATCATCCTGCTCTGGGGGTTGTTCACGATCAGCGGCGGCATCTATGTGGGCGGTTCGCTACGGGGCAAGCCAGTGGTGAACGTGGCCCTGCTGGCGATCGGAACGTTGCTGGCTTCGCTGATCGGTACCACGGGCGCGGCCATGGTGCTGGTTCGGCCTCTGCTGCGTGCGAACGACTGGCGCCGCAACAAGGTGCACCTGATCATCTTCTTCATCTTCCTGGTTGCCAACATCGGTGGTTCGCTGACGCCGCTGGGCGACCCGCCACTCTTCCTGGGCTTCCTGCACGGCGTACCCTTTTTCTGGGTGACGACCGCCCTGCTGCCTCACATGTTGGTGGCAGTGGTATTCGTCCTTGCCATCTTCTTCGTCCTGGACACGATTCTCTATCGGCGAGAAACCAACGAGCCCGAGGCCGATCCGGATGCCGGCGGCATCAAGATCGAGGGCCTGCACAATATCCTGTTCCTCTTGGGCGTGATGGGCGCGGTGATCATGTCAGGCTCGCTGAAGCTGCCCGGGGTCACGGTGTACACTGGCGGTAGCCACGACGTGATCGTGCCCTGGCAGAACTGGCTGAAAGACATCATCATCATCTTGATGGGCGTGCTCTCGCTGCGAACCACGGCCAAAGTGCTGCGGGAGAAGAACGGCTTTTCGTGGTTCCCGATCCAGGAGGTGGCCTACCTCTTTGCCGGTATCTTCATGACCATCATTCCAGCACTGGCCATCCTCAAGGCTGGCTCGGCCGGCGCGCTCGCCGGACTGACTGAAGCAGTGCACGGCCCGATGCGGTTCTTCTGGGCGACGGGCATCCTGTCCAGCTTCCTGGACAACGCTCCCACCTACCTGACGTTCTTCAACTCGGCGCTCGGAGGGCTGGGCCAGCCCGAGTCCATGGTTGCTCCGATGCTAGGCTACGGCGAGGCTGCGGCCCGCAACGTCGGCTTCATTGCCGACCTGCAAGCGATCTCGGCGGGAGCGGTGTTCATGGGTGCCATGACCTATATTGGCAACGCGCCTAACTTCATGGTCAAAGCCATCGCCGAAGAGGCGGGTATTCCGATGCCCAGCTTTTTTGGCTTTCTCGTCAAATGGTCGATACCGGTGCTGATACCGGTCTTCATCATCGTCACCTTGATATTCTTCCTCTAGGAGGGACCGATGGCTCCGAAGACGAAACCTGCGCGCAGTTCTTTCTACGAAATCGTATTCCGCGGCAAACCCAAGGTCGTGCGGGCCTTCCTGGAAGGCCTGATCATCGGCAGCGGCTCCGAATCCACGGTTTTCTATAGCTTCCTGGATGGCATCGAGCACGACGGCAAGGCCGCGCAACTGGCCGAGATGATCGGCATCCGTGCTACTGAATGCCACGTGATCGTGGACGCCGGTACGAGCGCCCTGATCAAACGGTTGGCCAAACGCATTGAGCACGATACCGGTCTGGGCATCACCAAGCACCGCAAGGTCCGGTCGGCCTCGATGGACTTCGAGTTCGAGACATTCGCGTCCCGCTACGACGACGAGATCATGGCGCTGCTCAACGACCTGCCGGACAGCCTTCGGATGCGGGGGTTCACCCACGAGATAAAGCGGGATCCGGATGCCCGGGGCGTAGAGGCCTATTCCGTGGCGCACCACTTCGAGTCCGAGGGCAAGGGCACGATCAGTGGCCCGGTGGACGCGCTGGTGATGTTCCGTCGCGCCTGCCTCGACTATCCACTGATCAAGACGGAGGACATCGAGCTGAACGTGGGTTGAGAGACTCCGGACAGCTCGACGATGTTCAGATTCCCCGCTTTCGCAAACACGTATGTCTTGCCACAGAAGAACGGCGGTGGAGTACCGCCGCAGCTCGAGAAGGCGGGGCGAGCAGGGCTTGACGCCGATTAGCTAAAGCTGGGGTCACCCATGAGGTGGAACCCCCCGTCGCGTACCCGGTGCCCGATCGGCTTGTGCGCCACGTCGTGCCAGTCATGAGGGAATCCGGCATCTACGAGATCATCCCTCTGTTTGATGTTGGGCAGGTCGAGATGAAGGACGACAAGGGACCGATCCGGATCGGTCGGGTTGGGGAAGATCGTTTCGCGAGCCGTCGGTGTCTGCAGACTTCTCATCGATTGCGGCCGGGCCGTGTGAAACTTCTTGAATCCGGACGGATCTCCGACAAAGGTCAATCGGGCAACCAAGGCGCCCGGATTCTGCTCCGGAGTCGGGCCGAGCGAAAAGTGTGCGCTCTGCGATCGGGCGAAGATCACGAAGAAACTGTCCGTCTTGGCAGGAAGAGGGGTCGTGAGTTCCGCGCGCGCGACGTTGAACTCCGTCCGGCCAAACTGTCCTTCCAGGGCGCGTAGCCACCGCATCGATTGGCCACCAACATCCACCCGGCCATCCGCTCCACTCCAGCCGAATCGCTTGATCTGAAACTGCTGGATTGCCCGGACGGTCTTAGATCCACATTTGCCGTCCACGGCGAGTAATGGGGACGCCCCTCCTTCGAACTTGGGGATGAGGTTTAGCAATTCCTGAATCTCGACGACGTCCTTCGCCTGGTTGCTTCCCAGATTACCGACCGACTGCTGGATGTTTCGTCGTTGAGTCCCAAGCAGGCTGGGTGGGGACAGGGTCAGGATGGTCATGGCTTTCCTCTCGTTTGATAGGGGGGTGCAGTCTGGCTTCTGTTCTGGGAACACGCGAGAGGGCGGAAACCGCACAGCAGTCAAAGGATAAGGTGGAGAGGTAAGAAGGAGGGAGTGGCAGCGGGAGCCGTAGTGAGAACGGATGAATCTCGATAGGATTGGCTCGGGAGGCCGGCTCCAGGGACCGCGCAGACGTGGTGCCGTTGCCTCAGCGCAGGCCGCGCACCGGGATCGTCACCTCCGCGCGCCAAACCCCGTTCCCGTCTCGAGCAATCGATGCGATCGGAACACGGTTTCGTTCCGCGCGTTGGCGAACCTCAGAAGTCAGCCGCGGATCGTCCTCGAAAAAGAACTCAGACGCGCGGAGGAGGACTCCGTTGTCCTCGACATTGTAATGGGCGTGGGACGGCTCTTCGGGGGCTCCGTACTCCGGTGCATAATAGCCCGGCCGTACGGTATGAATCACGATCGCCCCAGTTCCGTTGGTTACGCCGAATCCGAAGTGCCGCGGGTTCCAGTCCTGCCCCTCGTCCGGAGACCGGTAGTGGCCAGCGTCGTTGACCTGGACCAATCCGACGACCACGCCCGATTTGGCGAAGGGAGGCTCGACGGCCAGTGGCGGCTCACGGTGTCCTCCGACGATCAGTATCGTGAGGACCATCGGTTCGCCCGGCTCATCATTTCGAACCATCGAGATCTCGCTCTCCCGAGCGGAGGCTTTGAGAAGATCGCGAACTCGGGGCCGCCATTCCGAGGAGTCGAGGAGTCCTCGGAGGCGATTGGACCGAAGAACGTCGGACGGCGTTTGGTACCCAGCGAGCAGACTGCTTTCCAAGGCGGCAAAGGCACTGGAGAGATCGCCGTCCATTGCATGGGAAGATGCGATCTCGAACGAGTCTGCCGCATCCGAACTCGGAAGGAGCGTTGTCGTTTCCGACGGTAAGGAATCGCTACCGGAAACGCCCGCGATTCCGAGCCATCCACCGAAAAGAACGACGAGGCCGAGAGAGACCGAGATCGAAGAACGTTGTCGCATGGCTCATTCATACCAAACTTGAGGCCTGGGCGGTGTAACGGTCTTGTAACAGTAGGTAACGCCACATCCGGGGTTGCGAGGAGCCATCGTGAACTTGCAGGTCAAATCGCGCAAAGCAGCGAAGAATGCTCTTCTCCTGGAGCGGAGAATCGCTACCCGGGCCGTGGCTTTTCAGATCAGGCAGAGTGATGAGAGAGGAGCTGGCGCATCGATCCCGAGGTCTCTCGCTTCGCCTCGGCACGTGAGGTGCTATTCTGCCTCATACTCTCAGCCTCATGGTCTTGGAAAGAAGGGAACCGCGATGCTCAAGTACGACGCGATTGTGATCGGAACCGGTCAGGCCGGCCCCAGTCTTGCCGCCGATCTTGCCCGACAAGGTAAGAAGACGGCAATCCTGGAGCGAGGGAAGTTTGGCGGTACCTGCGTCAACTACGGATGTATCCCCACCAAAACCATGGTCGCGAGCGCCCGGGCCGCCTTCGTCGCTCGCCGTGCCGCGGAGTATGGCGTCCGGATTGGGGGGGCGATCGAGGTCGACATGGCTCGAGTCATCGCGCGCAAGGAAGAGGTCGTGGCAAAGTCCCGTAACGGCGTCGAAACCTGGCTCCGCGGGACTGCGGGAGTAGACGTCTTCGAAGGCCACGGAAGATTCGTGGGCCCACAAGTCGTCAAGGTGGGGGACGAGGAGCTTCAGGCGGAGCAGATCTTCATCAATGTCGGAACCCGGGCGCACCGGCCGCCCATCGAAGGTCTGAATGACGTCGAAACGTTGACAAATGTCGACATGCTGGCGATGGAGAGCGTTCCGAAGCATCTTGTCGTTGTGGGGGGGAGCTACATTGGACTCGAGTTCGGCCAGATGTATCGCCGTTTCGGGAGTGAAGTCACGATCGTCGAGCGGGCCAACGCCCTCGTCTCGCGAGAAGACCCGGACGTTTCAGCCGCGGCCCAGGAGATCCTGGAAGCCGAAGGCATCGCCGTGCACACAGATTCGAATTGCATCTCGGTCTCACCTCATCGAGGCGGAGTCGAAGTTGGGATTCGCTGCGGCGATGAACCCTTATCCGTAGTCGGAAGCCATGTCCTCGTAGCGGTGGGAAGAGTGCCGAACACCGATGACCTCGGTCTGGAATCCGCAGGAGTCAGGATGAATGAACGGGGGTACATTCAGGTCGACGATCGCCTGCAGACCTCCGCCGAAGGTGTCTGGGCGATGGGCGACGTAAATGGCCGGGGAGCGTTCACTCACACTTCCTATAACGACTACGAGATCGTTGCCGATCAACTCTGGGGAACCGGAAAACGGCGAGTGAGCGACCGAATCCTCGCCTACGCGCTCTATGTCGATCCACCCTTTGCCCGGGTCGGGATGTCTGAGAAGGACGCGCGGGAAAGTGGTCGGGACATTCTCGTGGCACGACGACCCATGACGAAGGTTGGTCGAGCGGTCGAAAAGGGCGAGACACTCGGTTTTATGAAGGCGCTGGTCGACGCGAAGACCGAACGAATTCTTGGCTTCTCTATCGTTGGAACGGGAGGAGATGAGGCGATCCACTCTGTCCTCGATATCATGTACGCGGATGTTCCCTACACGGTCATTCGGAATGCCATGCACATTCACCCGACCGTTTCCGAACTGATCCCGACTCTGCTGGGAGATCTCGAACCTCTTCGCTGAGAGGTGACCGCGTCCTTGCAATTCGCCGGAGGAATTCGATCTCACGCTCCAACCTGCTGATCCTCTGTCTTCTTGGCACTGCGTTTCGAGTCCTCTATGGCTTGCTCTACAGACCATGGGAGCAAGCCCCCGACCAGATCGCCTGGGAGATCCTGCTCGGTGCGGGAGGGTTCTCCTACGATCAGTTCATCCACTATCCGCACGAGGGGGGGACGATACCTGTCTCTGCTCTGGCTCGATTCGTCAGACTTTTTACGGAGTTCAGCTCGCTGACTCTCGCTGCCCTCATTCTCGATTTCCTCTCCCGATACATCCAGCTTTTCGTAGTCCGCGCAATTTTCGACAAGCGCGTCCTTCGCGCGTTCGGCCTTTGGACGATCTTTGCCCTTCCTTCCATCGTTCCCTGGGGGACAGTCAACTTCGGCCTCCATTCGATCTCGAGTCTCTTTCCGTTCGTACTCCTCTATTTCCTCTCGCTTGATCGGTCATCCAGCCAGCAGCGGCTCCTGGAGGGCGGATTTCTTGGCCTCGCCATTTGGTTCTCGTACATCAACATCGTTCTGGTCCCCGCCTATGTCGTGTATCTCTTCGTTCGGGGAGCGGCCGGGAGGGAATGGGCATACTCCCTCTCGAGTATGGCTGTGGTTCTCTTTCTCCATGCGGCTGTGCGGGCAAACGTTGATGCGGGCTTTCATCTGGCGGAGTTCGGATTGGCATCGATTCGAGGAACTGACAGTGCGCTTCAGGACCTGAGAACGTGGGCAAGAATGATCTGGGTTTGGGTCGAGGTGCTTCCCGATTCCGCAATGGCAGCCCCAAATGCAAAGTATGTCGTCCGCCCTCTCCGACATGTTTGGTTGCTAACCGTTGTCGTCGGGCTCTCGGGGTTCCTCGTTGGCGTCGCCAAAGGCCAGTTTGCGCGCTCCGTCGGAGTTGGGTTCACAGTGATCGTCGCGTTCATGATCCTCTACTCACTCAGCCCGTTTTACTATGACTCGCCGAAACTGGGGAGTTATGTTTCTTACCGGCACCTTGCCTACATACTCCCGCTGTTTGCCGTGCTCGTCATTTCGGGTTTTCGTTCTCTGAGATATGGAACACCTCTCTTGGTCGTGTTCCTGCTTCTTAGTGCCTATGGCTCCGGTGCTCTCTTCACGGAGGGAAGGGCACACTCTTCAACGGTTAAGGCCGGAGGATGGGTGCTCGGGACCAAGCTCGGTCACGATCCTGCCAGGCTCTATCGAATCATCCTCTTCTCGAGTGAGGACCATGCTCTCCTCGTTCAGGGCATGGGGTGGGGGATGAGCACGGCGCTCTTCGAAAATGCGGCGAGCGAAACTCCAGAGAGCCTGCACCAAAAGATCGACGTGCTGGCCGTGGCAGTGAGAGAGTTTCCGGAAGAATCGAGACAAGATCTGCTCGAGGGGATCAATTTCGGGTTCAGCGATCAGGTCTACCCCCTACTCGACAAAGAAATCCTCGAACGGTTCCTGGACCGAATCGAATCACCAAGGTCCCCGAGGTAGTTACCGAGTCGGCGCTTTACATAGGGTGTTCGCCGCTGGTGAAGTCGCGCGATCGGATGTCGTCAGTCTCCACCGCCTTCTTCGTGGTAGAACGCGTCAGTGAGAAGGCGGTTTTCCTTCCTCTCGTGGAGGCGCAGCGCCAGGATAAAAGCCCGGACGGATTCCGATAGTTCCGGATTCAGTCCAGGTTCGTCCTTTACCGATCGAGCCATGTTGGCAAGGGCGTCGACCTGGTCGAGCATGGCCTGATGCTCTCCGACAAGGATGCCAATCTCGTGGCTGTGCCGAGGATCATGGCGTTCGATGGACTCGAATACTCCTGCGGGTTCTTCCTCCTCGGCGAAATGCCGCTTCAACCATGGAACCAGAGATTCTGCCTGAGAGCAGATCTCCGCGGCTTGTTCGCAGTTTTCCAATTCGTGGAGTACGAGACCCAATCTTCTATGGTCGTCAAGGATCTGAGAATGGCGATTCGATAGAGATTCAGACATTGCGCCTCCTTGCAACAAAGTGTCGTTGGACAATCGGCCCCTGGCTATTTTAGTTGCTCGGCTCCGGCAAACTCACGATAGGGAGAGAGGACGTCGAAGACCTCCTGGTCCTCATGTTCAATCTCATCGAGGACGAGTTTGGTCAGATAGGTTGCGAGGCCCGGGCCGAGCATGAATCCCTGGCCACACATACCTACAGCTTGGATAAATCCCTCGACTTCTCTCACTTTTCCCACGATGGGTGCCCCGTCGGGAGTCATCGGATACTGGCCGCGCCAGGTACGTCTTACTTTGACGTTCTTCAGTCTCGGCATGATCTGCACCATCCGTCGTGAGACCATGGGGAGAAACTCGGATGTCTCACGCCTATCCGTACCGAGGATGGCGGGAGCCGGCGTGATGCAGAAGATGATCTGGCCCGTATGCTGTTGGTAGAAGTAGAAGTTCGCCGATCCTTCGGTCGGTCGAATGTCCACGATCATTGGCTCGACGAACCTGGCCACGGGCTCGGTGACTCCGGCCTCGTGGGATTCGGGAGTTACGGGGGTGTCGAGTCCCACCAGGCTAGAGACGGAGCGCGCGTAAGCGCCTGCGGCGTTGATTACGATCGGAGCATGAAACCGCCCCTTGTCCGTTAGCACCCCTTGTACCTTACCCCGGATGATGGGAATCTGCGTTACGGTTTCGTTGAAACGAAAGACCGTTCCGCCCTGCTGGGCGTGTCGATAGAACGCATGGAGCGCACGGAGGGGTGAGGCGGTTCCATCTTCCGGTGAAAGCGTCCCGCCAATCAGGCCATCTGGATTGATACCGGTCACAGCATCCAGGAGGTCCCCCCGGTTCAGCCATTGAATGTTCAGGTTGTAGGTGCGTTGGACCTTGAGGAGGCCCTTGAGGATATCCTCTTCCCGGTTCCGATAAGCCGCAAAGGTATATCCACCGGCGTGCCATTCGATGTCATCACCGTGCGTGTCCGCCCAGGTGGAAAAAATTTCGATACTCCGGAGGCCAATTCGGATCTTCGCAGGATCGGAGTGCGTCGCCCGAATCCCTCCGATGGCGGCCTTGTTCGCGCCCTGGCCAACGCTGGCGCGCCTGTCCAGCACCAGGACCCTTAGTCCAGCCCGACTCAGAAAGTCGGCGGTGGGCACTCCCACGCTTCCGGCGCCAATGATGATTACATCGAAGGTTCTACCTGATTCGGCCATAAATCACTTCTCCCCTTGCCGGCAGCAGAATGCACCGAGGGGAACCTCGACAAAGAGCGGGCGATCCACGTTGTTTGTGACGTCTTCTCCGCAGATCCCCTCCTGTCGATAGAGAAACTTCGTGAGGCTATGGCAGGTCTTTGCTCCGCATGCTCCCATTCCGGCGCGCGTAATCGCTTTGATCTCGTTGATGTCTCGAACGCCCATCCGGATCAAGTCCCGGATCGTGCCCGCGGAGACCCTCTCACAGCGGCAAACGATCGTGTCATCAGTCACCCGAGAGACGTACTTCTCCATAGGCTCGGTAACGGACCGTTCCTGTACCTGGATTCCCGCGATCCGCGCGGCGATAGCGGCCGGCGCTTTCAGGCGGACCAGGAGGGTACGGTTGAGTTTCTTGGAGGCAGATACTTTGAACACTTCGAGCTGCCCGAGCGACTCACCTTTGGTGTCGAGAACGGTTACGACGTCGCCGGCGTTGATTTGTCCCTTTTGAAATTCATGAGCGAGGGTGACGATCGGGTGCTCAGCATTCTTCCGCGGATCAACCAGGGTTATTGCCAGCCCCGGACAGATCGCTACGCACTGGCTGCATCCGGTGCACCTATCCCCATGGTCGCTCCCGGTGAATCTGGGTCTGCCGCGCATGTCCCCACCCACTGAAATCAAACCGACGGGGCAAACGGAGGTGCAGGGGTTGCACGGTATTTCCTGCGTACAATGGAACACCGGGACGGTGCCGTTCTTTAGCTGAGGTAGCTTCTCGTTCCCGGCCTGACCTGGTCTCGACTTGAGAACTTCTTCGACTTCGGCCCATTCATCAGGAATCTCGGGGACTTCGCGGCCCAATTCACGCGCTATGGTGAGTCCCTGGATCTTACCGGAGAACATTGCCGCGGACGCTTCGGCAATTTCGGCTGCGTCACCCGCCGAGAAGGCCCTCATCCCGAAAGCCGTCGCCTTGTGGTAGAACTCATCGACCGGGTCGAGGCCCACCGCAACGAGCAGAGTGTCACAGGCGAAAGACCTTTCCGTGCCGGGAACGATCTCCCAGTTCGAGTCGATCTCCGCGATGGTGACGGATTCTACGTGCTCGCTGCCGTTGGCGCTTACGACGGTGTGTCGAGGGTAGATCGGAACTCCGAAGCGAACTAACTTGTCGACGTGGACCTTGTATCCCCCACACTCGGAGAGCGCCTCGACCAATCCGACCACTTCAATGTCCGCCTGGAGCGCGTGATATCCCGCGATGAGGCCGACGTTGCCACCTCCGACGATAAACAACTTCTTCGCAGGTCGAATCAGGTCACGATTGACCAGAGTTTGAAACGCGCCCGCGCCGTACACGCCGGGCAGAGTATTGCCGCGGAAGGTGATCGATTTCTCCCGCGCTCCCGTGGCGATCAGGATGGTTTCCGGCTTCACGAGCACGTAGTTGCCACCAGCCCGTACCAATCCCACTCGGCGATCGCTGAACACGGCAACCGCGTTGCAGCTGCGCCAGCAGTTGACCGACTCGTATCCTTCCACCTCCTCTTCGAGGAGAGTACCGATGTCCGTGCCTCTTGTGCCGGCGTAGCAATCGTCGATGGAGCCGAAGAATTTATGGGTCTGGAGGACCAGCTTCCCTCCAAGTCGATCCTTGTCGTCGACGAGAAGGACTTGCACTCCAATTCTGCCCAGCTCCGCTGCCGCACTCAATCCCGCGGGTCCGCCGCCAATGATGAGGCATTCCACTTCGATCTCTTCGATGTCGCAGAACTCGGGTTTATTGTCAGCCGGAGGTAGTTCCGGGAGGCCTACGACGGAGGAAACCTTCATGCCAGGCTCGACGGATGCCATGCAGGCTTTTACGGGCAGGCCCTCCGCTATGACCATGCACTGCGAGCACTGCCCGTTCGCACAGAAGATGCCCTGGGGACTCTGGTCCTTGGGGTGATATCCGAAAATGTGTATCCCATTCGCAAAAAGCGCGGCAGCGATCGTCTCACCGTGGCGGGCACTGAGCGGTTCTCCGTTCCACGAAAACTCGATGGTCGCCCGGAACGGTTCCTCGAGAATGGGGTGGGAGGAGATCCTTCGGGAATCGTTTTGTTCTTCGCTCATATCCAAAGGCTCCAAGTTCGCGAACAGCAGCCCGAATCGGACGGGTGTGTACTAGGAGTGGGACATCGCCTCTACAGCCGATGTCAAACCTCCGGGAGGTGAGAGAATCCCTCTCGGACGGCTCGAGCTCCCCACTCGAACGCCTCTTCGTTCATAGGGATCATCGCGCACTTCGAGGCGAGGGCTTTTCGGACCGCGCCCAGAATCGAGTCCGCGGTCAGAAGGTTGGAAGCCTCCTGGAGCGCACCAAGAGCGACCACGTTCTTGACTACGGGGCGCCCCAGACTGATAGCAATTTCGGTGCAGGGCACGCCAAAGACTGTCACCCTATCGGAGATCCCCGGAGGGACGTCGGCAATCACCGAGGAGTCATAGATGATCGTTCCACCATCGCGTACGGTCGGGCCAAACTTGGCAAGACTCGGTGCATTGAACGCCGCCAGAATGTGCGGGTGAGGGGAACCGGGTGACAACACCTCCTCGCGGGCGACGTGGACATCGGCGTATGAGGTTCCACCACGAGACTCCGGTCCATAACTCGGAATGTGAGTGGCGTCAAAGCCCTCATTGATTGCGGACTGGGTGAGCAACAACGCTGCGGTCTGGGCCCCATCACCGCCCGCGCCGGCCAACTTGAGAGAGACATCGTCGGGATCGAGATGAGTGGGGAAGGTCTGGCAGAAACGTTCCGCCGCCTCCGCCGTCGTATCGAGGACGCCGAGAACTTCCTCGGCGTCAAACGATGGTTTCTTCGGAGCGAACCACGGTTCCACCGTTTCGTCTTTGATCTTGCCGAGGGGGAAGACCTTCGTCATCTCCTCTTCAACCCACTTCTCCGCGTCGAGAGGCGACATCTTCAAGTGCGTCGGGCATTCCGAGAGAACTTCGACGAAACCAAACCCACGTCCTTCCTCCTGGAGTTGGAGGATCTTCTTGATCGCGCGTTTGGTCGCCTTGCGACCCTTTTGGTTGAAGATCGCGGTTCGCTCGACATAAATCGGGGCATCGAGCTGGGCGATGATCTCGGCCATTCGGAGAGGTGTTCCTTCCATACGTCCCCGCCCGAACGGTGTTGTCGAAGAGACCTGGCCAGTAAGCGTGGTCGGCGCCATCTGACCGCCGGTCATCCCATAGATTGCGTTGTTCACGAAGATGACGGAAATGGGGATGCCGAGCTGGGCGGCATGCATGATCTCTGCCATCCCGATGGACGCGAGGTCCCCGTCGCCTTGATAGCTGATGACGATCGAGTCGGGGTTGGCCATCTTGTGCCCCAGTCCAACCGCAGGCGCCCGCCCGTGAGCGGCCTGGGTGTTGCCGGTGTCGAGGTAGTAGTACATAAAGACCGCGCAACCAACGGGGGAGACCAGGACCGTACGGTCCTGGAGGCCGAGCTCAGAGATCGACTCGGCAAGGAACTTCTGGATGAGGCCGTGGCCGCAACCCGGACAGTAGTGGGTCGTGGCGCCCTTCAAGCCCTTCCCATGAGCGTGTCGGTCGAAGTGGTCATAGAACGCGGGCGTTTCCTTGATCGTGGGCGTACTCATGATGTCACCTCCATCTGCGTGCGAACCTTCTCCACAATCTCTCGCTCCTGCGGAAGAATGCCGCCCATTCTCCGGAGGTGTTCGATCCCGACGTGGCGGGCATCTGCGTGGCTGAGGGCCAGGCGCAATTCATCCTCGAGTTGGCCGGCGCTTGCTTCGACGACAAGGATGGTTTCGACGTGATCGAGAAGTGGGGTCAGGTGATCGATTGGGAATGGCCAGAGGGATATCGGCTGGAAAAGACCCACCGCGATCCCTTCTTTTCGCAACTGCTCGACGGCGCCTTTGGCCATCCGGGCGGGTGTGTTGCAGGCGACAATGAGGATCTCGGCGTCTTCGGCCCGATAGGTCGAAGATCGCTGTTCGTCGCGTCGCATGCGGTCGTACTTGGCGTTGATCATCTCGTTGTGGGCTTCGAGATCCGCCTCGATCAAGTAGATGGAGTTGATCAGATTTCTGCGATGGGCCGCATCTCCGTGAACAGCCCAACCCGGGATTCCCGGTTTGATCATGGTGTCAGGAAGATCGACGCGGCCGGTCATCTGCCCGAGGTAGCCATCGGCGAAAACGAAGACCGGATTTCGGTACTTGAAGGAGAGTTGGAATGCCTCCAGCGTGAGATCGAGCATCTCCTGAGGATTGGTCGGTGCGAGGATGATGCCGTGTGTGTTGCCGTGACCGAGACCGCGGCAGCCAAGTTTGATATCGGATTGTTCCGGGCCGATGTTGCCGAGGCCGGGCCCTCCGCGCATGATATTCACGAATACCCCAGGAACCTGTGCGCCCACCATGTAGGAGATTCCTTCCAGCATGAGGCTGAACCCGGGTGAGCTGGTGAAGGTCATCGAGGGAACCCCCGCTCCACCGCATCCGTAGAGATGGTTGACAGTCGCCACTTCGCTGATTGCTTGAACAAAGACTCCCTCGAGCTGGGGGAGAACTTTCGCCATCAGTTCGGCGCCCTCTGTCGACGGTGTGATGGGGTAGCCGAAAACATGTCGGCAGCCGGCCAGGGCGGCTCCGATGGCAGAAGCGTAAGTCCCCTTCAGAACCATCGACTGGGTTTCCGGCAGCGGGACACGAACATCGGCCTGGTCGGCAACTTCTGGAATCGGTCGAACTCCCTCCGGATAGAGATGAGCCGGGTCTTCGAGCTCGTACTCGACCGTTGCCAACCCGTAGGGCTCGGGACATGCTGTAAGGCAGAGTCCACAGGCATTACAGGTTTCCCGGTCCAGGACGATGGGTATCAGTCCGGAAGCTTGGTTGATCTCGCTACCCAGAGTGATGCAGCCTTTGGGGCAAGCTTCGATGCATCGCCCGCAACCCTTACACAACTCGGGCATCAAAATGGGCTTGGGTCGGTCTTTTGCCCTGGGCATCTGTATCGTTCCTTTCTACGAGATTACAAAGGTCGGGGGGTAGAAGGTCGATCCCCCCTTCGATTCGGGGATCGCCGAGGCATTGGGCAATCGAAGTAGTCTTGGGTCGAAGTCATTTCGTCTCCCTGGCGAGAAACCCGGATCAGATGATTCTCCACCTGCGTTGGACATTTCAACCTTCAATTCGAACGGGATGGTGCTCTCGTTACAACGTTCGTCGATTACGCCGGTTACACGCAGTAAGGGATTTCCCAGAGGTTCCTGCCGGACGAGACGAAAACGGTGTCATGAGGGGATTATCCTGATTGCGCGAGAGCCTCTGAACGCGTAGTTGTGGTGGTGCACAAACGGCGAACAGGATCGATTCGGCGGTGAGACATGGACGAAGTTGCCGGCGCGTGTCTGGAAGATCTCCTGGTGCGAGCCCGGAAAGAAAGCCGAGACGTTCTTCTCGAACACGAAGGCTATGCCCTGATGAAAGCGCTGGGCCTTCGCGTCCCCAAACACCTGATACTCGAAAATGTCAGTGAACTTGTTCCCGGCGATCTTGATCGCTTCGCGACGGACCGTCTCGTGCTCAAGGTCGTGTCCCCAGAAGTGCTGCACAAAAGTGACGTAGACGGGGTTCTTTTCCTGCCACGAGATTTCGATCGGATCAAAGCTGCCCTGGAGCAGCTACAGGTCCGGTTCGAGTCAGCAAATGTCGCCTGCTACCTACTTTCCGAATTCGTCCCCTTCGATCGGAGCCTGGGCGGCGAACTGCTTCTCGGCTTGCGGCAGACGCAGGGCTTTGGTCCAGTCGTGACTTTTGGTCCCGGTGGCGTGTACACCGAGTTTCTCTCCGCGAACTTTCGCAGCGGGCACTCGGTGGCTCTGATCGACCCTCACTCGAAGGACGCCGACCGTCTGCTCGCCGGTCGTGCTGATCCCTTACAACGGGCGGCTGTGACGGCGTGTGTTACCGGCCGACTCAGAGGACAGGCGGCTCGGGTCACTGAGAATGAACTCGCTCGCACCGTTTCTGCCTTTCTGCAACTTGCGAAGTCACCAGCTTGTGCGCAGATTGCAGAGATCGAGTGCAATCCGATCGTTCTGACGGAGCAGGGACCCTTTGTTCTCGATGTCCTGATCAAGTTGACCAGCGAATGCGGGCGGGCCATCCGTCCGGAATTGAGCTCGCCGTTCGTGGGGGAAAACCATCCTCGTCCGACGAAGAAAATCCGAGCGCTTCTCGAACCCGCGTCGATCGGTATCATCGGCGTGTCCGAGAAGATGAATCCTGGCCGTATCATTCTCGAGAACACCCTGAAGGAGGGTTTCGACCCCAATCGGATCTATGTAGTGAAAGCTGGTTCCGAGAGAATCAGTGGATGCGCCTGTGTACCAGACATCCGATCTCTGCCTGAGCGGGTGGACCTCTTCATCCTCAGCATTTCCGCAACCCAAACTCCCGCGATCATCGAAGAGTTGATCGACGCGCAAAGAGCGGAAAGCATGATTGTGATTGCGGGGGGGCTCGAGGAGCACGCCGGTTCGGAAAGACTTGTGAGAGAGATGCATTCGACAATCCGTGCGAGTCGGGAGACTGACTGGCGGGGTCCGGTGATCAACGGAGGGAACTGTCTCGGTATCCGTTCCAGGCCGGGGCGATACGACACTCTTTTTATCCCGCGATACAAGCTCCCGCAGTGTCGCCAGGAAGTTGCTCCCGTTGCCTTACTCTCCCAAAGTGGCGCATTTGCCGTCGCTCAGGCGAGTAAGTTGGCTGCGGTCAATCCGAAGTACCTCATCACATTTGGGAATCAGACCGACCTCACAGTGGGAGACTATCTGCAGTTTCTCGAGGCCGACGACGGGTTACGCGTCTTTGCCTGCTACATCGAGGGGTTTAAGAACGGCGATGGAAGACGCTGGCTCGAGGCTGCTCGAAAGATCACCGCGAATGGTCGACGGGTGGTTCTCTATGCGTCCGGACGGAATCCCGCTGGCGCCGAAGCGAGTGTCTCTCACACGGCATCAGTTGCCGGAGACTACGAAGTCACCCGGCAGCTTGCTGAGTCCGCCGGTGTCCTCGTGGCCGAGACTTTAGCCGACTTCGAGGACCTCCTCCTGCTCTGCGCTCTCCTGGAAGGACGATCGCTCGCCGGTCCACGTCTGGGCATGATCTCCAATGCCGGATTCGAGTGCGTGGCGATGGCCGACAACCTCGGCCCCTTCAGCCCGGCGCAGTTTTCTGTCGAAACAGAAGAGACACTGGCCGACGGATTCTCGGCTAGTCATCTCGAGAATATCGTCTCCGTGCACAACCCGGTCGATCTGACGCCCATCATGAACGATGAACTTTATGGAAGCGCAGTGGAAGCCTTGCTCCGCGACCCCGGCGTCGATGCCGCAGTCATCGGCTGTGTACCGCTGACGGCTGCATTGGCGACCCTGCCCAAAGGCAGCGGTCACGGGGAGGACTTCACGAAAGGGGGAGGCCTGGCCACCCGTTTACTCAGTCTCTTCCGAGCCCAGGGGAAGCCGTTCGTGGTCGTGGTCGATTCCGGTTCGATGTACGACGCGTTTGCCCAGTGGTTTGAGGACCATGGGATGCCCTGCTTCCGGAGCGCGGATCGGGCAATGCGGCTCTTTGGACGTTGGGCGAAGGGCTAGGGCACGATCGCGCGATAGAGCCCGATCTCGAAACCGAACGAAAGCTGCCTTCCCTCATCGAACTCGTCGACCAGTCCGCCATGGGTGGCGCGTTGCCGAAAGTCCCATCCGTATCGACAGGAGGGAGAGAGAGCGATACTCACATTCTCACTGAGCGCAACTCCGGAGAAGAGGCGAAGGTCGAATCCCGTCTGCAGTTGGGCGTCCACCCGCAACTCGGGTGGGGCTTGAAGGCCATTGGCAACGAATTCGTTGATGGCATCGTCGAGCGTAACCTGGCTACCCCACTCAAACGTGATCGAAGGATTCAAGTAGACGAATGTCGATGCGACACTGAGCACGTTGTATCCCACCCCGAGGCTCATGCGAGCGACCTGACTCGAAACGATCGACTGCGATTGAGCAATCTCACCACGGATGTCCGAGTACCGGTAGTCGTAGCGCGCAGGCGAGTTTCCGGCGAGCCGGGGTGCACTATAGTCGAAACTCAGCGAGTAGATGAATCGGTCGGCGATGTTGAGGTACTCCCCGCCGATGGCGAGAGACCCAGAGAGCTCGTCGCGAACGACGTCAACGACGCCGCCGCCGTCGAGCAACGTTGACTTGGCCACCCGGCCCAGATTGAAGTTTTGATAGGAAGAGCGAAACCCCACGAATTCGCCACCGTGAACAGACGATACCGGGCAGGCCAGGTATGCCGCCACGAGCAACACAAATCGGGAACCTCTCATGAATCCTCGTCTCGCACGGGCTGCGGCGATGGAAGTGGGCGGCAAACTCTATTCAGAGAATACCTTTCTAGTGCGATCTCAAGCAAGCCGGTGGCTGGTTTCGGG
>Ga0315338_1001738_pt1 | contig 24972 bp, 21 predicted proteins | sample ASW8metaG_FD_204518 | JGI IMG/M metagenome (GOLD analysis project Ga0315338, IMG submission 204518) | Ammonia-oxidizing marine archaeal communities from Monterey Bay, California, United States - ASW #8 | ecosystem: Environmental > Aquatic > Marine > Coastal | place: USA: California | collected... | reverse complement strand
TATAGGAACCCGGCTTGTTTCGAAACGAGTCATGCTCGGCTTCCACATAACTATCGAGTGAGATCTGCGCCTTGTAGCCGCCAATGTCCGCAAACCATTTAGCGCGTTCTTCGTCAAACGTCCAGCCGTTCGTATCCAGGATGACGAGATGCTTGTACGGATCCACTGCCTCGATGAGCTCGTCCAGATTCTTCATGATCAGGGCTTCGCCGCCAGTCAGAACAAAGCGGAAGATGCCGTAATCGTCGGCCTGGCGAGACAGCTCGGCGTAATCGGCGATCTCCATCTGCTTGCGTGGATCAATGGCGCCGGTCCGGGCCTTCAGATCCCGGCTCATGTAGGGCTCTTCACAACAGTGTTCACACTTGAAGTTGCATAGCGATCTGTTGATTTTCAGCCGCAGGATTGGACTAATGACACCGTTCAGAGATTCGCGATGAAACGCTTGGATCTTCTCGTGGACCCGTGGGCGTTTCTTGGTCTGGTCCTTTCTCTTGCGACTCTCGTCCGATCGGAGAATCAGCGTCTGGCCTTCTGTTGGCAACGTGGTCAATGTTTTCATGAATGCACCTTTTTCAGGGTTACCGGATAACCGTAAACAATGTCAGGCCGCCGGCCCATTGTTCTGATACCTGCATGATGCCTGGCACAAGCACCTGACTCAAGAGCCAAAACTCAAGACTCAGGCCATAGGCCTTGAAACACAGCATCAGTCGTTCATCTGTGTGTTCGAAAGCGGAGAGGCAGAGCACAGGTGGATAGGTCTCTGTATTCATCAATAAATCCGGCGAACCCACGAGCGCGGCTGCGGCCTCAAAGCCGCCGCTCAGCACGAGCGTTTCCGGCAAGGGCAAGGTCCGCATTTGGCTGCGCTGAGAAGAGACATCGTACTCCTGGAGCGCGGTCGGAAAATACCACCCGACAATTGGACCCTGCCGTCGCGCTCGCAGGAAGTGCTCGTATCGTGCCCCCTCGGCAAGTGTAAGCGTCCCACTTAGCGAGGGCGTTTCACCCTGCAAGATGCTCTTGAAGTGATACTGCGGAAATGTTTCGGAAAAAGAGCTTTCGACCGCCGCCAACCAGCGTTGTTCAAGCTCTTCTCCCAGGTCCACATCGTCTGCGATCTTTGGGCACATAAAAGGGACATGTGTGCCCTTGAAGATATTTCTGAGGGAGGCATCTTCTTGCGTCGCCTTCATCAGATCGAGGCACGCGGACTCAAACTGGTGTGCGGAGATACTGTCGTCCACGCCCGCGTTCTTGTCCATCCTTCGCAACACTGTGTCAAATTGGATGTCGGGCTGATTCAGCTGATAGTAACGGCGCGAGACACTATTAAACGTACGCATTCCATCAAAGGGTAGGCGCCGACCATGCTCGTCAAACAGAGTATCTGTCGTAATTTTCATCTTTTGTTCTGAAATTTGAACCTTTGACACAGCGCTCTTGAAGCACAATTCCAGCGCTTATGACATCAGGTCTTACGGGCACAGCAAGAGTAAAATCGTCGCACACTTGTCTGAGGCTGGCAAGGCACCGTGCACGCGCGCCCATGGAAATGAAGCCCAAACTAGGCCTTCACAACGGGTCTGTGGCAGAAACGGTCGGTGCGGAGCTGACGACGTTTTCGACAGCATTGAGCACGGCCTTGGGCAACATTGTAGTTCTGGCGTTTTCCTCGATCTGTGCGGCGTGTGTCGCACCGACAATGACACTCGTTACCTGATCACGCCGGAGACACCAGCCGAGCGCGACTTGGCTGGGTGTCAGATTGGCGTCCTTGGCGATTTCCACGAGTTCCCTGACGGCTGCGGTGCACTTCGGCTCGAAATACCGGCGCATGAGCTTGTAGAGCTTGTCGTCGGCCCCGCGCGAGTTCACCGGTTGCCCGTTGAGATACTTGCCAGTCAAGACACCCTGAGCGAGGGGGCTCCAGACGACGACACCCAGTCCCTCCTTCGCGCACGTGCCGAGTACATCCTGCTCAATGTGACGGTCAAAGACATTGTAAGGTGGTTGATCGACCGCCGGCTTGTGGCGCGTCGCAAGCCGGCAGGCGCGCGCGATTTGTTTCGCTGTCCAGCACGACACGCCCCAATACAGAATCCGGCCCTGCACGACCAGATCTTCCATGGCCGTGACGGTCTCTTCAAGCGGCACGGACGTGTCATACCGGTGGCAGTACAGAATGTCGAGGTAATCCGTCTTGAGGCGCCTAAGTGACGCATCGACCGTCTCGTGGATGTGCTTGCGGGAGAGACCCTTATCGTTCGGGCCGGACCCCGTGGGCCAGAACACCTTTGAGGCGATGATGTAGCTGCTGCGGCGAACGCCTTCGAGAATCTCGCCGAGTACGGCTTCAGCTACCCCATTCCCGTATATGTCGGCCGTATCGATATGGTTGATACCTAGATCGAGCGCGCGGTGGACCACATCACTGGTTGCCTTCTTCTCGGTCGGGTTGACACATGTGAGCCAACTACCGAGAGATACTTCGGAGATTTTTAGCCCGGTGCGGCCCAGCGTGCGGTAGTGCATCACACGTCTACCCCGATGCCACGGTGTCGGAATGACACTTGACTCCTGTGGCTACGGCAGCGCGTATGAGTCGCTTGATGAGACCCAAATTCCCGTTATGGCTAAGCTTTTGTTTATCCAGGAAGACCCACTTTATTGACGCAAGTCTTGAGCCAAATACCAATTGATCGTTTGCGAAATCGCCTGCGGTAAGTCCGTGCTTTCGTGTAATCCCAATTCGACCTGTGCGCGTTTCGTCGACGGGACATATCGTTCAGCCGGTCCATTGGTCGCGCGAGGTCGGCTAATTTCCACACCCACGTTCGGCGACACGGCTCTTGAGACAAGCGTCGCCAGTTCGCTGATCGTTACGCTCTTCTCTGAACCAACATTGTACGCGCGGCACGATTTGCCCCGAACCAAGATTGTCCACAACCACGTGGCCAAATCTGCCGCATACAGATAGGAGCGATACGGGGCTCCATCCCCATCCGCTCGTATCTGCTGACCCTGCAGCGCATTCCGAATGAAGCTCCCGATCGCGTAATGAAAATCCAACTGTAGGTACGGTCCCACAAAGGCGAAGCAACGCGCGATCTTTGACTCGAGCCCGTACTGCGCCGCATACAGTGCGCACAACATCTCAGACGCACGTTTGCCTTCGCCATTGACCCAGCGAGAGTTCGTCGCTTCCGGCGCACCCAAGTAGGTTTCAGCCATGTGCGTTAAATCGGGCGGCTGTTTCCCATAGACGGCGCCGGAACTCGTTAGCAACACCTTCCGCGCGCCACTCTGGCACGCGAACTCGAGTACCCGCTGTGTGCCTTGGACCATCGTGTCGAACTTCAACAACGGCTTGTCGTCGAGATCCTTCGTGGGCGCTTCCGTGGCCGCATGAATGACATGTGAGTACTGGCCGCTTGGGAATTCGAACGAGCGGACATCCCCTTCCAGGAGTTCCACGGACGGGTGATCAGCCAGATACGGAAAGCGCTTCCTGAAAGCGGCGGTGCTTCTCGTCAACACCGCCACCGAAGCACCGAGCGCGAGTTCCTGATTCGCCCAGATAAAACTCTCCAGTAGCCAGCAGCCCAGAAAACCGGTGCCGCCGGTGAGAAACAAACGTTGCCGCCTAAATTCTTCCCACAGATCTTCCGTCTTGACGAGCACCTGGTCCAAGTCCGCCGCAAGCAGGTGATCCTGATGCGGCCCCTGCCCGAATTGCGGTGACGGTCCCACTAGTGGCCTGCTCCATCGATGAAACCTCGGTACATCTCGTGATCGGGAATCAAGTTTTCCGGACAGTGTGCGTGCCAGGCCCAGCTCTCCGGATGTGGACACCCCGTGTTGTACTTGAGTGCCTCGTCTGGCGGCGCCAGTAGATGGCAATCGAATAGCAGGGAAATGAAGTGCCCGCGGAGTTTTCGCGACGATTGAATGACCTCGCGAATTGCCAGTGGCTCGCGTATGAATGTCACAGTGGTCCCAAGCTCCGTCCCCGCGACCGCGGCGATTCGGTCGGCCATTCGCTCCTTGAACCGCACAATGCCGCCAGGAATGTGCCACCCGGGCGGGCCGATACCGTCTTCTCGCCACGTTAGCAGCGTATGAGCTTGGTCGTTTCGGATGAACAGATCGACGTTGATCATTGGCGTGATCTTGCTTACGAACAGAAAGATGTCCTTCGGCAGCCCGAGTGAGGGATTCTCAATCTGCTGTTCGAGTAATTCAAGTTCAGCCTTCATGCCCAGTTCCTGACACTCATTCATCGATTTTGCACATTCGGTCGAGGCGGCACCGCTTCCAATCCGTGATCTCTGAGGATCGCCACGTCCATCCTGCTTCCAAATTTCTCTCGGACGATCCCGGCCACTTCATCAGAGTAGCTAGCCGCCATGACAATGACGGCGTCGACGGGATCCGACTCAAGGGCGGTCGGGGCCACAATGGGCAGATGCGTCGCGGGCGTGTACTTACCTTGCTTGAAGGTCGCGGAATCCACCACGTACCGGATGCGGTGCACGACATCCATCATTGACATCAGCGCGAACGCCTGATGCCCTGCACCCCATATGGCTACGCGCTTCTCGTTGAAGCGGTGGACGTACTCGCTCAGTTCGGCGGTGAGGCGCGTTTGAGTGTCGCGAAACTGCGAGAGATCGAGCCGTGGTCGCTTCTTGACGAACGCGGAGATGATATAGCCGTACCATTCTTCGCTACATTCGACGATGTCAAACCCGTTTCGGTTGAGCGTCGTGCTCAGTGTGTCGCGGGTGAAGTAGAACAGGTGATCGGCGGTGAATTCGGAAAATAGTTTCTGCCGCACGATCATGTCGAAATTCGGTACCTCAATGAAGCCCATGCCGTCGTCGGTCAGGTTGTTATAAATCCCTCTCAGCGTGGCACGTTGGTCGGGCAGATGTTCCAAAAAATTAAGGATAAAGAACGCGTCAAATGGGGCACCCTTCAGCACGATGCCGGGGCCATCAATAAAACCTTTCGAAACCTTGAGGCCGTGGCCGACACATCTCTCCACTGCGTCTTTCGAGTATTCCAAGCCGTACGCGTCGACACCACACTGTTCCAGAATGGACAGATATTCCCCACCGCCACAGCCAACCTCGAGCACCTTCTTCCCGCGGAGGGACTGCGTCTCGACGAAAGTGCTAAATTGCGTTCGCCGAAAGTCGGTCATCTCCTTTGAAAAACCCGCAGCCCGGATGACTTCCCGATAATAGGGCACCGGATCATTGCCCAACTGCACGAGTCCACAGCCTGCGCATTGGAGAACTTCCAGGTCGACACCGGTGTCGACCGCCAGCGTCGCGGCGTCGGGCAGATACTGAGCGACCCGCGGCATATTGCCGTAGTGCAATAGCGGTTCTTCGAAGAGTACGCCACCACACGCTCGACATGTGCCTGCGGTGCTAGCTGGCATCCTGCTTACCAAGTCTTCCACGGCGGAGTCCCGCCCAGCCAGATGGATTCCAGGTAATTCACGTCGCGGATCGTGTCCATGCACTGCCAGAACCCTTCGTGCCGATACGCGTACAATTGGCCCTCGGCCGCCAGACGCTCCATCGGCCCGTGTTCCCACATGACATCCGGTTCGATGTAATTGAGCGCCTCCGGTTCTACGACAAAAAATCCACCGTTGATCCAGCCTTCATGCAGCGTAGATTTTTCCTGAAAATGGCGAATCCGGTCACCGTCGAACTCCAGCGCGCCGAACCGCGCTGGCGGCCGCACGGCCGTCAACGTCACCAGTCCTCCGTGAGCACGGTGGAACGCCAACAGTTTGTCCAGGGGGACGTCGCTGACGCCATCGCCATAGGTCAGGAGGAACGTGCCGCCGCCGACTAATGGTTCCAACTGCTTGAGCCGCGTGCCAGTGAGGGCGGCTGGTCCGGTGTCCACGAGATGCACCTGCCACGGTTCGACGTTGGTGTTTTGACCGAGCGGCTGCATCCGGCCATCCCTGAGAGAAATCGTCAAGTCGTGATCCAAGGTGTGGTAGTCAAGAAAATACCGCTTGAGCTGGTCACCCTTGTAGCCCAGCGCCAACACGAACTCGCTGAAGCCGTGGACCGAGTAGTGTTTCATGATGTGCCACAAGATCGGCCGGCCGCCGATTTCGACCAGCGGCTTTGGCCGCACCTCTGTCTGCTCGCTCAGCCGTGTGCCCATGCCGCCGCAGAGGATGACGACGGGAAGAGATTGGTCAGACATGCTGTGGCCCTTGTGGAAGGCTCGGTGTCCGGAAGTACTGCTCGTACCAGTGCAAGGTGGATTGCAACCCGGCCTCCAAAGTGAATGACGGCGCCCACGAGAGCAGCTGCCTCGCCTTAGTAGCGTCGAGATACTGAACCTGGATCTCGTGTGATGCTTCGTTGCGCACGTCCGGCTCGAGGTTAGAGCCCATAACAGCCAAGAGCATGGTCACGAGTTCGAGAACGGAGGTCTGCCGCCCGTTGGAAAAATTGAAGGCCTCCCCGCGTAGTTCGGGACGCGTGGCCAGTTGCTCGGCCAGCAACATATATGATGCCGCGCCGTCCTCTACATAAAAGTAGTCACGGACGAACTGTCCGTCGGAGCGAATCACTGGTCGCTCGCCCCGCAAGACGGAACGAATGGTACCGGGAACAATTCGGTTCCAATTCAGATCTCCGCCCCCGTAGAAGTTCCCGCAACGCGTAATGGCGATTGGCAGATCGTAGGTTCGCGCGTACATCTGCCCCAGCAGATCGGCGCAGGACTTGCTGACGTCGTACGGATGCTGTCCCTGAAGTGCGGTGTTTTCGGTATACGGCAGCACGTCTTGATCGCCGTAGGCCTTGTCGGACGAGGCTATCACGACTTGACTCACTGTCGGGCTGCGCCGGCATGCTTCGAGCAAGGCCCAGGTGCCTCTGATATTAACGTCTAGGGTGGACACGGGGTTGCGGTTTGCGACACCGACCGTTGTTTGAGCGGCGAGGTGAAAGACCGTCGCGACTTCGTACTCGCCCAGCGCGCGCTCGAGAGTCTCCTGATCGCGTACATCGCCCCGAATGACCCGGACCTGGTCAATCAGTCGCGCTGCAACGAACTCACTATGCGGCACCCAGTCCCTGACGAGGCACACGACTTCGGCTCCCATTGCCTGTAACCTGCGAACCAGCCAGGCGCCCAAGAGGCCGGTGGCCCCAGTAACAAACACGGGCCGGTCGCGCCAAAACGCCGTTGATGAATTAGTCCCAGGCATCGATATGGATCGCCTCTACGCCCACTCCGCGGGCGCGTAAATCCAGCGATACGGTCTGAAGCATCGCTGGTGGCCCGGACAGATAATAGGCCGCTTCCATCGGACGGTGCAGGTTCGGCCACAGGCCGGCTACCGACACTCGACCGCTAATTTCCTGCGTGGAGTCCACCTGTGGGTCCGGTCGACCATCTGCGTTGTGCTCGACAAAGTAGAACGCCGCCAGTGACGGCACGCGTTCGACACACCGTTGAACGAGATCACGATAGATCAACAGCTCTCTCGTTCGGACTCCATACGCCAACGTAACCGCATACGGCGCCCCAGGCTCCAAGGTTTCAAGAAAGGCCGTAAAGGCTGTGATCCCCGTCCCGCCAGCAACCAAGACGACATCGATTCCACCCTCAACAGTGAAGTGGCCATACGGCATCTTCACCCACACCTGAAGACCTTCGACGAGATTGGCTTCCATGCGGGCGGTGAAGCGACCGCGAACCGAGTAGGTAATGGCTAGACGGTCTCGCTCGGACGGTGCGCTTGCAATCGAGAACACGCGTGACTCCGGCCAGAATCCGGTAGGCTCGTACGCATCCAAGGCCAAGTGCAGGAACTGGCCAGGACGGAATCTTGGCACGAGACACTCTGGTTGAAGAATAACGGTATAGACACGCTCGCCGTGCGGAATAATGCGCTTGACCTCACAACGAAACTTTCGGTTCAGTGCCATGCGATCAAAAACGGCCGTCGCCGCCAGCTCCGCTTATGCACGCTCACCACCCATGAATCGCTCAAAGACCTCGGCTACGTAATCCAACTGCGAGTGATCGAGCCCCGGATACACACCAATGAATAGCGTGTTGTTCATTACTGTATCGGTGTTAGTCAAGTCCTGCACGATACGATGCGGAATGGATTCGAAAGCCGGATGCCTAAGCAAGTTGCCACTGAAAAGGTTGCGTGTCTCGATCCTATTCGCGTCTAAAAATCTAGCCAAGTCGGTACGGGTAAACCCGGCTTTCTCGCGCACTGTGATGACAAACCCGAACCAGGATGGCTCCGAATGCGGCGTCGCCTTCGGGAGAATCAAGCGATCCTCGTACGGACGACAGATTTCCAGCAGTTTTTCAAAATTGGCCCGGCGCTTGGCCACGAACGAGTCGAGCTTGGCGAGCTGTGCGCAGCCAATCGCCGCTTGCATGTCCGTGACCTTCAGGTTGTAGCCAATATGGCTATAGACATACTTGTGATCGTAGCCGCGCGGTAAAGTGCCAAACTCCTGATTAAACCGCGTTCCGCAGGTATTGCTCTCTCCGCCGGCACAGTAGCAATCGCGTCCCCAATCGCGGAACGACTCTGCGATCGCAGCCAGTTGCGGGTTGTTTGTCACCACGCATCCACCCTCACCCATCGTGATGTGGTGCGCCGGGTAAAAGGAGATCGTCGCCAAGTCGCCGAGCGTACCGGTCAGCCGACCCCGATACCGTGATCCCAGCGCATCGCAGTTGTCTTCGATCACCCAGAGGTTGTGTTTCTTTGCGAGATCTCCGACGACATCCAGATCGAAGGGTACGCCCAGAGTGTGCGCCATCATAATCGCACGGGTCTTCGGGCCGATGGCCTCCGACAGTTGTTCCGGGATTGCGGTGTAGTCGCCGAGGTTAACGTCCACGAAAACTGGCACGAGATTGTTCTGAATAATTGGCGCCACGGTCGTGGGAAAGGCCGCGGCCACCGTTACTATCTCGTCGCCCGGCTTGAGCCGCCGCTGGCCGAGCTTTGGAGAAGTGAGTGCCGTGAGTGCCACTAGGTTGGCCGACGAACCCGAATTTACGAGCAGTGCGCTTTCCAAGCCCATGTAATCTGCAAACTCAGCTTCGAAGCGATCCGCATAGCGATTGGCAGTCAGAAAGAAATCTAGACTGGCATCCACAAGGTTGCATAGTTCTTCCGCGTCAAATACACGGCCGGCGTAGTGAACCAAGTCTTTTGTGGGATCGAAGGTCGTAGCGGAGAATTTTTCTCCGTAGTACTGGCGAACCAGACTTAGGATTTGCTTTCTCCGCTCCTCGGGACCGAACACGTTATCTCCGTTTGATGTCATCAGTGCACCGCGAGTCTCCCGGTCGTTGAACTGAAATCCGTGACAGTCTCGCCGGGAATGATCTCAGATAACATTTAAGAGTCTCAGCCAGAGAAACATGCCCTAGCAGACTCTCTAATTGCAGATTTAAGTCAGTTATTATAGACCGCGACAAGAGAGCTCGGCACAGCGGATCAGGCGAAATAGGGCGTGACCTGCTCACGCCGCTGGTGTTGCACCTCTACCGAGAAAGTCGTGGTTTATTCGCCATTTTCAAGGGCTCTGCCTGAACCTAAGGGCTCGTTTCCGCCCTGAGTCAATTGACTAGCTGTAATCCAAAGCATGGCTGTCCTGCTGCTTGACCTGAAAGCCCGAGACAGAATACGAAAAGGACACGGCCGCCGACCGCTACGAGAAGTTGTGCCGTCGCCTTAGAAGGAATCCGGCGGTCCACGGATAACGTTGTCTTTCCAGATCGGTGAAAAAAGCTGTAATCCAAGCTCACGCGTGTCGGCCGATCCAAACATTTCGGATGGGACGAACACGGGGTCAACGTCGATAACGAGCTGCACGCGTCGATCCTCAGGAATATCTTCAGGATCCAACCCAAGCAATACGGTCGACGGTGCGGTTGTTTGAAATGTCTCCGATTTGACACGATCGCCTAGGCGAAAGGTCGCATGCGTCGCTCGGCCCTCGCGAATTGGAAACGGAACTGCGACACGGAGCTCGAGCGCAGTGCTGGCGCCCTCAGGTAGCTCAAGGTCGATAATGGCCCGGCGGCCGGTCCAGCGAAATGGGTCGGAGTCGGCGTTCTCTTCTCCGAACAGTCCCCACGAGTAACCCCACGTCGACGGTCCTTCCCAGGATCTGGGCATGTGCCCAAAAGTTGCTGCTGGATACCAAAGTGCCGCCAGCCCAGCCACGACGGCTGCGGTCGTTTTCCACAGTGACGCCGACCGGCCACGGTGCGTCAGCGAGCGGTGTTGGGACAAGGGTGTTGTCTGCGCACTGGTCGATTCGTGTGCGCGACTGTCCGATGCGACGAGCGCTGCAGCCAGCATCGTCGCGAGCAGCACTTGGCCAGACGCGAGCAGTAGAGGATGACCCGAGAGACAGGTCACCAAGAACGCCGTGATTCCTAGCAGGCTCCCCCGTGCGATCGCTGCTTCTTCCGCCGTTGAGCCGCGACCGGAAGCGGCGAGCGACACGAAGATGGCACCAAGCAAGAGAGCCAATCCGCTGAATCCGAGTCCTCCCATCTCCCCAAGAACTTGAAGTAAGAAGTTGTGTGCGTTCTCCGGTGGAACATTGGTACTCGAATATTCATGGACGAGCCTTGGGTAGCGACCGAGACCGACCCCAATCAGAGGTCGATCTGCAAACATTTGCACGGCGGCGCCCCACCAACCTATCCGATTTCCCAGGACGTAGCCTTGGCTCAGGGGAAGGCGCGGATCCAGCGTTCGTACCACAGCTTCAAGTGGGTTCGCGGGTTGGAAATGTGCTTCGACGTCAGGCGGAATAATTACACGTGCGAGCATCACCGTCGAACCAACGATGACTAGGCTGAGTAGCAACGCCCGGGCCGCAAGCCGCAGGTGCCGCTGGCCGTACACAAAGTGTGGCACCCACTCTCGCGGGGTGAAAGCCAGCAGCAGCGTCAGGGCGAACGGGAACCCCACCCACGCCGAGCGGGATACCGTTGTGTAGAGAGCCGTGACGCCCAGGACTCCCAGGACTAGAAGCCAACGACCAGTACGAGTGCCGGCCGCTCGTGGTATCCAAATCAAGCTGAGCACGAGACCCAGTCCTAGGACTAGATAGGAACCGAGGATGTTCGGATCCTCCAGCGTCGAATGACTTCGCACGAGATCTGGGTTCGCCTTAACCCAGTATGGATGGAGCTTGAATCTCGTCGCGTACTGGATGATAGCCATCACGGCGACAAGTCCGTACCCGGTCAGCCAACCATAGAGTGCTGTTCGTGCCCGGCGACGGGGATTCGATGCGCGGAGACAAATATCCCGGACAATCGCGAAGGCGAGTCCACCCTGAATCAGCACGACCAAGACCGAGACGGGATACATCGGGTCAGACAACATATTCATCCGCGAGCCGAATTCAGCTGGTAGCTCGCGAAGATACGCCCAGAACACCAGCGATAAGAGATTGTTTTCGGCACTCAGAGCGACGAAGGTCGCACCGGTCGCAGCGATCAAAAAGGCGCCCCACGCCCACAGAACTTCTCGCCCTGGTTCAAGGGTAGACCCAGCTGGAAGAGACCGCGACTCTTGCACGCGTGCTATCAGCCACACAGCGAGAAGTAAAACGAACCCAATCCGAGAATAATCAACGTTGGCCAGACCGAAGTAGAGAGGTCCACTCGGTAGCAATGGATAAACCGCCAGCACAGCGGCGAGCAATATGTCCATCTTTCGGTTCCGAGTGCCTGGCAGACCCGAAGGAATTACGTGCGACGTAGGCATATTAATGTTCAAACAGACAACTAACCTTCGCGCGCGGCTGGGAATCCTGGTGGCCCTGAGCGAAATCGCGGTAGCGGGTGCAATTGAATCCTAGTATCCAAGATTCCTGGCGATTGCGTCGTGCCAGGCACGCGCGCCTCGATGCGGTCACCAGTGACTTGACGACGTCAAAATGACGACGGAGATCCTAATCAGGGAATGGACATCCAACCAGAGCGATCAGTTTCGCAGTCGGTAATCATTGTGGGCTTGATGAATTTCCGTGATCCCATATGAACAATCCTATGCGAACGTCACTCTTGACGCCGACGGATACGTTGAGACAACGGTCCACCAGCTAGACGCCAAGTGGACCGATGCTATGAGCAAACGCCAAAGAGGGTGACACGGGGTGCTGGTTTAAGTCGATACTTTCTTTGCCCCGAGCTTTGTTCCGAGCACTAAATCCTGCATTTTCTGGCACCTTTTTCATACAATGAGACTGCTAACTGATCGTCTAGACGAGCGTACGAAACTCCGAGACAGGACACAGCTATGAAAGATCGAGTGCTTGTAACAGTATCCATGCTAATTGCGATGGGGCTACTCGCTCCGCTCACTCCCGCTGCTCAGAACGCCCGTACACCGGACGGGCATCCTGATCTTCAGGGTGTCTGGGACTTTCGCACGATTACACCGCTGGAGCGACCTGACGCTCTGGCCGACCAGACGGTACTGACCGAAGAGGAAGCGGCTACGTTTGAACAAGAAACATATCGACGACAGAATCGAGATCTCATCGATCCCGAGAAGGGTGGTGCCAATTACCCACCGGAATCGCAGGGCGGTGTCGTTCCCTACAACGAGTTCTGGTACGACCGGGGCAGGAGAGTCGTTGAATCAAGGCGCACGTCGCTAATCGTGGATCCACCCGACGGCAGAATTCCCTACATAAATAACGCCAGGCCGGGGCGGAGAGGACGAGGCTCAGACGTCTGGACTGATCGAAGCTTGTGGGAGCGGTGCCTTTCCCGTGAGTTGCCGAGGATGTCGGGTGCCTACAATAATAATTTACAGATCTTCCAAGCGGCCGATTATGTTGTGATTCTCAACGAAATGGTGCACGAGTCGCGGATCATTCCGTTGGACGGGTCGGCGCATCTTGAGGACAACATCCGACAGTTGCAGGGTGACTCACGAGGACACTGGGAAGGCGAGACACTAGTTGTCGATACCACAAATTTTACCGACAAGACGAACTTCCGGGGGGCACGAGAAAACCTGCACCTCGTGGAACGCTTCACACGTGCCGACGACGATACACTTCTCTACGAGTTCACCGTCGAGGATTCCTCCGCGTGGAAGCAGCCCTGGACGGGCGCGTTCGACATGGCGCGGATTGACGGTCTGATGTACGAGTACGCATGCCATGAAGCGAATCGCGGCATGACCAATCTTCTAGCCGGCGCACGGGTTCAAGAATTGGAGGCCGCAAGGGCCGGCACGAGATAGATAGGTCAACCTCGTCGCACTGAACTAGTGAAGTCGACGGAGGTTCAGATCTTCAGGTTGTCTGCCGAAGGCGATCTGGTCGCCCTCCAGTGCGCCCATATACACGAAGGATATGGGTGTGCCTCGAAACTCTCTCATCACTTTCAAAGTGATGAGAGCACTCTTGACTAAGCCTTACTCGACCGCTTTTTGAGCCAACAGCGCCTACCCAGCTTTCAGTACATCAGGACATGCGCAAGGGCTAAAGCGTCTCATTATGATGCGGAAGAACCCACCGGATGAAGTGGCTCACCATCCCAGTCCGACGTCTTTAGTTCTATGCAGTGACCGTCCGGGTCACGAAAGTAGAGGCTGTGACCGCCCTCGGGCCACTCAAGCGCGCTCTCAACCTCGACGGCATGCTGCTGCAACCGGTCTCGCCACTCGTCGATCTGATCCGGCCCGATACCAAACGCCACATGTTGTTGTCCTGCCCCGTTGCTTGCCGGGATCACACCGAATGACATGAGACTTGGTTCAGCTGATGTGCCCTGCTTCATGATCAACAGTACCTGTCCCGGTGCAACCCGTAGTACCACGAGCCTCTCAGAGCTGTGTAGCGTCGTAAGCTCGAAGAGTCGCTTGTAAAACTCGACGGACTGGTGCAGGTCGTTTACATACAACGCCGTCTCAAGGATTCCACTGATGCGGGGCATCGTGACGTGCGAGGCTATGTAGCCGTTGCCGCGAGACGGCTATGGTATGCCAAATTGTAGGATCAGGTCTCCAAACACGACGCCTCGACCGCACGACGAACGATGAAAGAGAGCGGAGTGGCCCACAGATGACAGCGACTATGGCATTCGAAGAGTTGCTACGGGCGGCTGTGACACGTCGTTGCTCGCTCATGAGTCGCCTCGCGACGGAACAGACCGATTGTTACCGGTTGTTTCATGGTGCACAGGAAGGCGTACCTGGTGTTGCCCTGGATCGCTACGGCGACCTGGCATTGTTACAGAGCTTCCAGGCTCCTGTTACTGATGATGAGGTTGCCGTCGTTCGTCGTGTGCTCGACGAGTTTTTTCCAGAATCCCAGCTGGTCTACAACGATCGCAGCGCACCTGGCTCCCGGGTTCGCAATCGTCTCAATGGGCCGGGGCGTATTGCGGCCGAGTTGGATCGTATCGTTTGCGAGCAGGGGGTGCGCTTTCAGGTGAGGGCACGCCACCGCGGTAACGATCCCTGGCTGTTTCTCGACCTCAGAACGACGCGCCGTGCGGTCATGGACGAGGCCGAGGGGAAATCTGTACTCAACCTGTTCGCCTATACGTGCGGTGTCGGCGTGGCGGCTGCCGTAGCCGGCGCGCATCGAGTTCTCAACGTGGATTTTGCCAAGTCGAGTCTGGCCGTAGGTACGGTAAACGCCCGTCTCAATGGGGTGGAGAACCGCACCATGCAGCTTCTCAGCGATGTCTTCCCAGCGGTACGACAGTTGTCTGGTGTCCGCCAACCGCCGGTTGTGCGTCGTCGTCGGCTTCCGAGATTTCCACGCCTCGAGCCAGAAAGCTTCGACCTGGTGTTTCTTGATCCACCAACCTTGGCCAGGAGCCGTTTCGGTGTGGTGGATCTAGTTAGGGACTATCAAGGCGTGCTTAAACCTGCGCTCGGCGCCGTGGCACCGGGCGGCATCCTGTATTGCACCTGCCACGTGGCACGTGTAGAGGAAAAGGAATGGCATGCCCAGTTGTGCCGTTGCGCCGACAAGTGTGGTCGACCTATCAAAGCGCTCGATGTGGTCCGGCCAGGCGATGACTTCCCCAGCGCCGACGCTCGCCCGCCGCTGAAGGTTGCCCGACTGGCTTTGTGAACGTCTGAGTGTCCAACTGTGCTGTTAGGGTGTCATAGCGCAGCGGCCGGATACGTGAAGTTGGCGTCTACGACGCCGCCAGCCTCGACGGTCACGGTTTGAGTCAGCAGTCCGTGTTCTTCGTGCCACGCCTTGATCGTATGGGTCCCAACCGGTACATCTTCGACGACGAATCTACCGGTGAGGTCGGTCACTTCAAAGTATGGATGCGGAGAAACACCGATGTACTCCGTCATCCATCGGTGAAGGTCGCACCGGATTCGAAGCATGCACTCTTCTTCTTCCAGTCGCACCTCGTAGACCATGCCCTGCATGGGTTGACCGACGTTGAAGCGATTCGATGTACTGGTCTGGCTGTTGAGGTTGTGTAGGAGGGGGTCGCTGTTTCTGATTTGCACGAGCTGACCGGCCCTGGCTCCGACTACCCTGGGCACGAAGACACAGTCCTTCTCATCAATCACAACTGGGTCTTCCGGTATCGGTGTTTCCGGGAACGCGCCTTCGAGCCGAACGAAAACGTTCGCCAGGCTTCCGTCGGGTGATGTCAGCACTGACTCCTGCACCATTAACTTCCCCTCTGTGAGTTGGGAGCAGAGTGGATCGACGCCCATTCGAATAACCGGATTGCCCGGGGGGTCGCCGGCAAGCCGAACGTGGCCCTGGATGGTTCCTGCACGCTCAACGGGGGCCGTGGCTGACGGAACATCCACGATCTCGGGACCGCGGGCGTCTGGCCCTGCTGTGCGTCTCGGTGGTCCTGTCTCACCCGGGGACCAATACGTCTGATGGCATTGCTCGCATGTCACGTCGAGAGGGCCGCCCTCGTCAAACAGGCGGTCTACGTCCCGGGTCTCGATGGCACTTAGCATCGCTGACGCCACTTGATAGTAGTTGCCAATGAGCCGATTCCACGTCGCGAGATCCTCATCAATAAGTGCCCGAACTTCCTCTGGTTCGAGCTCGATCCCTGGGTTTTCAGACCTAAAGCCTGGGCGGGCCACATCACGGCCCGGCATCATCAGGAGGTTCGCCGCTTCTACGAGTGTGATCGCCTCTCGCTGTAAGGCTTGCCACTCCTCATCTGTGCTCGGGCGTCGTTCTTCGATGTTGTCGAACGTCACAATGGTGGCCACCGATTCCCAGATGGTGTCTGCGGCGGGATCGATTAACTCGAGCATGATGTCTTGGATCGAGGCTGTAGGTTGATACGGCGGCGACGATGACTGTTCCTGCGGTTCGGAAGTGCAACCGGACACTGCAGCGGTCACAATCACCAGGACAGAGCACAGTACGACTAGACGTTGCACGAATAAAATACGGGAGGCGACCGCTTGTGTCTTGACTGTCGTGTACATGACGCTCCTAGTCCTTTGTTTAGTGGTATTACTGACAACGCGCTCTGACCTTGTGAGCCAAAGGTGCCAAAAATCTTGCCGCACATTGCCAGCATAAGCCACGCGGGCCATGGCTCGCCAGGGGGTAAACTAATGTCGCCACGCATCGAGTAATGGGAGCACAAGAGTGACACCTCGATATTTTTTGACTCCTTTGGTCGTTTTTATTTTCATTGCGGCTGGTACAGGCGGGTGCGCTCAGCCGCAGGCGGACGATGAGAGTCTCCGCGGCTCATTTGCCGAGCGGATCTCCACCAGTGACTTTGTGACCAACTTTAGTCGCGAGGACGACGATCTCAGCTTCTCTGGTCCCGATGGTAAGGGTGGCAGCGCCGAATGGCGTGTACGCATCGAGACCTCGCTTGTGGAGCCGACCCAGTTCAACGAAGCGATGCCGTACCAGGGACGTGTCACCTCAGAGTGGACGGCTAACGGGGAACTTGTCGAATATCTGGGTAATATGACAGCGTTACCTAAAGAGTTTCTTGACCGAGGTGTTGCGCAGGAGTGCTGGGCCTACTGGGTCAAGGCCGAGAATCGCTGGGACTGGTAGCGGGCGGTGCTGACGGCGGGTGTGACGGTCACCTCGGTCGCTTCTGGCGAGAGGGGAACAGATGTTACTTGAAGGTGTGAACTTGATGATGGTCGGTATGGTCACGGTGTTCAGCTTTCTTGTCCTTCTGGTGGGCGTGCTCCAGATTTCGGCGAAAGTTTTTGCTGCGGTCGGTCATCGGTGGCCCGACCCAGCGAGCGCTACGTCCCGACCTACACAGACACCAAAGACAGCTATCGATGCCACCATCGCTGTTGCTCTCGCTGCAGTCGTAGCTCATCGACGGAGACACGGATAGACCATGTCGAAACGCCGTATCGCAGTCATGAACACGTCGTTCCGCGACGGATTTCAGTCGGTTTATGGCGCCCGCGTCTTCACTGCCGACTTCCTTCCGGCGGTTGAGGCGGCTCGCGACGCCGGGTTTACTCACTTCGAGGCTGGGGGAGGCGCCCGCTATCAGAGCTTGTACCTGTACTGCAATGAAGACGCCTTCGACATGATGGACGCATTTCGGGCCACTGCAGGACCCGACGCCAACCTCCAAACACTGGCGCGTGGCGTTAATGTCGTCGGTCTTGATAGCCAACCGTCCGATGTGATCGACCTGCATGCCAGGATGTTCAAAAAGCACGGGATGACGACAGTCCGAAATTTTGATGCTATGAATGATGTCCGCAACCTGTCGTATTCCGGGCAGTGCATCGTCGATGCCGGACTGAAGCACGAAGTGGTTGTCGCGCTGATGGAACTGCCGCCGGGAGCGGTCAGCGAGGGCGCTCATACACCGGAGTTCTACACGTCGGTCCTGCGCTCGATTCTCGACGCTGGTGTGCCTTTCACATCGGTCTGCTACAAGGACGCCAGTGGAACCTCCGTGCCGAGCAAGATCTACGAATCGATTAAGCAGGCCCGGCAGCTCCTCGGTGATGACGTCCACCTGCGTCTTCACACCCACGAGACCGCGGGTGTCAGCATTATGCAGTACAAGGCGGCTCTCGATGCCGGTGCTAACGGTATCGACTTGTGTATGGCGCCCTGCTCGGGAGGGACGTCACAGCCGGACGTAGTGGCGATGTGGCACGCGCTCCGAGGCACGGAGTACGACTTGGGCTTGGACATCGACAAGGTCCTCGAGGCCTCAGAGGTTTTTAAGGAATGCATGAAGGACTATCAGCTGCCTCTGGAGGCACTGATTGTCGATCCATGGATCCCGTACTCGCCAATGCCGGGTGGGGCGTTGACTGCCAACACGCAGATGATGCGTGATAACAACCTCCTTGATCGCTACCCGGCAGTGATCAAGGCGATGAGTGAGGTGGTTTGCCGCGGCGGTTTCGGCACATCGGTCACGCCGGTCAGCCAGTTCTATTTTCAGCAGGCTTTCAACAACGTGATCATGGGACCTTGGACAAAGATCGCCGAGGGGTACGGAAAGATGGTCCTGGGCTATTTCGGGAAACCGCCTGTTCCGCCTGACCCTGAAATTGTTGCCCTCGCTCAGGAGCAGCTCAGTCTAGCCCCGACATCGGAGGATCCCCGCGCGCTCAACGATGTCGACCCTACCAAAGGCATCGAAGTCGCAAAGTTACGTCTTAGTGAGGCTGGCCTTCCGGTCACCGACGAGAATATTTTCATCTCTGCGAGTCTCAAGGAGAAAGGCATCGCCTTTCTCAAGGGTGAAGCCTCGATCGGCGTTCGAAAGAATTTGCCAGAGCAGGTTCCCGTCACGCCCGGTGCCGCCACGGATCGCTACACCGTTCGGGTGAACGACAAGGTTTACGATGTGATGCTCGACGGCGGCACGGCGGTGGTTAACGGACAAAACTACGCGTTCGACGTTGCCGAGGGGGAGACATCTCCTGAATCCGCCTCGGCTCCCACCGTTTCCTCCCCTCCCATGGGTGCAGCCACGGAGGTCCGTGCCCAGCTTCCAGGCACCGTGTTGCGTCTGGCTGTCGCCGAAGGCGATACCGTTAAGACTGGTGATCCGCTTCTCGTCCTAGAGGCCCTGAAGATGGAAATCGACGTGAGTTCGCCGGTTGACGGCACCGTTACCGATCTCGCCGTTGGGGTCGGCGCGACAGTCGTGGCGGGTGACCTGCTGATGGCGGTTGAGTAGTGGCCGACCTCGCTAAACTTGTCGCGGCGACTGGCGTCGTCAACCTTAGCTTCGGTCACGTCGTGATGATCGTGGTGTGTCTAACGCTGCTCTACCTGGCAATCAAGAAGCAGTTCGAGCCACTGTTACTTCTCCCAATCGGCTTCGGGGGATTGCTCGCCAACGTGCCTGGCGCGGGGATCAGCGAAGCGGACGGCTTTCTCGGAATCATCTATGGCCTTGGTGTCTCGAACGGTCTGTTTCCGATCTTGATCTTCATGGGCGTGGGGGCGATGACCGATTTCGGACCGCTGCTCGCTAACCCAAAGACTGCGTTGCTAGGAGCCGCCGCCCAGTTCGGAATTTTTGGGACAGTGATCGGCGCCCTGATGCTGTCCGACTACGTGCCTGGGATCACCTTCTCGCTGCAGGATGCGGCGGCGATCGGGATTATTGGTGGGGCCGACGGACCCACTGCCATCTTTCTCGCATCGAGGCTATCGGAAGAGCTGCTTGGCCCGATTGCGGTTGCTGCCTACTCGTACATGGCGTTAGTTCCAATCATTCAGCCCCCGATCATGAACCTGCTAACTACCGAGACCGAGCGAAAGCTTGAGATGAGGCAATTGCGCACGGTCCTTCGCGGCGAGCGGATCATGTTCCCGTTGGTGGTTTTAGGACTCTGTTTGCTGTTGCTGCCCGATGCCACACCGCTTATCGGTGCCTTAATGTTGGGGAATTTGATGACGGAGTCCGGTGTCGTTGACCGCCTTTCCGGGGCTGCCCGGAACGAGTTGATCAACATCGTGACGATCCTGCTGGGCCTAGCGGTGGGCAGTAAGCTTGGCGCCGACGTCTTCTTGCAGGTCGAAACTCTTGGCATTCTGGCCCTCGGGCTGGTCGCGTTTTGCCTGGGCACGGCGGCCGGGGTGCTTCTCGCCAAGCTGATGAATCTCGTTACCCAGGAACCGGTAAACCCGTTGATCGGTGCCGCGGGTGTATCGGCAGTGCCGATGGCCGCGCGGGTGGTCAACAAGGTCGGACAGGACAACAATCCCACCAACTATCTGTTGATGCACGCTATGGGACCCAACGTGGCTGGTGTCATCGGGAGCGCAGTGGCGGCGGGAACGCTGCTAGCTCTTCTCCAGTAGGTCGGCGGCACTTGGCACTGCTGAGGCGTGAACGCATCACACGGACGACATCGTGTCGGTTAGGACACATCCACCGCGCAAGTTGGTTCAGCAGATCGACGCCGGTCAGCTCCCGCGGTGCCACGCTGCCGTGTTCACGTCAACCTGCGCCGTTGTACTATCTGTCTGAACGACAGGAACAAGGACAAGCGAGATGGCTGTAGTGTATCGGGACAAACGCGGTGTTGAGTATGAATCGGTTCCCTTGCCAACGAACGAGGTGACCGACGCGGTTCCCCTGAATGCTCACATCGTCAGCAAACGTGTCGTCCGGAAGCCCGTGCCAAGCTACGAGGGAATTGACGGGGAGCAGTTGGAAAGTGTGCCTCGGAGTCAGCGGCGGAACTGGACCGATGAGCAGTGGGGCGCATACGAGGAATACCGACGACTTATAGCGGAACAGTCGAAGGATGATCTCCCCGTTGCGAGTGTCGTGGTGATCAAGTCTGACCGAGAGGGATCCGTCAGCCAGCCGTAAACGGCGGTCGACAACTGATTCGAGAGTGGCTCGAACGCCGCTTGTTAGCCCGTCGATAAGGGGATGCCAGGCGTTCTTGGTGTCACCTGGCCCATTGACCCCACTCTGACACCAAGACTCTCTTGACCCTCCGCTGATAGCTGCAGCAAGATAAGCCCAATCGCCGAGCCAACCACGGTTCATCGAACCTTCCTCGAATGAACGCTCTTTAATCCCTTACCGGCACAAGTAGGGTTACGCTGGAGTGAGCTTTACCTCAGGGTGTGCGATCGACGAGCGATCCCGTATCGCCCGCGGCCTACCGCGACAGGAGGTAGGTCATCTTGATCGCCAGCTGGCGGTTCTGCAACCAGGGAACACGGGGGCGGTTCTGCAACCAGGGAACACCGGGGAGCTCGGCACGGAGTTCGTCATAGGCGATGTACAGGTCACTACCAGGGAAATAGATCCAGTTGAACCGGACACTCGTGGTGACCGAGTCGGTCGTGGAGTTAAACTGCGTGAGTGTCCGCAATGTCATCTCAGGAGACAATGCGTAGTCGACCCGAAGCGAAGCCAGGTCGGCTGTGAAGGCGCCGCCGGGGACGTCGACATTACTCCGGCTGAAGGCCGCCTCGGTGGCGATGCGATTGTTGACCCGCAGTCCCACCGTACCGCTGTAGTCGTCGCGGGTCCCCGCGAAGAACGTCTGTGGTGTGTAGTTGAGGCCGCCATAGAGTCGCTGCGACTGGTTGGTTGAGTACCGAAGCCGAGGTTGCCCAAATCGGTAGACGCCGGCCGGAATTATCACGCCGTCAGTTATCTCGAACGGAACGTCGAGACGTTCGAAGTAGTCGTTATACATCACGGTCAGATTCGACCCGTCTTCGAAGTAGAACCCGATCATGTGGTGGAGGCGACGGGTCAGAAGTCGGTTGTGCTGATCGGTTGTGTACTCGATATTCCACATCGGGTCCATTTGGCGGATGTTCCACCGACCGGGGCGGGGGTCCCACTCCATGTGCACCTTCGTTCGATGGATACCGACTCGAGGAACAAAGCCGACTTCGGCGTTGAAATTATCCTGGATGTCGGTGAATTCGGCGTACGCACGATACGACGGACTGCGCCAGATGGCGTTGACGTGCCCAGCCGTGTCGTTTCCGGACACGCCCGGTGACTCAGTCTTCGCGAGAAACCCCGTAATCGTGAAGAACCGATGCAGTGCCAGCGACGTGTCTGCCGCGAACGTTCGGTTGTAGTGTGAGTCTCCGATCCCCTCTTTGTTGATGATGATTCCGCCCACCTTCGACCGAGAAAAGATGTCGCGGCTGTATCGACCGACGAAGAAATTCTGGCCGCTGTTCCCCAGTGCCTCTTGCGTCTGAAGATTCATTACGGCGATGTTGTGCCGGTCCACCTTACCGGTGAGTCTCGCTCCTCCGATAATTGGGACGGGCTGACCGCCAACCAACCCGATCCTGCGGGTGAAGAAGAGATCGGCAAGTCGTCCGGTCCCACCTTCGTTCTTGACGCTGAACATTCCAGCGTTCTCAAGAAAGAAGTCTCGTTTCTCCGGAAAGAAGAGCGGGAAGCGTGTGAGGTTGACCTGCTGTTCGTCGACTTCAACCTGCGCAAAATCGGTGTTGAGCGTGAGGTCGAGATTGAGTCCTGAGGTCACGCCGTACTTCACGTCGACACCGACGTCATTAAAGCCAGAGCCGTCGAAATCGGTTGTGACACGATCTTGACGTCCGCCGGCCAGTGCGTACGGGGTGACTCGAAGATCCATGCCGCGGCTCACCTGGCTAAGCCCGGACAGCGTGCCGGCCAGGCTGACGCGGGTCAGCGTATACGCCTTTGGGATCGGGGCCCAGAACACTTGCTCGTTCTTACGGCGGATGTTCCGCATCATATTGAAGCCCCACCGCTGAGTTTCCGCTGCCGGAAACCGGAGCGTTACCAGGGGAATCGAGATCTCGGATACCCATCCATCGTCCGTCTGGCGCGACGAGACATCCCAGACACCGTCCCAATCTCGGTTGATGTTTGAGCTGATTCCCCGACGCCCGCCTTCGCCTTCCTCTGAGATCTGTTGCTCGAGTTTGGCGCCGAGGGGGTTCGTGACGAACATGTAACCGGACCTCGAGTCATGAAACGTATCAAAGATGAACTGAATGTTGTCCTCGTCGAGTATGCGGGGCGAGTCACGCCGCATCTCGGTCGCGATCACAGTACCGCCCTTCGTGGTGTAGGCCTCAACGCCTATATAGAGCGAGCGTGCGTCGTACATCAGCCGCACGATAGTCTGTTCCGTGGCCGGTTCTCCCTCTGAAGGTTCCTGCTGAACAAAGTCGTTGATGACCGCTGCTGTTAACCAGCCTTCTTCGTCAAGGACGCCGTCTAGGGTCGGCTCGCTCTCGGTCCGGGTTGGCTGCACATGGTGTTGCTCTTCCGGTGGAAGTACGACTCCCTCCAGAACGATGTCATCGATCGGTTCAGCGCGGTCCAGCTGGAGTGTTCCGCTGGTTGGGATCGGTTGGGGCGTCGTGGCGGTCTTCTGGGCCTGGATCGGGAGGGTCCACACCCACAACACTCCTACCAGTGGCGCCATCTCCATGCACCGATAAGCTAGGTGACGCCTACGTGGCAACATACCCATAATCATTACATGAACCAAGGCTCCACACGATTAGGAGCCAGAACCAAGGCACATGATCGGGCTCACGGAAACGAAAAAGGGGTCACCGTGTAGAATTGACTCAGTTGAGAACTGAGGTCCATCAACGATCCTACCGACACTCGAAGAGCCACAGACATTTTGGTCGACCAAGCTGATGCTCCTACCGTCGAGACACCGACACCCCCGGACGAGGTAACACTCGACACGTTGCCGGCCTCCCTGCACGCGGCTGTCTCGCGTGCCGGCTGGGTCGAGTTGATGCCGGTGCAAGCTCGAGCGATCCCGCCTCTACTTAAGGGGCGCGACGTCATGGTCCAGGCCCGTACCGGCAGCGGCAAGACAGGTGCGTTTCTACTGCCGATGCTTGAACGACTCGATCGGGACGTTCTGGTGTGTCAGGCGCTTGTCCTCGTACCCACACGTGAGCTGGCTCAGCAGGTCTCCGAGCAGTCCGAGCTCCTCTGCCACGAGGCTGGCTTGAGAACCGTCGCGATCTACGGTGGTGTCGGGTACGGGCCACAGATCGACGCGTTGAAGGGAGGGGCTCAGATTGTGGTCGGTACGCCAGGGCGCGTGCTCGACCATTTATTGAAGGGGACGTTTTCGCTTGACGCGCTCAAGATGCGCGTGTTTGACGAAGCAGACCGGATGCTGTCGATGGGTTTCTATCCCGACATGCAGGAGGTACAGCGACACCTCCCTCGTCGAACGTTGAGCACACTGCACAACAGCATGTTCTCCGCGACTTTTCCGCCATTTGTCATGCGGACGTCCCAGGAGTTTCTACGTGATCCAGAGTTTATCTCCCTGAGCGGCGATCAAGTTCACGTTACCGACACCGAGCATCGATTTTTGGTCGTGCCGGCGATGGACAAAGACCGGTGTCTCATTCGGCTCATCGAGGTCGAGAATCCCACATCGGCCATCATCTTCTGTAACACGAAGAGCACCGTCCACTACGTGAGCGTAGTGCTGCAGAGATTCGGCTACGATGCTGACGAGTTGAGCGCGGACCGGTCGCAGTCCGACCGCGAACGCATTCTGAATCGACTCCGACAATCCGCTTTACGGTTTCTCGTTGCTACCGACGTCGCGGCCAGAGGACTTGATATTCCTGAGCTCTCGCATGTCGTCCAGTACGAGCCACCGGAAGACCCGGAGGGATACATCCATCGAGCCGGTCGAACCGGCCGGGCCGGTGCCGCGGGTGTCGCGATTTCGCTGGTGACTGAGGCCGAAACGTTGACCCTCGACGGTATCGCCAAGCGTTACTCCATCGAGTTTCAGCAGGTCACCGCGCCGACTGATGAAGATGTCCAAGCGGTAGTGACACAGCGGGTCACTGCCTTGCTTGAGGCGAAGCTCCGTGGCCGAGACAAGCTGCGCGCCGAACGGAGTGAACGGTTCGTTCCTCTTGGGCGGAGTCT